>Ga0114994_10003805_pt1 | contig 10988 bp, 8 predicted proteins | sample ArcticOcean_MG_C_9_FD_87043 | JGI IMG/M metagenome (GOLD analysis project Ga0114994, IMG submission 87043) | Marine microbial communities from western Arctic Ocean - ArcticOcean_MG_CB2_152 | ecosystem: Environmental > Aquatic > Marine > Oceanic | place: Arctic Ocean: Canada Basin | collected... | reverse complement strand
GGGGGGGGGACACCGCGCGTCGCCGATTCATCGCGGCGGGCGCGGGCCGCGTCTTTCATAATAGCATACTCCTTCCAAGCAGAACCGCCTCGGCGAAACTCCCCGAACAGTGAGCAACGTTCGCCCTGTCGATCAACCTGTCGCGCGACTCCGGTCGAATCGGGTTCGGGTTTTATACGGGTTTTATACGGGTTTTTTCTGGCCATTCGCTGCCGCTTTGGGCAGACGGGAGACAACGAGGGTTGCACACAGCTTATCACACAAATTACTGAGCAAAGCGTCCGCTTCTCGCTGTCGCTGCCGCGCGCCGCAAGCCGCCGTCGCGCAAGGCCGCGATGCCCTCACCGCAGACCCCGCTCCTCCTGGACCCGTCCATCCGGGACTGGGTCGTACTACCCATGGTCGCCATCATGGTGCTGATGAACCTCATGCGCCACTACGCCCAGCAGATGATGAAGGCGAGCACGCCGATGGACGCGACCGAGGTCCAGCAGAAGCAGCTGCTGACTAGGGCATCGCGGGTCCGCACGCGCGGCGCCCGCCTCCTCCCGGCGGAGTCCTTTAACGCGAGACGAGCGTACTTCGTGGACAAGGACCGAGGCGTCCTCGCCAAGAAGCCCAAAAAAGGTTCCAAGAAGCCCATGGATCCGATGGCGATGATGGACGGCATGAAGGGCAACATGCTCTACATGGTCCCGAACATGCTTATGATGTCCGTCATCAGTTTCTTCTTCAGCGGGTTTGTGTTAGTGAAGGTGCCGTTCCCCATCACGCGGGCCTTCAAGCAGATGCTGCAGCGGGGCGTGGACCTGGCTACCTTAGACACGTCCTACGTGTCGTCACTATCGTGGTACTTCTTGTTGATGTTCGGGCTGCGGGGATTTTTACGAGTAGTACTAGGCGAGGACCCCGACGCCATGGACGCGAACCGGGAGATGCAGATGCAGATGGGCATGGGCATGGGCGGCGGGGGCCCCCAGGGCTTCGACGCCGCGCCGGCCTACAAGCACGAGGCCGACGAGCTCAAAATGGTGCAGCACGCGTGGGCGCTGGAGGACTGCGAACTGAACCTGTGCGGCGCGGCGGTCGCCGCGCGCATCCAGAACCGGACGGGCCTATTACCACGCAAGCAGGGGAGCCGCGTGAAGAAGGTGCGGCGCGTGAAGAAGTAGGGGTCCTAACTATGTACACATTACCCCGCGGCGGCCAGGCGCTTCGAGTCTGCCTCCGCGCTCTTCGTAGCCCGCGCTGTAGACAAACTCTCCCGCGTGTGCTTGATGTGCAATTGGCCGCAGGCGGCCGTCTCGTCGTCCCCTCTGGTCACCCGCAGCGCGATGTGCACGCGGGGCTCGATCTCCCGCACGGCGTCCCGGAACGCGTCCAAAGCGTCATCAGACGGCCGCTTGAAGTCGGGCGCGTGGTCCGTCGGGTTCACGGGGATCAGATCAATATTAACCTTCTCCGCGACGTCCACGATGGGCCCGACGAAGGCCGCCAGCTTCCGCGCGTCTTCCGGCGAGTCGTTCACGCCCGCGATCAGCGTCGCGGCGAGCATGAGGCTCCGCTGGCGGAAGGGGCGCAAGGATAGCGCGTCGATCAAGCCCGCGCGCAACTCGTCAACCGAGTATTGGGCCGAGGGCACGAGCTGCTTCCGCAGGACGTCGTCCGCGGAGTGGATCGACCACGCGAGCATGCCGTCCGCGTCCGCCAGCTCGCGGAAGCAGTCCGGCGACGGGCCCACCGTGCTGATCGTGATCTTTCGCCGGGCCATGCGGAACTTCTTGCCGTCGATGAGTGAAGAGGCCGCGATCTTCACATTTGCGGCGTTCCGGCCGGCGTCGCCCATGCCCATGAACACGATGTTCGTCATGGGCGGCATGGCCTCGTTCTCGGCCGCGACGCGCTGGGCTATGACGAACTGCGCTAATATTTCATCGGGAGTGAGGTTCCTCACGAGACCCATGCGAGCCGTGGCGCAAAATCGGCAGCCCTGGTCGCAGCCCACTTGCGAGCTGATGCATAAAGTTGTTCTCGGTAAGTGCCCGTGCGGTATCAAGACCGCCTCGACGGCCAAACCGTCCGCTAATCGTACTAACAATTTCGTCGTGCCGTCCGCCGCTTTGTCCGCGTGCTCGAGCGCGGCGGGCACGAAGGCCGTCAACCCGCTCGCCTCGAGGACGCGGCGCGCCCCCGTTGTGGTGGGGGCCTCGGCGTCGAGGGGCTCCTGGCCGCTCCGCACGGCGTCCCAGATCGTGCGCGCGCGGCCCTTGCCCCCGATGAACGCGGACAGCTCGTCGAAGGGCATGGCCAGCGTCGCGGTGGAGGCCGTGTCTAATCGAGCCGCCTCGCGCGCCGCGTCTTGCGGGTAGAGGAGGACTGGGCGCGTCGTGGCGCTCAGCGCAGCGGCGCTGTGCAGCAGCATGCTGCATAACATGAGGCTGTTCATGGTCGCTAGGAGCTGCGTTTCGCTTTATATTGGCGCAGCAGTGACGTGTGATGTGTGCGCTGTCTGTCCGGGCGTCAGAGGCAAGTTGCACCGCGGTGTCCGACCGCTGCGGCCTGCTGTAGTTGGCCGCAGAAGCAGAAAACCCGTAGTGCAAGAGAGGTACATGCAGCTCACTTTGGCTGGCTACTAGTCTTCTGGACCCTTTTGCGTGTCCAGGGGTGCCAAGAAGCGGGTGCCCGCGGCCGTTCGGTGTAAAAACCCGAACGGGCTACGTAGGTGCATCGAGCTGTGCATCGCGCAGTCAAAACAGACTGCTTGTCACTACCTGCGTCCGCAGTTGTCATCACCGCCGTTGGCATGTCATCCGACGCTCTCGAACTGGTCGTATACCGCAAAACCGCTGCAAGCGTCGCATATTTGCGGGAGAGCACCGACTGGGAGAGCAAGACAAAGATTGCACGCCGCATCCGCAGCCTCGTCGCACGTTGCGGCCGAGAGTACCACGACGATACCACAGAACGCCATCGCCGCGGCCCGGCACTCGTCGTCGCACGTTGCGGCCGAGAGCACCACGACGCTCCCGCAGCACGCCATCACGCAGAGTCACACAGGTCCCGATGGCCAAAGCGTGCGCGATGCTCCTCCTGGCCGGCGCCGCCCGCGCGTTCCGGGGCATGCGGTCCCACCACATGGCCCGGCCGTCGCGCACTATTCTGGGCGCCGCGTCCACGAAGCTGAGCGACCCCAAGGCCTTTTTGGACGATATTGATGTGTTCATCTTCGACTGCGACGGCGTCATCTGGAAGGGCGACTCCTTGATTGACAAGGTGCCGTCGGTCCTCGAGATGCTGAGAAAGTTGGGAAAAAAGATCTTCTTCGTCACGAACAACTCGACGAAGAGCCGCAAGGGGTACAAGGGCAAGTTCGAGTCCTTGGGGTTGGACGTGGAGCCCGAGGAGATCTTCTCCTCGTCGTTTGCGGCGGCGGCGTACCTGGAGCAGACGGAGTTCAAGAAGACGGGGAAGAAGGTCTACATTATTGGGGAAGTGGGTATTGAAGAAGAGCTGGACCTCATAGGCGTGCCGTACATCGGCGCCTCGTCGGACAACGACAAAATCGCCAACATGAAGCCCGGGGGCAAGGTCGAGCCCGACTTAGATATCGGGGCCGTGATCTGCGGTTTTGATAGAGACATCAACTACTTCAAGATCCAGACGGCGCAGCTCGCGATCAACGAGAACGGCGCCGAGTTCATCGCGACGAACCTAGATGCCGTGACGCACCTCACGGACGCCCAGGAGTGGGCGGGCAACGGGGCCATGGTCGGGGCCATCAAGGGCTGCACCGGCCAAGAACCTACTCTAGTGGGCAAGCCCAGCCCCCTGATGATCGACTACATGGAGAAGAAGTTCGGCTTGGACCGGTCGCGCATCTGCATGGTCGGCGACCGCCTCGACACGGACATCCTCTTCGGCAACGACAACGGCCTCAAGTCGTGCCTCACGCTGTCCGGCGTCACGACGGAGGAGAAGCTGCTCTCGGCGGAGAACAAGGTCGTCCCCGACTTCTACGTGGACTCCATCGCGGACTACCTCAACTAAGTATGCCTGAAGTCTGTCTAGGAAGGGGGCGTCGTGAGGTGTCTGAGCGCGGACTACTCCCTCGCCTAGATGGCGTATACTGGCGTCTATAAGGGTCCTACGTGAGGGGCGCGCAGCGATGGCGTCGAGATGCCGGTTTATCGCCAAAGTTTGCGCGTGCTGCAGGTTCTTCGGGCGGGTTTAGCAAGAGAAGAACGGACTCAACCATCCTGATTCACTCTACACTCTACATCAAACTTGCACGCTCCAGCGCACTCAATTCACATGCCCAACACCGCCCACTCTTACCCTCGCTCGCGCGACACACGCCTAGCTTTGCCGAGATCCGACTTGGGTTATTGAGACTTAGCACATGTTTGCGCGCGGTGCGCTCGCTCGCATGAGGAAACACAGGCTACGCATACCTCACAGCCTTCAACCACAGGCACAAGCATGGCCGCCACCTACAACACGATTCCCGCCGACGCGTCGTCGCAGTCCGACTCGCAGACGCTCCTCCCCTCCTCCAAGTCCAAGACGTCCATCAAGCGCATCGTCGTCGCGGCGGCCGTAGTGTCATTGGCCCTCTGCGCCGTCTTCGCGACGGCGACCCAGTCCAAGGTCACGCCCTCGGCGGTTGCGCAGACCGCGCTCCACTCGGCCGACATGTGCGCCGGCTGTAGCGCCGACGGTTGCCAGTGCGTCGGCGTCGGCAAGGGCTGCGACCAGACCCACTGTAAGAACATCGAAAAAGTGATCTGCGACCAGGGCTACTGCGACCAGCCGGCGTGTTTACGCCGTGCAAAGACAAAATCGGGTGTTCCGTCAATCAAGCCGGCGTCTCTTGTAAGGGTGGCCATTGTAAGCAGGACGGCGCACAAGTAACAGTCGGCGCGATCACGTGCGACGGCGGGTTTTGCTCTGCGCGTAACGCCAAAGCCGCTTCGTTCACGTGTACGTCTTCCAGCACACCCACCCGAGCGCGCCCGCCACGACGCCGTGGTACTCTTGCTCACACAGGCTGCACGTGTGCCACCGCGCAAACCTCTCATTCAGCACCTTGACGTCTAAATTGTTCTCCTCGGCCTCATCACACAAAATCTTCGCCTGCTCCGCCAAGCACGACACATGCTCAAAGCCCTCCGTTGTGTGGCACGCGCACCCGCGCACGAGGCCCTCCTTTGTGCGCCGATGAAAGGCTTCCGTGCAGATGTAGCACGTCTGGCCCTTCGTGTCCTCCGCGCACTTCTTGACCGCGACCGCGACGGCCTGCTTGATCTTTTTTCCGCATAATACTGCTCCGCTCCGCCTGCTTTCTTGATCTTCTTGCAGAGCTTGTCATGCCCACCTTCTTTCCATTCCTGCTCCTGGCAGGCCGGCCCGCAGTAGCGTGTACTGCAGCGGCCGCATTTCTTCCCCAAAGCGAGGCCAAGCGGAGCAGCGCAGGCGGCGCACTGCGTGAAAATTATTGTCGACACTCTCCCTGCAGCTTAGGCAATGGGGCTGCGTGCGCTCGCGACCGCCGTGTCCAGGCCCAGTCGCCAGAGTTGTTGCCAGGCCCCTCCTGTCGCACGATAAAAATATCACTGCGGGCTGCTCTCAGTGCTGGTTGGAGTTCCCTAGGATGTGAGTGAGGCCAGAAAGACCCTTCATGCTCCGGGCCACTAGAGACCCGCACGCAAAAGCCATTCAAAAAGCTTAGCGCGTTGGCCGGACGCCGTTCCGCACGAGCAAAGACTACCACACGTCGACAGGCCGCAGCCCATCGACACACAAGCGGAAGGTCAGCAATGTCCGCCCTCGTCAACGCCAACACGCGCGTGGGCATGGGGCACATGACCCGGGAGCAGCGCTCCATGCTGGCCGCCAAGGAGAGCGCGCGCGTCCGCTTCGACGACGCGAAAGCGTTCCTCGACCCCATGCGCAAGAACGCGCACCGGAGCGCCTGGGAGGAGCGGAACGCCCAGCGGGAGGACCGGCGGGCGCGCGAGGCCGAGGCGGCGGCGGAAGTGAGTGTGCGCGAGGCCGTCGCGGAGGAGCGGCGGGCACAGCTCGAGGCGTTGTATCAGCGGGAGCGGGCCGCGTGGGCTTCTACGCAACAAAAGGAGGCGCCGAAGGTGGACGATTTGGACCGGGCGCGCGCGATCGAGAAGCGACGGAAGGCCGAACAGGACGAGGCCCGAGAAATTGCAGTAGCGCGGCTCGAGGCCTACCGGCGCGCCCAGACGCCTGAATATAGAGAAGCCCAGCGCCTGCAGAAGATGCACGTCCACAACGAACGCCGGGCCCGGGACGACGTGGACCACGCGGCCATCCCCAGGGCGCAGGCGCCCGACGCCGTCAAAGCGGAGTTAGTGAACGACCACTTCGTGCCGTCCGAGCACGCGAAGCCGAAGTGCGAGGTGACTATTGGGTTCGACGACGACGGCGCGCGGACCCTGTCGTCGGGGGCCAAGCGCCGGGCGTTCTCGCGGTGCTGCGTCGAAGTTTTAGGAGGTGCGGGCGTCGAGCCGCTGGGGCTGGCCGTCCGCGTGAACGCCGATGGAAGGCCCGAGCTCGCCGCGAACCTCGTGGTCACGGGCGACGCTATCTACGCGATCATAGTGGACTGGGCCGGGCGCGTCGAGGCTGGAAACGTCGTAGTAAGAGGCCTCCGAGCGAAGTGGATCGACTCCGACGCTATTGTACAACGCCCGCCCAAGCACGAAGCTGCTGCTGCTTATCGACAGGAGCTTCAGCAGGCGCAAGAGTATAGGGCGGTACAGGTCGAGGAGGAGAAGGCGCAGGACCGGGCCCTGGACCTCGCTCAAACATCGTTGTTCGAGCCGGAGAAAGATGCTGGGGACGAGCTCCTTGCGGCGAAGCTCGCGGCCAAGGTTCGGTTGGACGCGCTCGAGCAGGACGCGCACGAAGCGCGCGACCGGAAGGCCGCGGATAAAGCGATCAAGGTGGCCGAGGAGCGCGAGGAGCTCGAGGAGCTGCGGGCGGGCGATCGGAAGGAGGTCGAGCGGACGCTGCGCGAGAAGGCGACGCGCGTGGAGCGGGAACGAGCGTACCGCTTAGAACTGGCCCGGCAGACACAGCTGGAGGAGGAGCTGGCCCGGTCCAACACGGAGGAGCTCGAGGAGCTGTCCATGGCCGGGCTGAGCTGGGCGGCCCGCGACCGCCGGGAGGAGGGCGAGCGGGAGGCGTCGGAGAACCTGCGGAGGCAGATCGAGCGGGACTGGCAGGTGCAATTGGCGCGGAAGGAGAACCGGCGGCCCGCCACGTTTGACGAGGCGGAGAAGGCGCTTCGCGAGAAGTTGTGGCACGAGCACCGGGCGCGGCTCCAAGGGAACAAGGACTTGTCAAGAGCTGCGCATTTGAATGTGCAGGCGGAGAACTTTGACCGGGCGGCCGAGAAGCGCGAGCGCGATCAACGGAGGGAATTCGTGGAAGAGGAGGCCCCCGTCGCCTTTGAGCACGACCTCCCGCCGCACCTGGCGCGGAGACTTCCCGCGTCCCTGCGCCCGGCGACGGCCGGCGCGGAGGGACGCGCGCTGGCCCAAGCGAGACGCGACCGGCACAACGCGCTGGCCGCGGGGCGCCCCGCGACGGCCGAGGGACGGCGGTCCAGGGCGGCGTGGGAGCCGCTCGCGACCTCCCAGTGGCATCCGAGCTTTCCCCAGTACTAGTAGTCCCGTTCTACATGATTCTTCTTAGTCTTGTTCCCCGATGAGCTCCTCGAGGAGTTTTCGCTTCCGCTCGGCGAGCGCGTGCTGCGCGTCCTCCCAGCCCCAGTCGTCGACGAGCTCGGAGACGTCCAGGCCGCTCCGCCAGACCCACTCCGTGTGCCGCTCCGAAGAAGCGGCGGAGGCGTCGTCGTCGGCTGCGGCGGCGTCGTCCAGGAATGCGTCGGCCGCAGCGGCGTCGTCCGCGGTAGCGTCGTCCGCGGCGGCGTCGTCGTTGGGCACGGATGCCTCGGGCACGGAGTCGTCGGTCGCGGCGGTGGGATCTGTTTCCGCCCCGTAAGCCGCGCGTGCCAACAATTTCAAGCGACGCAGCGGGCCGTAGGCCAAGCGGGCCTCGGTGACGTCGTCGTTCTCGTCGTAGACGCGCGGCGGCGACCGCACCGCATAGTCATCGTCCTCCGTCACGCGGTCGTACGCAAGGGCGATGGGCGGCCGGGCGTCTGCGCTGTCGAGGCTCTCCTCGTCCGGCGAGACCGCCACGGCGGGCACGTATGGCGGTCGGCGCGGCGTCCCGCTGCGCGAACGCCACCTGCCAGTGCTGCGGCGCTTCGGCGGCTGCGCGAAGAGCGTTTGCAGGCTGTCGAGCGGCGCCGCGGACGAGCGGCGGCGTTTCATTGTTGTTGCGGCGGCGGAGGTGCCGTTGGCGGTACCAGCACCCGAAACCTCCATCGCAGCCCGTTTATACAAGCGCGCCACGCCCTCAGTGCATAAATACAGGACCAACCGAAAAAACTCGGTTTCGAGTTGTGCTCAAGCTGTGACGCGCGTATCGGAGCAGCGCTTTAGCAGCGCACTGATATTTTGAGAGTGCTGTCGATCGACGCACGCAGAGCCACGTTTAGGGCAAATAGTGCGGCTGCTGAGCAAACAAACTTGGGTAAAGTTGAAAAACACGTTTTGCCGATTTTTAAACATGACGACTCCTTCCTTGCTTCGAGGCCTCTTGGGTGGTCCATACACGACCTGCGACACCATTCTTACAACCCCCCTCGAGACGGGGACTTTTAAAACCCGTGCAGAGAGATCAAGCTCCGCGCCTTTTACCGCGCGACGCTGCTCGCGCGGCACGAATTAACACAGCACGTCTCAGCGCTGTTTTTCTATCTCTAAGTGCATCCCTGCTGCCGTGTACCGAGTGGCGCGGCGCCTCGGCGCTCACAGAGCGCACGCAGAAGAGCACACCTCGCACGAGGTCGTGCGCAGCGCCGCGGGCGCCGCACGCGTGACGCGCGCAACGCCGCACCACTGCTCCAGCGCACCGCTGCGCCAGCGACAATGGATGCTGCTCTAGCAGCGGAAGCAAGCGCCGCCGAAGCGCTGCGAAGAGCGCCGCCGAACAGTACAAAAACGCCGAACGCCCGGCGCCTGGAGCGGTTGCAGCTGGTCGCGAAGTACGCCACGGCCGTGCACCAGGGCCGGGCGCGGTCCGCCATTATATTAGACGACCCGACGGTGGGAGCGGGACGCGCCGCTCTCTTGTGGGCCCAGGCCGCCCTGGCCGGCGCGTGCGACGCGGTCTCGACGCTGTCGCAGACGTGCCTGCAGGCGGCCCGCGTCGCGCGGGGCGACGCTTGTGTTGCCAGGGTCGTTTCCGATGACGCCGTTGCGGCCGCGCGCGCGTGCCTGGACCGCCTGAGCGGCGCGAAAACACCCCTCATTTTCTTCGGCGGCCTAGAACTTCACGCGCGGAAGGAGGCGGACATCCTGGCCAAGGCGAGCGACCCCTCGGAGAAGGTCTTGGCTAAAAGATTCCGGGGCCCGTTCAAAGTGTCGCTGCCCGAGTGCACCCAAGAAGGTCTGAGATGGGCCGCGCGCCTGGCCATCGCCATCGCCCACGAGGTCAACGCGGCCGAGACGCGCGTCTTCCTCGTGTTCTGGGCGGGTCCGGGCTGCGCGGGCCGCGTCTGGCGCGACGCCGTGGCGCAAATAAACCATGGCGAGGCAGGGCGCGCCCTCGCCGCGACCGCGGCCCGCGCCGCGGCGACCGGTCTACGTGCGCCGGGCCCCTTCGCCGGGGCCTTGGCTCGAGCGTGCGCCGACGCCGCCTCGTCGCTGTGCCGGAGCGCCACGCAGGACGTCGAGGCGCTCGCTTCCCTCGCAACCTGCTTCGCCGCGTACTCGGGGCGGGACGCGCAGCACGCCGCCGCCGAGCTCGTAGTAGCGGCGCGGCGCGCGCGCGTGGCCAGCGACGCACCCGTGTGGAGCCAGGCGTGTCTCGAGGCGGAGACGGCCGCGCTCCACGTGTTAAAAGATCCGCCCGACGCGGCCTGGGCCGACGAGGCGCTGGGGCCCGGGGCCTTGCCGGTCGCGGACGCCTTAGCATCGGTCTTCGCGGGCGACCTCCTCAGAGCCTTTGAAAGGAGGGACGACATGGAGGACGCGGACGACGACAGGGACGGGCGGGACGTTTTGGTACGGCGGGCTTTAACGGGCGAGGGCGACGGCGCCGTCTGCGCCAAAGCCACTCTGTTGAAACTGGTGCAAGCGGGGCCTCTCCGCGAGGCGCTGTTAGTAAGTCATGCGCGCGCGGAGACGAGCGAGGGCGTCGCGTTTGCGTTACAAGGCGCGGCGTACGACGCCGCGGCGGCAACACGGGTCCTGGCGTCCCTGCCTCCGAAGACGTCAAACGTGGACGTGGCGCGTTTGCACGCGGCGGCCTTAGGTGCGGCACCGGCCCGGTCCACTATCTTGGAAGTGCTCACAACGGTGAGAGACGAGGCCACGGCGGTGGCGTGTGCCCATGCGGCGCCTTGTCCGAGGCCCCAGGACGCCTGCGCCTGGCTCGAGGGCGCTTCGAGTAGACATCACTTCGCGTGCGCTCTAGCTGTGACGGCGCGCACCTCATCGCACGGCGACGAGGCCCTAAAAGACCGGGCCCTCACAGCGTTGGCCGACGGCGACGAACCCCTGTCTCTCACGCTCGAGACCGCGGCGGACGGCATTCGAGTCCTGAAAGCACTTTCCGCCTTATCTCAGTACGCGGCATCTAGGGGCTGCCCGCCCGACGATTTGCGGCGGCTGGGGCTGCGATTGCGGGCCCCGGAGGCCTTTGCAAAGTTGTTGGCGGAGGCCTCGTTGCAAGGTCTGAGTGAACACTTCACCCACGCCTGCGGCTTTAAGGGCGCGGCCTGCCGCGCGGCCCTCGGTACTAACGTCGGCGCGCACGTGGCCTTCCTCCACGAGCGGCTCAAGAGGCGCTTGGACGAGGCGCAGAAAGCGAAGAATCTGAAG
>Ga0114994_10003804_pt1 | contig 10993 bp, 10 predicted proteins | sample ArcticOcean_MG_C_9_FD_87043 | JGI IMG/M metagenome (GOLD analysis project Ga0114994, IMG submission 87043) | Marine microbial communities from western Arctic Ocean - ArcticOcean_MG_CB2_152 | ecosystem: Environmental > Aquatic > Marine > Oceanic | place: Arctic Ocean: Canada Basin | collected... | reverse complement strand
TTATCAGACATATCAGAATTACCCTTCTCCAGGAAGAGAATTCTTAATAACAATAAACTACTCTATTAAATAATTAAAATGATAAAAAAATGAAAAAAATGGGAATTATTGCATTAGCAATTATAAGTATATCTTCTTGTCAAAAGGAGTCATTTACTACTAATGTTAGCGGGGGCAATTATAAGAATGGATACTTTGTTACTAATGAAGGAAATTTTGGTACTGGAAACGGTTCAATATCTTTTATTTCTAATGAAGGTGATGTAGAAAACGATGTATTTTCTCAAACTAATTCTTTTCAACTCGGGGATATTGTTCAATCAATGTCAATAATTAATGAAAAAGCATATATTGTAGTAAATGGATCTGCCAAAATTGAAGTTGCTAGCGATGACTCATTACACTATATAACAACTATAAATGGTTTTTCAGGTCCAAGAAATATGCTGCAAGTTTCTACCAATAAAGCTTATGTTACTGATTGGTTTTCAAATAAGGTTCAAGTTATTAATCTAGATAATAATGAGATAATTTCTTCAATTGATTGCGGCCAAGGACCTGAATCTTTATGTATTAATGATAACCTCGTTTATGTTTGTAATATTGGTGGATATTCTGTTGATTCTACTATTTCAATAATTGATGTTGATTCTGATATGCTAATAAACACCTTAACAGTTGGAGATAAGCCATCAGGCGTAGTTATAGATATTAATAATGACATATGGGTGTTAAGTTCTGGAGCAACATATTTTGATGCAAATTGGAATATTGAGAGTGAAACACAAGGTAAGTTAGTCAAAATTTCTAACGGTGATATAGTCTCATCATTCTCTTTTGAATTAGGAAATCATCCAAAAGGGTTAATGATAAATGAAAGTAGAGATATTTTGTATTTTAGTAATGGTAATATAATGGAAGTATGCAATCAATGTGATGCAATTTACTCATTCAATATTAATGATACAGAACTACCTTCTACACCAATTATTAATAGAAGTTTTTACAAAACTGCAATAGATAATAATTATATATATGGATCAGATGCTGTGGATTATATTCAAAATGGTTGGTCATATCAATATAATCAAATTGGAATACTTATAGACTCTATGCGTGTTGGAATAATTCCTGGGGGATACTGCTTTAACTAATTTAAACTGAGTAAAAAAATTAGCTAATTAATATTAAAATCTAATTTATAATTCTTGTATTTCAAATTTTGGATAACCTTTAACACCTAAATCATTATAAAAATCAAGAAAACGCAGTTTATAATATTTTGATTCATGATCTTTTATAATGTAGTTGAAATTTGAATAAATAGTATACTGACCTGAAGTTAGATCATATTCTTTCCAGTTAAAACCAATAGTATTTTGATTGTTGTCAAAAGAAGAACTATTTATCATATTATAACTAATATCTTCAAAAGTATTAATAGTATCAATAGAAATATTAACATTATTATTACTTAAAACACCAGTTACTACATATGATGGTACAGAAGTATCTGAATAAAGATGCGTATATTGAGAAAACAATAGATCCCAATCTAACTTTGAAGGTTCAATATTTAATATGTTATTATCAGAAAATGAAAAAGAAGTGAAATTAACATCTGGAGTTTTATTAACTTGAAAAGTATATAACTCAGAATTATCCAAATCCGCATACCTAATTAAATAATAACTATCAGTAACAGTATCAATAACCATCTTCTTATAGCCACGTTGATTGCCATTTAAATCAAATCCCCTATCAATTATATATATGCGCTCTAAGGCTCTGTAATCGCCAAAAGCAGTACTATCTAATGAGCCATTAGGGTTATCCCAGGACCAAAATAAATTATCGATAGTAAAGGTGTCCTCAAATATTGCATTTTCAAAATATGACAAAGAGCTATAAGTTGAAGAATTTAATTTAATATGAAAACCTTGAATACTAGATTCAAAACCAAGGTCCCAATCAGTTTTAATATTTTGAGAAACCACACTATTTGTCCCTAAATCATAGAACACTTGATATCGATAATCTTGACCTAGCTCAACTTGTTGAAAAAATACATCTCCAATTGTATGAGGAGGTATTGGTATTTCTTCTTTCTCGCAAGAAATAAAAACAGTCAATAATACTATACTAAAGAATAGAACTCTCATTATAAATTAAAATTTAAAGCAGTAAAAAAAGTTCGACCATATCCAATAGATGTAGTATTAGATGATGAATGCACACCTGAAGTTGCGAAGCTAGAAACATTTTTAATATTAAATATATTTTTAATTCCAATTTTAAATTTGATCATATCTGAAAATATATTTTTACTTAAAGTTAAATCTAAAAGATTATATGAACTAATATATGATTCAATAATTTCTTGATTATTATTTTTATAAAATACAGGAAGAGATCCGGTAAACTTATAAAAAGCAGCAATAGACATATTATACTTTTTAACATTATATAGTAAACTTGACCTGTAAGAATGTGAATAGCTAAACTCATTAATATCTTCACCATCAGATAGATTATTATATCTACCAATATGACTTGAACCTAATTTAAAACTAAACTCATCATTAGAAAAACTAATACTATTAGATAAACCTAATGTCTTATATTTTCCTATATTAAAATAGCTATAGTTAATAGATTCTGGTGATTGAGCTAAGGTTATAAGGTTTTTGATATCATTATAATAGATCTTTGTACTTAATTCTATCTTATATTTATCATATATATTATCGTGATCTAAACTAAGTTGATAATTATTAGATGTCTCAGCATCTAAATCTTCATTTCCAATTACATAATGATTTATATCTACAAACTCAAAAAAAAGCTCTTTTAATGTTGGTGAACGAAACCCCCTAGCATAAGAAAAACGAAACTTAAAATCATTTTTACTAATAAGACCATTTAAAGAAGGAATTAATGGTACTTTAAATTTAGAATTATAACTAATTCTAATTGCAGGTCGTAATCTAATATCATTAACTGGCTTCCATTCAGAATTAAAATATAAAGCATGATCACTTAGCTGATTAATATGATTATTGATCCTAGCTCCTTCTGCAAATTCAATCTTAGAATCTAAGCCTATTTGATATATAAAAATAGATGCTTTTGTAGAAGAAAAGGTAGCCTTATTCATTAACATCATAAAATTTGATGTATCTTGATCACCTAAACCAAGAGTAAGAACTTGATTTAAATTAGTTAAATCTTTATAATAAGTACTCTTTAGTCTATTGTAATTATTAAAAGAAAATAAAAATCTAATTTTTTCTTGTTGATTAATATTAAGTTTTAAATCAGCTCCAAGGTTATTTCTCTTTGTATAATAAAAATCATCAAATGCATTTTCATAATATGGCATTCTTGGAAAACCTAGATTGGTAATTTTCTCATAAAACATGTCATAATAAAAACGAGAAGTGAATTTATTTGATTTAATATAATATTGAAAGTTCCCAAAATATTGCTCCTTTGGATTCCATTGTTTTGCTCTATTGGTATCCGCTAACTCAGAAGTGGGGAAGATTCTAAAATCTTCATTTTTGGACCATCCATCAAAATAGTTTCTACCTGCATCTATAGATAAGGTTTTATTATTTAATTTATAAGATAAGCTAAAATCTGCATTATAATTACCAACTGACTCATAATATAGATTATAGCTAGATGAAAAATTATCTTTCTGATCAGTTTTACTAATAAGATTTATAGTTCCTGCAAGAGCATCTGTCCCATAATTTACTGATACTGGCCCTTCTATAATTTCCACTCTTTCAATATTATTGAGATTCATTTGAGTTAAATCAATATTACCATTTAATCTTCCAATTACAGGAATACCATCTTTTAATATTTTAATATTTTGCCCTGACATTCCTTGAATTTCAATACTACTTCCAAGAATATTATCATTACTAATACGCATATTCATTTGTTTATCTAGTAGATCCTTCAAATTAACAGCCCCTTTAGCCTCAATTTCCTGTCTATCAATTAATGTAGTTTTGTATATAACAGCAGATTTATTAACTGGACTTATCTGAGCGGTCACAAAAACCTGATCAAGAAAAAAATTATTTTTTTGTAATACTATAACAGTATCTATTAATGGGAAAGATGCTTTAATACTAAAATAACTAATATGAGAAATTCTAATCTGTATATTTACTAAATTAGCATTTGTAAAATTTAAAAGATCAATAACTCCATCTTGATTACTTATATATTTTTTTTGATTTCTTTCATTATTTAACAATTCAATATAAACATCAGAAACAGGTAAATTATCAAGATCTACAAACTTTATAACTTGACCTTGAAAAACAATCGATTGAAAAAAGAGAACTAAAAAAATAATTAATCTCATAAAAAAATAGCCTTAACCAATAAATAGATAAGAATTATAAAATATTAATTTACAATAAGCTTCTTTTGAAGAATACTACCTTCTGATTCAATTGTAACTATATAGATTCCATTATTAAAGCTAGATGTTTGTATAGCCTTTGCCTGAAGATTTGTTCCATGCATTGATTCAGAATAAATATTCTTACCTGTAAGATCAAATATATTTACATTTACATCTTCAGAGTTGCTATCATAAATGATAATTACATCATTAGAGGTTGGATTGGGATATATCTCAAATGATACAAGATCTTGATTAATATTTTCAAAAGATGTTGAAGATGAAATTTCTTGAGTATTAAATTCAACAATTCCCGTAGAACTACCTTCAAATGAAGTAAATACAATTCTCCATATTCTACCATTTAAATCTTTAACAAAATAGCATCTATCAGAATCTACTAAATAACTAAATGATGACATATCAAAATCTTTCCAATCATAACCAATTGAATTCATCTCTGTCATCATTGTATGTTGAGTATAATCGGTATATGTATTTGGATTTGGAAGATTATCAACCTGAGCTACTTCCACACCAGTATTAGATAGTACACCAACAACTCCATAAGGCATTGCTTGAACAGGAGTGATGTATTTTGTAAAAGTAATATCCCAATTATTTTTATTAGGTTCATAACCATGAAACGGACAAACATAATCTAAACTATAATAGAGAAAATTAGCAGTTGAATCTATGGATTTTTGAGCATATTGATTTTGTTCATTTGAACCATCAAAGTCAGAAAAAGTAAAATAATATGTTCCAGAAGTTAAGGATCTAATCCATAACTTTTTCCAGGCACCATCGGTTGTTTTAATTGCATATAATGAATCTCCAACAACATTATGTGTAATTATATTATACATACCCCAACCCATATCAAAAGCAGATGAACTATGCTTATCAAATGCCCCAATAAGCCAATTAGTATCAGAATTATAAACCGGAGTCCAACTAGATAAATTTGAAGAATTAAATGAATTCCAATCTGTTGTATCACCATGTGGATATAAATATAATTCGGCACCCATACCACCATTAATCCTTATAGATGAAGACATTTGTGTAGTTGAAAAAGCGATATCCCACATCGTGGCATCATTACTTTTAATTTCTCCATTTTCCATACTATAAAAACTCTGATTTGTATAATTTGGCAATAATGAAATTGTTTCATTTTGGGCCAAAAGATTATAACTAAAAATTAGAGTAAATATTAATATTGAGTGTAATTTAATGTTCATAATTATAGTAATTAATTTCAGGCAAAAATAAAACTGAAATCTGTACTAAATCTGTACTAAACAAGTTTTGAAAAAATATTATTTTCGTTGGATATTAATAAATAATTCTTTGCCATTTCTAGATGAAACTGAATTATAAGAGGGTTCAAAAATATTTAACTCAAATAATAAAGAAAAATAACTCTTATATTCTTCAACTGAACCACCATAAGGAGGATGATCTTCATAAATAGGGGCATTAAATAACACACCAATAAGCTTGCCATTTATATTTAACAAAGAATGAACCTTTTGAGCATATTCTAACCTTTTATTAATGTCAATTGCACAAAAAAATGTTTGTTCAATAATTAGGTCATAATGACCAACAACATCAAAGAAATTTTCACATATAATATTAGCTGAAGGAAAACTTACTACTCTCTGTGAAAAATTATCAATTGCTTTTTTAGAGAAATCTAAAACATATACATTTTTAAAACCATTATTAAACAAGTATTCTGCTTCATAAGAATTACCGCAGCCAGGTATAAGAATACGTAAATCTTTATTAGTTAATTGATCAAAGTAATTTTTTAAAGGTGTTGAGATAAAACCAAGATCCCATCCCGTATTATCTTTAAGGTATCTTTGATTCCATGAATTACTATCTAAATTCATTTGAATTACTCTATCCAGTCAGAAATAAAAATATTAGTACTTCTAGTTCCACCATTATTTCTATTTGAAGAAAAAACAATTTTATTTCCATCGTTAGAAAAAACTGGAAAAGCATCAAAAGAATTGTCAAAAGTTATTTGTTCTAAGTTCTCTCCATTAATATCAATCATAAATAAATTAAATGGAAATCCACTTTTAGATTTGTGATTTGAAGAGAAAATTACTTTCTGATCAGATGGATGAAAAAATGGAGCCCAATTCGCGCCACCTAGATTAGTTATTTTTTTAAGTTCAGAACCATCTATATTACAAGTATATAGTTCCATCTCAGTAGGTTTGACTAAACCTTCATTTAATAATAATTTATATTCATCAATCTCTTCTGTAGTTTGGGGTCTAGAGGATCTGAAAATTAATTTTTTACCATCATTTGAAAAGAAAGCACCACCATCATAACCTAACTGATCAGTTACTTGTAAAATATTAGAACCATCAATATCACAAATATAAAGCTCCAAATCTCCAGATCTAATAGATGTAAACACAATTTTATCACCAATTGGAGATACCGTCGCCTCAGCATCATAACCAGGAGAATCAGTTAGTTGTGAAATTATATTTCCATTAAGATCAGAAACAAAAATATCAAATGCCTCATATATTGGCCATACATACTTACCATCCTCTCTTCTTTTAGGTTCATCTGGACATAAAGAATCAGCTAAATGAGTAGAAGCATAAATGATTGTAGTATCACCAGGTAAAAAATAAGAACAAGTTGTCCTTCCAAGACCTGTACTTAAAAGATTAGGAATTTGATTAGCCATTAAATAATTATTAGTATCAGTAATATAGATTTGATCACACAAAGCAGACCATTTTTCATTCTTTGCCTGAAAAACTAATTTACTATCATCATAACTCCAATAAGCTTCAGCATTATCACCGGTAAAGGTTAATTGCTTCATGTTTTCAAGATGAACCTCTTGAGGGTAAATTAAAGGTATTTTTTCAAGTTTAGATTTTTCTTCATTATTAGTAGTATTACATGCAAATAATACCAATAGAATTATTGAATAAAAAGAATATTGTTTCATATTTTTGCTAAAAATTTTGACAAAAATAATTCTTTTAATTATGAAAAAAACTATAATATTCACTTTATTTATAATCTTCTCAAGTTGTAATTCAACAGATAATAAAAGAGATGAAATTACAAATAGAATGATTGCGGAAGTGACCTACTTAGCATCAGATGAATTAGAAGGAAGAGAAACAGGAACAGATTCAGAAAAGCTAGCAGCTGATTATATTAGCTCAAAATTTAAAGATTATAATCTAATAGAAAAAGGACAAGAAGGTTTTTTACAATATTTCGATGCTATAATAAAAGAAAATCCTCATAGCCAAACAGTAAGAAGAAAAATAACAGGAATCAATGTTGTTGGATATACAGATAATGACCAGCAAGAAACAATAATTATTGGAGCTCACTATGATCACCTAGGATATGGAAATTTTGGATCCCTATATGATGGTGAACCAGCTATTCACAATGGTGCAGATGATAATGCAAGTGGAGTTAGTATATTAATAAATTTGGCAAATAGTTTAAGAGACATAAAAGATTATAATTATTTATTTATTGCATTCTCTGGTGAGGAACATGGTCTATTTGGCTCATCATATTATGCGAAAAATCCTACAATATCACTAGATAATGTAAGATTCATGATTAACTTTGATATGGTTGGAAGATTAAATAATGACAATACACTTGCTATAAATGGAATTGGAACAAGTAGTAAATGGAATGATTTAATAAATAATGCAAATAACTTTGATTTTAAACTAAAAACTACAGAATCAGGAGTCGGACCATCAGACCATACATCATTTTATCTTCAAGACATGCCAGTAATTCATTTCTTTACAGGACAGCATGAAGATTACCATAAACCATCTGATGATGTAGATAAAATTAACTTTGAAGGGATGTATAAAATTCATGAATATGTTAAAGAAATAATATTACAGTCAACTAAGATTGATGATTTTGATTTTCAAAAAACTAAAAGTGACACAACTACTGCACCAAGATTTAAAGTGACACTTGGTGTTATGCCAGATTATTTATTTGATGGGAATGGCATGAGAATAGATGGTATTTCAAAAGAAAAAACTGCTGAAAAATTTGGAATACTAAAAGGTGATATAGTAATAAAAATTGGTGATATTGAAGTTAACAATATGATGGATTACATGACAGGCTTAAGCAAATTTGAAAAGGGTGATTCAACAATAGTAAAATTAAATAGAGAAGAAGAAATTATTGAACAAGCTATTGTTTTTCAATAAATAACTATTTATTAGAATTCATAACTTTTGTTTGAATATTAATAGATTCCTGGTGTATTGCCCTAAGTAATAAAATTACAAACTCGTCACTTAAACCTTTAGAGATTCCCTTTTTCATTCTGTCTTCTAAAATAAATCTCCAACGCTCTGGCTGTAATATTGTAATATCATTAGCTTTCTTATCTAATCCAATTAACTCAGCTAAATTCATGCGATTTTGTAAAACATCAATTAACTTATCATCTAACTCATCAATTTGTGATCTTAAATATTCTAAAGATGAAGCAGTTTCTATATTATTAACAGTTTGATTTCTTACAACTAACTTCTCCAATAATTCATTCAATTGAATTGGACTAAGTTGCTGCTCTTGATCACTTAATGCATTTACAGGATCAATATGCGTTTCAATCATCAATCCATCAAAATTTAAATCTAGTGCTGTTTGTGAAATTTCATTAATTAAAGTTCTATTTCCAGCAATATGACTAGGATCACAAATTACAGGAAGCTCAGGAATTAATCGTTTAAGTTCAACAGGAAGTTGCCATTGAGGAATATTTCTATACTTCTGTGTTCTATAGCTAAAAAAACCTCTGTGAATAGCTATAATATTTCTAAAACCTGCGTTATAAAAACGTTCAATTGCTCCTAACCATAAATTTAAATCTGCATTAAGCGGATTTTTTATAAAAATAGGCATATCTACACCCTTAAGAGAATCAACTATTTCCTGAATTGCAAATGGATTACCTACAGTTCGGGCGCCAATCCAAATCATATCTATATCATGTTTTAATATTTCATTAACATGATTAGAATTTGCAACTTCAGTAATAACTTTTAAGCCTGTTTCCTTTTGTACATTATTCATCCATTCAAGAGCTGGAGTTCCCACGCCTTCAAAACTATTTGGACGTGTCCTTGGTTTCCAAATACCAGCTCTAAAGATATGTGTATTTATTTTTTTCAGCTCTCGTGCAGTAGATAGCATCTGTGCATTAGATTCAGCACTACAGGGACCAGCAATAACTAACGGCTTAGAGTAGCTTACAGAATTAGATAAATCATTTAATTTAATTTTCATGCTTTTCATTTTTTAAAAAAAGAGAGAAAGGTAATAATAGCATTAAGAAAAGAAACTTCTTAGTAATAATACCAATTAAAGTTATAACTAACCCAAAAAAAACATACCACCAATAATGTGTTTTCATTATTCTTAGAAATGTATTATTCAATAATTTATATAAACTATTATTTAATAATAACTCTTTTCTCTACTGTACCATCCTCATATTTATAAATAATTGGACCGCAATTAATAGCAGAAACTTCAAATCCTAACATATTATAAATCTTAAATTTTGATTTATCTGAAACAGCAAGATTTACTACAGCAGCAGGGATACTATTAACAGTTATAGTACCAACCATTCCATTTGCTGCATGAGAACCAACAGAACAATCATATTCATAAATTCCAGGAAATGTAAAAACATGAGTATACATCGCTACATCATTTGTAGCTAAAGATGAAAAAGATTCTGGATTACTAAAACTTGATCCAGTTATTGAATTAATATCAAAATTAACATTATGAAAACCACCATCATTAATCCAACTTACATCATCACCAACATCAATAGTTAAAATCTGAGGAGTATAATAAAAATCTCCCGAATTAATAGTGTGAGAAGTTTGTCCAGAAAGATTAAATATTAAAAAAGAGATAACTATTGTAAATAATGATTTTTTCATAATTGTATTATATTTTCTGCAAAAATAAACAAGTTTTGTTATTCTGTTACTGTTTTAAATTCTTTAAAAACTAAAGATATTGAATTAACACAATGACGTATATTTTTATCAGTCAACTCCTCTCCTTTAAAAACATGTCCAAGATGACCACCACATTTAGCACAACATATCTCAGTTCTCTTATAGCCCATCTTATAATCAAAAAATCGAGTAATAGCTCCTTTAATTTCATCATCAAAAGCTGGCCATCCACAATTAGATTTAAACTTGTTTTTGGATTTATAAAGAGGACTGTCACAAGCTTTGCAATGGTATACTCCAGCTTGAAAATGAGCGTTATACTTTCCTGTATTGGGATATTCTGTTCCTTTATCTACAATTATATTTCTTTCTTTAGAATTTAAATTTTCAAAATAATCAATATCAGTTTTTTGAGAGAAAACATTTATTGAAATATTTAAAAAAACTAATAAACAAAAAAAGATTTTCATAATGTATTATTAAAAAAATTACTAAAATAATTCAGATGTTCAAAGATAGA
>Ga0114994_10003803_pt1 | contig 10994 bp, 11 predicted proteins | sample ArcticOcean_MG_C_9_FD_87043 | JGI IMG/M metagenome (GOLD analysis project Ga0114994, IMG submission 87043) | Marine microbial communities from western Arctic Ocean - ArcticOcean_MG_CB2_152 | ecosystem: Environmental > Aquatic > Marine > Oceanic | place: Arctic Ocean: Canada Basin | collected... | reverse complement strand
GCTTTCAGGGAGACCTATATTAGCTTCTTCGAGCTCATCTTCTTTAGATAAGTACTCGACGCAAAAGATAAATATCTTCTCTGAGATATTTAGTTTGCTCTTCCGATGTATAAACCACGATATCATGGCAATCATCATGCAAACAGAGTTGCATCCCACATCCAGAAGTAATTTTTTTTGTCGGAGTAGTGTTTGTGCGCGAGTGATACTTTTTTCTAAATATCCAGATGTCTCAAGGATATGGTCATCATTAAATATATCATCTAGCTTTCCACGAGATACAAGTTTTAGTAATCCATTCATCTCATTGATATAACGGCCACTATTCGTATACCCAGTCTTTCCTCTGCTATTAAGTGACGACGTTTTATTCTTGTTGCGATTTTTCGTATGATTTTTCTTAGGTGTCATCTTCCTCTGCTTCTGTTTCTGCTTCTGTTTCTGCTTCAGTTTCTGCTTCTGTTTCTGCTTCTGTTTCTGCTTCTGTTTCCGATGGGTATTGCGTTTCTTGAGAGCAGAACTTATACGACTCCGACGGGTTTTGAGTGAAAGTTTAATATTAGTCATAATATATATATATACATATAATTATGAGCATTTCGGGGATTTCGTATAAAGATGAAGTCGGTGAGATCATTGAGGGATTAGAACTCTCCTCTAAAACAGATAATTCGATTCTAAAGAGTCGTTTTTTATCAGAGGTTCTAAACTATGAAAAAAGAAAGATTCATACTAAAAAATACTATAACCTTTTTCGTTTTATTGTGACAACGGGATCTATTCTTCTCCCAGCCGTGATGTCTCTGGGACAGATGGATCCCGCGAAACTACCAAACGGATTCGACGGCGCGTCCTACTGGATCGCTTGGTTCTTATCGCTATCAGTCACAGCGAGTAATGGATTCTTGCAACTTTTTTCTTTAGACAAGAACTATTTTGAGTATGCGATAACAACGGAGCAATTAAAGACCGAAGGTTGGCAGTTTTTTCAACTTTCTGGTAAATATGATGAATATGAGAGTCACAAGGAAGCTTACAGACCCTTTTGTAAATCCATTGAGAATATAAAGAGAAAACAAGTAGAGAAAGAGTTTTCTGGGAAAGTGGATGTTAAGAAGAAGAAAGAGTTTGATTTTAAGAAAGAGTTATCTCAAGTGCTCCCCGATAAACTTGAACATAATATGAATAGCCAATTAGAGGATAGGCTTAAAAATGATAAAATATTATCATTTTTAAGTGGTCTGAGTGAGCAAAAAGATATAATTAAAGAGGTGACGGGTGTAATGGAAAGTGGTGAAGATAAGATCACCAAACCTGTAGATGCCGGTATATCCCCACCGCCATCGGTCCCCTAAGGAATCAATGATTCTGTAAAGCGATAAGACTGCTGAAATATGAAATAAAAATCTATGCTAAATTAATACAGAATGCCTTCACACCGTAAAAAACACAAGCGTTCAAGTGCGCTGAATAGGCTCCTCGGAACTCCATACGAAATAAGTAAAATTGTGCCTAAACTAGCATCGGCTGCGTTTAGCGCGTCCGAAAGCGTTATTGATGAAGGAAGGAAGAGTATAGCTGATATGGGAATAAGTTCACGTAAAAGCATAAGGAAGGGTCGGAAACACGCTACGCAAAAATTGAAGGGACTTGTATCTGATATACCACAAGTTCCTAATGCACGGGCGTTTGTTAATCTACTTGAACCACTTAATGAGAACTGGTTATCTGTAACTATTCCAGGAGATATCTATGCCCGTGGTGTTGAGGTCTTTATGAAAAAATATGAATCGAGAGGAACAAAGCATATCATCGGGGAATCCGAAATAAGGTCAGTATTGGGTCTTCTGTATGGACCAACTTCTTATTCTCAAATACCACATATTCTCTCGGAAATCTTCACCGATAAAGCGTCTGTGAACGTCGTCAACGTGGTGGGAATGTTGAATGTTTTATTCTCGGATTTTATAAATGCTGAAAAGAATTATCAGGCGAGTGTATCTGTGCGTAGCGCGTCGGAACCTGGATTAGGATTTCATGCCTTGAAAATTAAGAAAATGGAAGATAACATTCAGGATATGATGAGAAAAGATGTTATTATTAAGCTCAAGGAAAATCGGGGACGACAGGATAGATTTCTGAAGGCCCCCAAGTTACAACGTCCGACCCCCAGCGATCTCTATGAGATGGAACGTTTGCAGAAAGAAGCCATCGGGTGGATCGATGCATACAGGGATGAAAGCGGTTTGACAGATGAAGACAGTCGGGTAAGTACCCTTTACCTGGACTATGTCTTGCCACTGAATGAAAAATATCCAGAACTGAATCAAAAGAGAAACAAGGCCTCTTTAGGTCGGAATAAAAAATCTAAGAAGAAGACTCCCAAAAAGAGACCGAAAAAGAGAGGTAAAAAGAAAACTCAGAGAGTCTCACGTTGGTTTTAAGAGGAACAGAACAGAAGCACCCATAGGGAAATGATCACCGTTAATAATTGTAATCTAGTTACCGAATAATCAATGCTACCTTTGTTATCATAGTATGAGGCCAAAATTAGCACCACGATGATGGTGTGTATCATAAATATCACTCTTAATAATTCTTTTGTAGAAATACTGCTAACTCTATCAAAGATAGATACAACCTCATTCTCTACAAAGATGTCACCTTCTTTAATGGGATATTCTATATCCTGTTCAATTGAATAAAAGTCGCCTGATAAATTATCTAATTCCATTAAGTCTTTAATATATATAATATTTTAATCTTTATTGTTTCATTTATACATTACTGTTAGTAAATTTGATTCTTATTTAAATACACAACACTATTAGTAATATCAAAGATGGGTGACAATGAAGTTTACACGAAAATGCAACTTCGGGATCATATTCATACAACTCCCGACACATATGTCGGGGGTGAGCATATGATTGAGGAGAGACTACCTCTCCTTATCGCAGATAAGATTCAGTATGTTCAGGGTGAGTATATCCCTGCTGTTTACAAAATCTTTGATGAGATTATTGTAAACTCACGAGACGCGTGGGTCAGGAGCAACATAAAGAAAACGAAATACCCCGTTAAAAATATGAAAGTAAATATTGATAAGGCAACCGGTGAGATTTCAGTTTATAATGATGGAAAGGGAATAGAAATTGTTGAACATCCCGTTGAGGTTGATAGTGGAGGAAATAAGATTATGACTCCCCAACTTATCTTTGGAGAGCTCCTCACATCGTCTAACTACGCCGAGAAGGGTAAGATTGTCGGTGGTAAGAATGGCTACGGAGCGAAGTTGACAAATATCTTCTCAACGAGATTTACGGTAGAGACAGTGGATGTTGACCGTTCTTTGAAGTATGTCCAAGAGTTTCGGGATAATATGAAAATTGTTGATAAACCTATCATCACAAAATTTTCGGGAACGCCTTATACCCGAATTACATGGGTCACAGATTTTGAGAGATTCGGGATAAAGGGTTTCAGCGAAACGATGATCTCTCTATTTGAACGAAGGATTTATGATCTTTCGGGTATGACAGATAAAGGTGTTTCTGTTTATTATAACAATGAAAAATTGAAGGTTAAATCCTTTGAGAACTATATGAAACTGTATCTAGAGGATAACGCAAAATGCGTTTATGACACGATCCATGAGAGATGGGAGGTGGGTATTACACCCTCTAAATCGGATAAGTTTGAACAAGTTTCGTTTGTAAATGGTGTCTTTACGATGAAAGGTGGGAAACACGTGGACTCAATCGTAAAACAGATAATATCTAAGATTTCAGATATCCTTCAGAAGAAGCACAAGAAGAAGGTTCCCGACAATTATATTAAGAATCATCTGTATGTATTCATTAATGCTACAATTGAGGATCCTTCGTTTGATTCTCAAACAAAAGAAAGACTTATCACAACACCGAGTAAGTTTGGTTCAGACCCCAAAGTATCTGACAAACTAATCAAGTCCTTGATATCATCCACGGACATTATTGATAAGATTGTATCCTTTGCTGAGTTCAAGGATAGTAAGGGTCAAAAGAAGACCGACGGTTCAAAAAAGAGCAAGATTAATGTTCCGAAACTCGATGATGCTAATTGGGCCGGAACTAAGAAATCAAATGAATGTATCCTTATTCTTACCGAGGGAGATTCAGCAAAGTCTATGGCTGTTTCTGGATTATCTGAAGTTGGTCGGGATAGATATGGTGTCTTTCCCTTGAGGGGTAAACTCTTGAATGTTATGGACGCTTCGGTAAAGCAAATCATGAACAACACCGAGATTACAAATCTTAAAAAGATTCTAGGTCTTGTGAGTGGAAAAGAATATACAGACACAAAGTCTCTGAGATATGCCAAGATTATGATTATGACAGACCAGGACCATGATGGTTCTCATATCAAAGGACTCGTCTTAAACCTTTTCAATACGATGTGGCCCTCTCTTATTAAGCTGAACTTCGTGACCAGTATGATCACTCCAATCGTAAAGGTAACAAAGGGTAAGAGTGTTAAGTCGTTCTACAATCTTACAGATTACAATGAATGGACGAAAAAGACTGTGGGCTACAAGAAATGGAAGTGTAAGTATTACAAGGGTCTAGGAACAAGTACATCTCTTGAGGCGAAGGAATATTTCAGAAATATGATGAACAATGATTATATCTGGACTGAAGAAAGTGATGGCGCGATGAATCTGGCCTTCAAGAAAACCCTTGCAGACGATCGGAAGGAGTGGCTATATAACTATGATGAGAATGAAACTCTTAAAACAGATGAAAAGCATATTCATATTGAGCAGTTTATTCATAGAGAGCTGATTCATTTCTCTAATAGTGATCTACATCGTTCTGTGGGAACATTTGACGGAATGAAACCAAGTCAGAGAAAGATTCTCTATTCATGTTTGAAAAGGAATCTTACATCTGAGATTCGGGTTGCGCAACTAGCGGGGTATGTTAGTGAAAACGCAGCATATCATCATGGTGAGGCATCTCTTCAGGGGGCCATCGTTGGTATGGCTCAGAACTTTGTGGGATCAAATAATATGAATATTCTTGTTCCGGGGGGTCAGTTTGGAACGCGGATTATGGGGGGGTCTGACTCAGCAAGTCCGAGGTATATTCATACACAACTTCACAAGATTGTTGACTGGATCTTTCCAAAGAGTGATCTCCCAATTCTTGATAGGGTGGAAGATGATGGTTCTCTCGTTGAACCTAAATTTTACGCCCCGGTTATACCCATGGTCCTTGTAAATGGAATGACCGGGATTGGAACCGGATTCAGTACAAATATTCCCAAACATAATCCACTAGATATTATTCAGAGTATTCAGGCTAAACTTGAGGGTGGTTCATTCACCGACATAAAGCCATGGTTTCAGGGTTTTAAGGGAACCGTAATAAAACGTGACGACAAAATATACGTATCAAAGGGTCTCTACAGGGTTATTAGTCCCTCTGTTATTGAGATATATGAGCTACCGATTGGTAAATGGATCGAAGATTATAAAGAGTTCTTGGAAAGTCTTATGCCTGAGAGAGGTGAAAAAGAATTGAAAAAGAAAAAGAAAGGACCGGTTGTCCTCGATTATCAGAATCACTGCACGGACACAGAAGTTAAGTTCATTGTAACTCTGAAACCGGGATACCTTAACTCCTCGCAATGGAGTGAGGATGAGATTGATACAGTTGAAAAGGATTTCAATCTAACCACAACAAAATATACATCTGTGAGTAATATGCATCTTTATAATGCAAAGGGCACTATTACAAAATATACTCACGTAAATGATATCCTTGAAGAATATTATCATCTCCGCTTGGCACTCTATGAAAAGAGGAGACTTCATCAAATGCAAGAATTAGAAGAAGAGCTAAAGATTATAGGATCAAAGTGTGCGTTTATTCAATCTATTATCGATGATAAGATCTCTATCTTCAGGAAACCTAAAATAACTGTGAATGATATTCTGAAAACGAATAAGTTTCCGGGATGTTCTAATAATAAGAGCGTCTCTTGCGATGAGTTACCCGATTTTAATAAGATTACGAATGAGTATGACTATCTAGTGAAGCTCCCCATCTATACTTTTACAGAAGAAGAGATTCAGAAGTTGAAAGAGACTAAGGATAATCTGGAAAAAGATTTCCTAGAACTCACAAATAAAACAAATAAAGATATGTGGGTGGAAGAACTATTCTTCCTCAAGAAAAATTACAAGAAACTCTATTGATTGGATAAAATATGTAACATATATATATAGTGTTAGGAATGGCTAAACCCCCGCCCATGGAAGATGTTTTGAGTAATCCCGCGGCGATTTTATTCAGTCACGCGGGGAGAATTGAGATTATATTGAAAATGTTCAACGTCAAAGCCCCAGCAGATAAAAAAGCACATCTACATAAGATGAGTAATTGTGATATTATAGAAATGACTAAACATGACACCGAAACCGATGTGGTTGAGTTCAAGAAAATATATGCCAATGGGAAAAAAAAGAATGAGGTAATAATCCTCCTCACTTTCACCAATCAACATATTACAAACTTTTTTGCTAGTCATAAACGTTTATACATTATTAGACACGGAGAGGGGTGGCACAACGTGCACCTGAATAAGGTGAGAAAATTGCACGCGAGATTCGGATATGACAATCAGAGGTGGAACACAGAATTGACGGACAAAGGGGTCAAACAGGCGTCAGAGGCGGGTAATTTTTTCGCTGAGTATTTATTTGATAAACTGGTCCCACTGGAGACAACCAAAACATCACAAGAACTAGTTGATGACAGAGCTGCTCGTATTTCCTCTTATCTATCAAACGCAGAAATATTTGTTTCTTTACTTCAGAGAACAGCTCAGACATTTTTTGAGTTTTTTCGGGGGTTTAAAGATGTCTTTGTGAATGGCCGGCCCCTGTTGTGGACAGCCGATCGCCAGGAGCTCAAAGATGCCCTGAATCCAGATCTCGATATCTTCACCCGGCGCCAATTCATAAATTCTAAGAAATTGGATCCTAAGATGCCCAACATATACGTGGTCCCCTGTAATGATGAGTTACCGAGCAGTGCCGTTTCTGACGACAAAAAACATTATTATAATTATAACCAACTGGTCGAGAACGGGGTAAATACGGACAGGCGCCCAGAAAACTTATTAAAAGTGAATGAAGGGAAGGCGCTGGAAGAAGGTGATTATGTCGTCCATACCCCCAGATCTATACAGATGTGTGGTGATTCATGCGAGGGGCTCGGGGATTTAACCAGAGAGTTCTTTAACAAGCTACAAATGTCGCCTCAGGCCAAAAATGCGGAATGTGGTGGAGCGACGATTTCTGGTCTATTTAAGGTCATGACAAATGTGAGCACAACGGACTGGGAACCAGTTGGTGTCCGTCTCCTGACAACATTTGAAAAAACGTGGACAGGGCCGGTGAGGGGTGGGACTTCTCTTAAAAAATCTAAGAGACGTAATAAGAAAAGACCCACTAAAATGAGACATATTAGAAAGACTGTTAAAAGGACTGTTAAAAGGACTGTTAAAAGGACTGTTAAAAGGAAACATAAAAGATCTATTAAAAGAAATAGACTCACTAAAAAGAAATAATTCCCTAATTTATATTCTCAATATATATCCTCAACGATTCGAAGAAGTCCTCAAAATCATCTAATTTTTGCATGTGTTGGAAAGAGTTGATGACTCTTTCCAACGATTCAACCCTGTAAACAATATCATCATATTCATTGTTACCATTATTCAGTGTATTTAACTCGTTAACTAGTTCTCTGTAAAAGTTGCTATGAAACCAATAGATGAATCGTTCCAAATCATAATCAGTATCGTCCGGCTCGTCGGGCGATATCTTTACAATCGTTAATACACATTCTTCATCTTCTCCCTCTTCCTCTATATCGCGAGCTATATCAAATCGGAATGTCGAACAGAACAGTTCGTAAAAGAACTCAGCTCTTTGAACACTGAGGTCTAAATTATAAGTATTATTAAACAAGCGTATTATTTCATCACACCACATTATTATATCAATATATAATTAAATATTCTTTAAATAAAATATAACCATATATATACATTTGAGAATGGTTAGCTTGAGGACTTTGCAACGGCGGAGAGTGGGTAAAAGACTTACCAAAAGAATTAAGAGGGTTCGGGGTGGGAGGCCATCTTTAACGCGTTCAGACTCATCAACATTGAGAGAATTAGAGAACTTACCAGTCATTACTACTACGCCTCGTCCATCCGAAACTCCTGAGCAAAAAAAAACGAGAGAGACAAAGGAGTATAAGAATAGGCAAACTTTTCGGAAAGCCATGCAGAAATTATTCGAAGATCTTAAAAAAAATGTACGGAACCAGTATGTTGGACCCCCTCAGTTTATGGTGCGTAAATTGTGGCTCGTAAAATGGTCTGAAATAATGACAGAAATGGATTCACTCGCAAGGACTTGGGCAGTTCTTAGAGGAAAGATAGACGCATACTATACGAATGAGGGACCCATGGGATACACAATGAGGGCGTTGAAAAAACAACACGAGCAATTAATGCAGAAGTCTAAAGGCGCAACTAAGAAAACTAAGAAGCGACCCAAGAAAACTAAGAAAAAGAAGCCGAAGAAAAAAAAGCCCAGAAGGACTCTTTTATCACATGTGTTCTAATACCTCTTTAATAGCTCGTAAGTCATTATAACTGCAATCGTCCCGATAATTATTCCCAGAGAATCCATAAGTGGATGCTCTATTATTTTGAAATTGGGTAATATTATATATTTCTTAACACTTTTAGAGACCATTATTGCCAGAGCAGAACCGATACCCCCCAATAATATTGGGCGAGTATATTCATCTAGATATTCTATTCCGTTTATATATTCTGTCACGTCCTCTTCTAATAGTAAAAAAAATCCCGAATCTATATATGCGAATATACACATAGTTATCAAGCCCATTATAAGCATTTTTATGGTGGTCTTGTTCATATTCATATTCATATTTATACTATTTGTTATTATAATTACGATATTTGTATATTATAATCCTAACTATCTTCTGAAACCAGAAGAGATTAAGTGTTATGAAAGAACCTGTGAGTATCAGTGGCAAATTATGTAACTCATGATATTTATTCACTTCATTTGTTAGAAGATAAGAACTCCTTAGTGCTATTGGACCATACAGTATTCTAGATAAGAAAAAAGTTAAACTGAATAATATACCATTAATGATATAAAAACGCAGGTGCTTTAGTTCTAAGATATCCATGGTTTCTTTTATATTTAGATTTATATTAGAGAGTTCAACAAAAAGAGCTACTAGATAAATCTGTGACAAGTTTACATTATAAAGATATACCCCCGTAAGTATAGACATTGAATGATGTAAGATGAATGTAAATGAAGTGTTTTTAATTCTCATATCATTCAATAAATCATATATGAAATAACTAACCGAAAAGAAAACGATCGAGTTATAATTAACATCTGACTGATACGTAAAGTGTATATCTCTTATGTAACTCTCTTGGAATACATGTTGCAAGCACTTCAAAGTGTGGAAGCCTGAAACAATGTTGCCTGTTATTTTTTCAATTTTATGATTGTCATATATAAACAGTGGTGTGCAAAAATAATAAAGCCCGTTGTAAACGAAACGGTTTAACAGCGACCATACGGGAACCAAACAAACGAAACTCAATAACATCGGCGATCTAGTTAACTATTATCATTTTATCTTTAATCATCTTTCGGGTTTGGGTGGATTGTTAATCATATCGCGCAATTCCTCGTCCATATCATATGTTAGTAATTCTTGATAGCTTGTTCTGACTCGGTCAAACCAGACTTGCTTTCCGTCCTTCATTTTGATGGATAGATTAAATAAGCACGAGTTTCTCATTTTAAAGATAGATTTATAGAAATTGAGATCTTCAGTGAGTTTCTTGTTTTCTCTAATAAGTGAGTCTTTTGACCGATAATAGTCGATGGGGTCAATCATATTGTATTCTTCGGGAAAGAACATATTGAATGTGATTAATTGAATGTGGTGGACCAATAACCCAACTGTATCAAATTTACGTTTATTTACAACATATACTTTATCTGACAAAGAAATGCCCACCAAAGAAAAGAAAGATAAAAAAGATAGGAAAAACAAGACAGAATCAACTGATCGCGACACCGTCGCGAAAGATACCGTCGCGAAAGATACTCCGATACGGGAAAATAGACAGCAGAGAGTGCCACCAGAAGATAAAATAATCCAGGTCCCGCTGCATCTTTTCATGAGGTTGCGGAATCTTTTTGAGATCACCAACGCTCAAATGAATTGGAAAAGTCAGGATTTACTCCCCGTGGGGATGATTATAAGAGATGTGGACCGAATTATTGCGGCACACGTTGAAAACACCGATGGGTCGTAATTAAAACCCATGTAGATATATAATGAGAAGTATCAGTCCCGCCAACTTTCAACTCCTAAGTGAAAATGTTAAAGAACTCATCTATAAGACTTATATGATTGAAAATCTCTCGCCGATGGAGGATCCCGATTACGTAGGAGAAATTAAGAGATCATTAACGGAAGAGAAAATGAAGCTAAAATCTCTATTGAGGAACTACGATAAAGAAAAAATGTTTGATCTGGTTAATAGTCATATCATTGATTTTTCAAGTACATCCCAATATCATACTTTGATCGAGAACGATGACGGAGACGATGAATTAGATTCAGATGAGATAACCCAAGAAATCTTATCTAAGATAAAACTAGGAGTGCATGATACGACTGGGACACCACCGGTCAGAACAACAAACATGAACGACCCCCTTGTGAGGACAGGGAGCACAAAGAAGAAGGGAACAAAGGCTAAGAAGAAGGGAACAAAGGCTAAGAAGAAGGGAACAAAGGCTAAGAAGAAGGGAACAAAGGCTAAGAAGAAGGGAACAAAGGCTAAGAAGAAGGGAACAAAGG
>Ga0114994_10003802_pt1 | contig 10994 bp, 15 predicted proteins | sample ArcticOcean_MG_C_9_FD_87043 | JGI IMG/M metagenome (GOLD analysis project Ga0114994, IMG submission 87043) | Marine microbial communities from western Arctic Ocean - ArcticOcean_MG_CB2_152 | ecosystem: Environmental > Aquatic > Marine > Oceanic | place: Arctic Ocean: Canada Basin | collected... | reverse complement strand
TGGTTTGTGAGTTTGATGGCTTTTGGGGCCGCCCTCGCCACCGCCCCCCCCTCTCCCCGGCGTCAAAAGCTGAACCCTCCCCCCTCTAACCGCCTCCTCAGCCCCTCCCCCCCCCCTAGCCCCAAGCACAACCCCCCCCACGAGACACCCGATCTGCCCCGCGCCCACAACGACAACCCCAACCTGGCCGATACTCTGCCCCCATGCCGCCCCGGCAAAAACCCCAGCCGGCCCCGCGACAATCGCCCCGGAGATACCGCCCAAAACGGCGCCGGTTATTGTTGCGCGGGTGAGGGCGGAGGGGAGGGAGGTTAGGGTTTTTGCCGTGGTGAGGGTGGCGGTTGTGGTGGCAGAGAGGGTTTTGGAGAGGGAAGGGGTTGAGGAGGTGGGGGGGAGGGGGGTTGTCATTGAGATTAGAGGGGATTGGGTAAGGGGGTCGGGGGTCAGGTCCTTGGTCAGGTTGGGGATGGGGTTGGGGGTGGGGTTGGGGATGGGGATGGGGTCGTTTATTGTTTTTATCTCGCGGAGTTCTAAAGGGGGAAGGGTTGCTTTTGCTTTTGCTTTTGCTTTCGCTTTCGCTTTCGCTTTAAACAGAAAAAGGCCAGAAACTGCATTGTCCAGGGTCAAGGCGATGTCATTGAAGCTGCTCTTGCTCTTGCTTTTGCTCGGTGGAGGTGGAGGTGGAGGTGAGGGTGGAAGGGGAAGGGGAAGGGGAGTCGGGGTTTGAGGAGCCGAAGAAACTGGGATTCCTTGTCCATTTGGGTTGCTTAGAAGGTTCAGAACAAATTGGCACTTGTACGTATTCGAAGTATTCGGCTTGTTCGGCTCGTTCGCATTCTCGAGGGTGACAAGCAAAAGCGCATCCACCTCCCTGCACCTCTGCCCCAAAGTCGCGTCTGTCGTGCACTGCCTGTGGAAGTATTTATTGCAAGAAAGGCACATCACGCTCTGGCCACCTCCACCGAACATTGAACATGAGCGAGTGCAGAGGTTGCACGAACGAGGCATGATCGATAGGGAAGGGACGAAGGAATGAAAGTGAGGGGGGGCACATAGGAGTGAAATCGAGTTGAGAGCGTCTAGTGCCGTAATGGGGCTAGGACAGTCTTCCCGTTGCATTTTATTATCAGATCAGAGGTTCTAGTAGTAACGTGATGGGCTAGGGATGGGCTTGAGTTGGGGTTGGCTGTCGCTATCAGAATTTTGATATATAAAAGTATTCTAAAATGGACTCTAAAATGGACTCCAAAGTTCCAATATTAGCCAGTGACAGCTATACCTCGTTGGGTTGGGGAGGAACAGTTCTGCTGTGGGCCAGGATGAATATAACTGTTTATATTTTCCTTTAAGCAATTTATAAATTTCAAAAGCATTTCTGAAATGAGTAGTTTCACCGTTTTTGCTCTCCTGCCCTCCTGCACCCTGTCGAAATCCTCCTTGCCCCTCCTCATACCATCGGAGATCCAAATCTCGACAATTGAGCAGACAGAGCTGAGACTTTATTCTCACCCCTCTGCCCTAGAATCCTCCACGTCAAAAGCCCCGAAGCTCACGGAACTGGGTCAGCGTTCCTCGCCCGACCTGACCTTGACCCTAACGACTCACCGTCTGATTTTTGCCACCAAAAATGGAGAATGTTGTGTGTATTTCCCTCTCTCTTCGATAAATCTCAAATCAACAAAGTCTCACAGCTCAGCCCTTGCTTCTGCGGCTAATGCAACAACTTGCATAACAACAAATATAACGATTACCCCGTCCCTTACGATTCACAAGCGGAACGCGCACTTCGGACGGTCACCAAAAATACATTTCGAGACAAAGTCCAACTACCTAGCTGCGGAGGTCGTTGTGAAGTTTGACTCAACTAGAGGCAACGTCGAGAGAGACGACTTGTACGATGATGTAGTTCGAGCCGTGGGGCGGAAAGGGTGGGAGAAGGACGAGGGCGCGATTGGAGAAGGGGTTGATAGCTTTGAAAACATTTTTATTCATTTGGTGAGAGGCCGTGCGAGGAGGCGAATTGAGCAGCAGAGTACACCACAGCACACCAGTCTTCAGCTAACCCAAATCATTTTCGTTTTGTTTCCTATTGTTTCGTTTTGTTTCGCGCGCAGGAGAATAAAAATAAACCGCCGAGCAAAACTACTTCATCCGCTGGACATGCACATTCCGCGGCCAATCACAATCAGGCGTACGTTCCAACGAGCTCTGGAATTGCGGGAATAATGAGAAAGCAGAAGCAGAAGCACCGCCAAGAAAACACTTTGACAAATTCTGCCTTCACTGGCGACCTCGAGAGCTTGATGGACAAGGCAAGGGACGTGGTCAAAATTATAGAAAAATACACCGATGATGGGAGTGATGGTGATGATGGCAGCAGCAGTGACGAAGTCAAGAGTTTGCTGGAGGTGAGCGAGCGAGCCTTTGGAAGACGAGAATTTTCTCGCGATGGGGAGTTTCGGGTGATTTAGTGATTCGCCGTTTTTTTTGTTAGGTTTCACTTGGCGTGCCCTTGGGGTGTTTTGGACCGCCTTCGAACAATCGTTTTTAGCGAAAAGATGCGCTTGGCCGAACCCGCCGCCGTGTTCAAATCTGAGCGTCTAAAAACCTCCATGCGTTGGAGTTACGGTTGATCCAGTAAAACGCCCTTTTTTCAATTTTTTTGAGTTCTCGCATTGGCGGTGCCATGCCCTGATCTCCACCGTCCCTGAACAACCCCCTCGCACAAAAAGATGCGCCTGGCCAATCCCGCCGTCGTGTTCAATCTTGGGCGTCTAAAACATCCATACGATGGAGTTCGGCCGATTCAGTGATTCGCCCTTTTTTTCGCTTTTTGGCTGCAGACGGCAAAAAAATCCATCCACTACAAAGCTAACCCACCCAAAATCAAAATCTTTTGGCTCACTTCACTCATTTCGCTCGGCGCAGAAGATTGGCGTGACGCAGTACAGCGCAACTCTTTCAAGAACGTCAAGCACCTTCCACACAACCCTCGCGCGGCTGTTGGCCGACTTTTTGAGGCCAATCTTGAGGTGAGCGCGCGAGCCAAATCTGAGCGTCTTAACCTCCATACTGGCTCGCTTCGCTCGCAAGCCTTGATGAAGTCGAGATTACGAGCCACTACTAAACTAGAATTATCCCCCTCACAATTCGTTTGGATCACTCGCTCCCGCCTGCTCCATTAAAAATGCGCCTCGCTTCGCTCGGCGCAGAAAAACACCCTCCGTCACCCTCCCCGAAATATACTGCCTCTTCAACCGGTCCAGAGGTATGCAGGAGTTGATCAGTCCGAGCGATCTGCTCGAGAGCTGCAAAATTATGAAGTCTTTGGAACTGGGGATGGAGCTGAAGACGTTTCGGTCGGGCGTGCTGGTCGTTAGTGAGGATGGGAGAGGCGACGAGGCAGTCGCCGAGCGGCTCGTTGAAATGTGCAGGGAGAAGTGGGAGGGGAAGGCCAAGAGTGGAGTTAATGAGGTGGAGGTTGGCGAGTTTTTCAATGTTGGCCAAGTGCTTGCAAGGGAGTTTTTGATTAGAGCGGAGGAGTCAGGAAAGTTGGCCAGGGACGACACGACACGAGGGATTTTCTATTTTGAGAATTTGTTCGAGAAATGGAGTTTCCATTGACTGAGTAGAAATTAAATTGTGGGAAAGATTATCAACCTTTAAGTGCCCTCTACGATATCACAAGCCTTGTCCAAAACTTCCATCTCCTCCCCGTTCAATCGCCACCCTAGGCACCCTACTATTTCCATTGCGTCGTTGTTGTTCTTGACCCCCGGCAAGGGCACGGCACCCTTCCCCACGATCCAATTTAAAGAAACTTGGGTGGTTGTGATTTCAGTCTTCAAACCTACGCCGGCGCCGAGCGAAAAAGTTAGTTTAGTAGTGCGAGATTTTTATTAGCTCGCTTCAAGGCTAGCTCGCCAGCAAAACCGTACACCGTACACTAGTTGTGACTAGCTCGCTTTGCTCGCGGCTCGCCTCACCTCGATCTTTTCCTAGTTTCTCCAGCCCCACTTCCTTCACCTTCGCCGCTCGATCAACGTCGTACTCGTCCTTCAGTCTCGACTTGACCATGCTTGCTACTTGACCCAGCGCGTTGTGCAGCGGGAGAAGCTTGTCGAGGGTGGTAAACTCGTACTTCGGCTTTCCCATTTTGCCCCCCGTCGGGTTCATTGCCGTGTACTTTCCCGACGCCAAGCCGCCGGCGAGCGGCGTGTGCGCAAGCGGGACGATGTTCAGCTTCTTACAGGCCTCGAGCGTCCCGTCAAACATCGCTTTCCTGTTCACTAAAGAGAACTCTACCTGGTTCGTCGCAATTTTCAAGTCAGCACTGCGCGCCGAGTGAAGCGAGATTGTGCGCATTTTCAGCGAAGCACGAGAGCAAGAGTGGTTTAGGAGTGGGTTAGTCGTCGATTCGCACTCTTCTGTCACAAGGCTCGCTCGCTTCGCTCGCTCACCTCTCGAATTTCTTGCTCATGGCTAGTAGCTGCTTCCCGCTGTAGTTCGACACCCCCACGTGGTTGCACAGCCCCCGATCAATCGCCATCTTCAGCCCCTTCACCAAGCTTCCCCGCCCCCCCACGTACGGAAACGGAAAATGCAACTGCGCCGAAAGCAAGAGTGGATTAGTCGCTCGCACTCTTTTGGCACTCTTTTGGCACTCTTTTGGCACTCTTTTGGCACTCTTTTGGCACTCTTTTGGCACAAGGCTCGCTCGCTTCGCTCGCTCACCTGGTACAAATCGCAGTACGCGATCTCGAGCCTGTCGCAGGACTTCTGCAGCGCGTTGAACACGCTTTTGCTCCCAAATCTGAAGCCGCCCCCAACTAATATGTTCGTCCAAAGAATTGGCATGTACTTCGTTCCGATTATTGGCCGAGCGCCATCAAAGTTCGCCTCCATGAACTTGCCAATCAGCTGCTCGCTCGACTCGCCCTTGTTTATTCCCTTGTAACCGTACACTTCAGCAGTGTCGATGAAAGTGATTCCGTTCGAAAGAAGAGTGTTGTAAGCAGCATTCAAATCCCCAGGGTTGTAGGACGAGCCGTAGCCACGGGTACTGTCGCCCCAGGCCAAGGTTCCTATACCGATATTGTTGGGAACGGTAAAATCTTGGGTGGACTGGGCCTTGGTGGAGGAGAATTGTTTGTTGAGAGAGGAGAGAGCATCTTCAAAGCTTCCTGTGGATGACAAGGACGACGATGATGATGAGAGGGCTCTGGAGTTGGGATGGGGGTGGGCCTGGTGGAATGTGAAGGAATGCCCCCCGGCGAGCAAGTAAATGAAAAGTTTGAGTCCCTGCATAGACATTTTGAGGGTAACAAGAAGAAAAAGGGAAAATAATTTTTTAGTCTAACGAATGATAGATTTTCAGTCTAAATAGTTGTTGTTGGTGCCCTTGACCCAATCAATAGAAATAGAAAATGTTACTCTTTTCCCTTCTCCTCTCCATCCCAACCTTCGCAAATCTTGGGTTTCAAATTCAAAACTCTCAAAATCAACATCAATCCACCTCCCCCCTCCCACTTCTTCCCCCGTGGCTGTCCTCCCGGCTCCACCAGCTAAACTTCACCCATCCCACCCCGATCCAATCATCAGCAATAATAAAGCTCCTCGGCCACCAAAATAGCCAAAATAGCGCGCCCTGCGACGCGATAATCCACAGCCCCACCTCCTCGGGCAAGACCCTCGCGTACCTGATCCCCCTCCTGGCCTCCCTCGATCTCACCAAGAAGAACGTCGTTCAGGGCGTAGTAATTGTGCCCACCCGGGAGCTCGGGCTGCAGGTCAGCAAGGTCGCCCGGCAGCTCATCGCGGGCTTTCCGTGCGACAAGGTCCATATCATGTCCCTCCTGGCCGGGTCTCCGCTCACAAGGCAGCACGCATGGGGGAGGCAGACCCCGCCGGCCCTGATTGTGGGCACCGTCAACGAGGTTCTTAGCTTCTTCGAGCGGGGAGTGGTTGGCCGGGGAGGGGTCAAGTTTGTCGTTGTCGACGAGGTCGACGAGTGTTTTGGGCGTAGCGGCAGTGGCAGCAGCAGCGGCAGTGGGGATGACATGAAGCGCACCGTTGGGCGGGTGTTTAGTTATTCTTTCAAGGAAAAAGATGGCAACAACAACAACAACAACAACATTTACTACGACGATGTTGACAACTTCGAAAACACTGAGCGAGTCCCCCCACCGACGGTTCGCCAGACGGTGTTTGCCTCTGCGACTATCCCACAGCGTCGCCATTTCCAAAAGCGGTGCAAGGAGGAAAAGTTTTTCTCCAACGAGCGGGTTGAGTATGTAACGGAGCAAAACTCAGATTCGAGCGATTCGGATTCCGAGTCGGATTCGGTTTCGGCTTCGGAGTCGAGCATCATCCCGCCCCAGATCAAGCACAAGTACCACTTAATAGAAGAGGAGCGTGACAGGCTGAAGGCCTTGAAAAAAATATTCAAATTGTTGCTCACAGCAGATGCAAATGCAAATGCAGATTCAGAAGCAAGAAGGTGAGTGAGTGATCGAGCGAGCGAAGCTGTCTTGGACCGTGCGTGAACAATCGCTAGGTGTGATAAGCTGCGCTTGGGATAACTAGCCACCGTGTCCAATTTTGAGCGTCTGAAGGTTGTCTTGTGTTGGATTTGGGGGGTGATTCAGAAAATTCGCAAATTTGGGTTTTTTTTTTAGTTTTCACATTGCGTGCAGATGCCCCTGATCTGGACCGTCCCGGAACAACCCCTAGCACAAAAAATGAGTCTGGCCGAACTAGCCGCCGTGTCCAATTCTGAGTGTCTAAAGGCGATGTGTGTTGGAGTTGTGGTCGGTTTAGTGATTTGCCTTTTTTTGCCGTTTATTAGTTTTCACATTGACGTGCACATGACCCTGTCCTGGACCGTCCCTGAACAACACCCTCGCACAAAAAGATGCGCCTGACCGAATCCGCCACCGTGTCCAATTCATCGCGTCTAAAACCTCCATACGTTGGAGTTATGGCCGATTCAGTGATTGCCTTTTTTTTTTCTTTTTTCTTTTCTTTTTTCAACCTAACATTATCTCAAATCGCAACGCCCCACCAACGCTCCGCTCAAAGTTCAAAATTAAAAACGATTGTGTTTTTCCGTGAGGGGCGACCCTTGAAGGAAATTGCGCTGAGCCTTGGCAAAGTATTGGGGGGCTCGCTGGTAGTTGAGAACAAGGTTTACGACTTCTCCGGCTCCGAAAATAATAGCAATACCATCATCTCAATTCTCCAGGGTTCGGACTCGCTGAGCGGGCGCGCATTATCCGTCGAAACATTCAATACGAATTCAAACACGACGAATACCAACACGATTCTCTTGTCCACGGACGCTTTCGCTACGCGAGGGTTGGATTTGCCCCACGTGACTCACGTGATTAACTTCGATTTGGCAAACGATGCGACAGCATACGTTCATCGAAGCGGAAGAACGGGGAGGGTTGGGAGGGAAGGAACAGTCATCAACCTTTGCAGGAGGGGGGAGGAGTTCTGTGTTACGAGGTTGGGGAACGAGTGTAGGGTGGAGATTGAGAAGTTGCCGCATAGTAAATTCATTCCAAATCAATAAAAATTCTCTCTACACCGCGTTAGTAGGCACCAGAAACTCCAAATACGACACTAGAGACCTCACTCGACGGCGCCTTGCACGTCTTCTTGTGCTAATCCACAATTTTTGCAAATTAAGCTTCCCCAAAAACTTGATCGCCGTCAGCTTGTACGCAGTGCCCAAAGATTTCGAGCAGCTCTCCTCCAAACGAGGTGTCCCCAAGTTCCGAGTTATATGCGTGTCGTGACGCTCATAAAAAACAAATTTTATCATTACGGGGTGTTTTCATGGTTTTTGTGCTGGATAAAATATCCCTCCAAGTACCACTCCAACCTCTCTTTGTTGTTCCTCGAGTCTCGCCTTCTCCTTCTCTTCCTTCTCTTCTCTATTTTTAGCATTTTTCGCCGCATTTCTGGAGGGCTTCTGGTTCGTTATTTGCGGCACGATGAGGCTCCCACTCGTGACGACTGGCACAGAATTCACTGTTCCCTCCACATCATACACATCTCCGTTGGCTGTCGTAGCTACCCTAGCCGCTTCTTCCACCCTCTCCTTCTCCAGCTTCTTCTCCAGCTTTCTGGCTTTCCTGTTTATTTTCCGCCGCAGCTTTGTTGCAGCATTCGCGAGTAGCTGCTCTTCCATTGCAATATCAGTGTCCGTGTCAATGTCCATTTGAGTTTGTTGTGTTTGCTTTTGTGTGTCCGCTACTGCTTCGCCAATTTTTTCCCCACTCCCACTCCAACTCCAACTCCCACTCCCGCTCCCAGTTCCCGTCCCACTATTCCCACTTTCCCCACTCTTTGCGCTGTTCCTCCGCAGTTTGTACAAGCAGCCTCCTCCCCTGTCGTCTTTCGAAGTCCTCCCGATGTTCACCACCGCTTGATCGCTGTCCGTGTGGGTAACGGTGACCTCGCTTTGCTGCTTGAGCAGCGAAGTTGTGTCGTTTTTACTTTTGTTTATGCTGTTACTGTTGTTGAGCCGAGCGTAGAGAGGCGCATTTTTTAATGAAGCAAGAGCAAAACGAGCGAGCCAACGAATTTGAGTGGAATAATAAGAATAATAATGTTAGTTTAGTAGTGGTCTCGTATTCACGTCTTCCTCAACCCCCCCCCCCCGCTCCGCTCGCTCACCTTTTGTGCTGAAACGGAAGCTGGCCAAGGTTAAGGTTGAACCCGTACCCGTGCATGCCCGCTGGTGCGTCGTACAGCGAAACCACGTAGGCCGAGTTCTTGCTCCCGTAGTTCTTGCTAAAGTCCTCTGAATTAACAATCACCGCCTCGTTCTTATCGACCATTGAATTTGGCATCACGCACACCACGAACTTGAAGTTGTTGGCCTGGGGGGGGTCAACGAGGTTCATGTAATCGATCCCCCGAGCTGTGAACCAGTCGCGCACGGTGAGGTCCTTCAACCACTTGGGCTTCGTCCACCGCTCCAGCGCGATGCCGTGGATGCTGCGCCGAGTTGATTTGAGTTGAGTGGGTTAGTGTTGAAAGAAATGTGAATGTGACTCGAAAGATGATCTCGCTCACCTGTTGAGCTGAACCCCAGCATCCTCCGCCAAATCCAAATACTTGATCGCCGTGGCGCTATCCGCGCACTTGCTGCGCCGAGCGTGGAATTATGAATAATAATGTTAGTTCAGTAGTGGCTTGCTTCGCTCGCCCGCGCGCTCGCTCGTCCGCTCGCTCACCTCCCCCTAAAAATAATTACGAACAGCAAGCTGTTTAGCTTGACGTTGTACTCCTCCATCTCCCCAATTAGCCTGTCGAAATCCTTCCACTCCCCGAACATGCTCAAGCCGCTCATGACGAGCAGGTACGTGAGCCCGTTCGGCTCCACGCTCGTCGTCTTCATGAGGCCCAGGAGGCCCAGGGCGACCTTCGGCTTATCGGCGATGAAGCAGCCAGTGATGAGCTCGTTGTACGTGATAATGTCCGGCTCCACACCGTCCGTTTTCATCTCCTCGAAGATCTCCAAAGCCGCGTCAATCTTCTGAATGCTGCAAAAGCCAGACAGCATAGTATTGTACGTGGATGTCGGGAGTGGCAGGCTGCTCCGCTTCATCTCGCCGTACAGGAACGTTGCCTGGTTCATGTTAAGCGCGCGCACCGACCCGTTGATTAGCAGGATGTAAGTCGACGAGTCGGGCTGGCAGTTGCAACTGGAGCTGAGCATCGCCGCCAGCGTCTCAAACGCGGCGCAGAGCTGGTTATTGAAGAACTGAAGGTATTTGTCCTTGGGGATGCGGTACCGAAGCTTGTTTTTCCGGACGTGGAACTGTGGGGGGTGGTTGGTCGTGTGTGGTGGTGGAGTGGTTAGTGAATGTTAATTGGTTTGTAATTGTTTTTGTGTTGCAACCCACCTGGGGATAAACAAGAAACTCCGCAATTGGAATGCCCCGGTAGCTCTGGCACAGAAGATTGTTTATGTGCAAATTGTATTTGTAGAGCATGCTTGTGGTTGCTGGCACTGGTCCTGGTACTGATGCTTCCTCTGGTTCTGTGTTGAACCCCCCGTTCTCCATTCCCCCATCGATAACCTTGACAACCACCCGCTGTTGCTGTTGCTGTTGCTGTTGCTGTTGCTGCTGTTGCTTTTTCTGTTTCTGCTGCTGTTGCTGCCTCTGCTGCGGCGTTATCGGGCAATACTCCCTCGAGTCAACCTTGAGGTCACTCTTATACTGCTGCTGCGTTTGCTGCTCCTGCATTTGCTGCTGCTTCTGCCGTGTCGCCTCCTGTTGCTGCTGCTGCTGCACCTGGAGAAAGTCCACCTTCTGGTGTTCCGCAGGGGGAGGGAGCCCTGGCGGTAGCGAGTGCATTTGCGTTGTTGTTGTTGTTGAAATCTTAGGTGGTGGCGTGTTTTTATGTTTAGACGTGAACAATGATTTTGGTGATGAGGCGGGGGTGGAGGCTGAGTCGGACTCGGGAAGCATGTCGAAGCCTTGTTCGAATCCAGCATCGAAATCCGACAATGGACCGAGGCCCACCGAGCCAGAGGGGGGAGTCACAATGGGGGTGGCAGGGCTGTTTCTGCTGCTGCTGCCAGTACTTCGGGGGCCAATGCTCGGGCTGCCGTTGTCGCTGTTGCTGTTGTTGTTGCTGACCTTGACCCCTATTTTATTATTCCAGCTGGCAATGGCTCGCTTCGGGGAGAAAGGAGAAAGCGCCTTGTTTTGCTCCCCCCCTCCCCTGGGGGTGGGAAGGGAAGGGGTCGGAACGGAGGACATTGACAACGACGATTGTGGCTCGATGCCCCGCATGCCCATGGCCATGCCTATGCCGATGCTGTGCCCTCCAATCTCGCTCGAAGTTAATGGGGCTGTTAACTTCACCTTTAGTGGTCTGTTGGGGGAGGGGCTGGCTAAGCTGCCAAATCTTCTGAGACCAAGGCTCGGACTGACGTTGGGGCTGGTGCTACCCCCCAGCTTCCTGCTCTT
>Ga0114994_10003801_pt1 | contig 10995 bp, 8 predicted proteins | sample ArcticOcean_MG_C_9_FD_87043 | JGI IMG/M metagenome (GOLD analysis project Ga0114994, IMG submission 87043) | Marine microbial communities from western Arctic Ocean - ArcticOcean_MG_CB2_152 | ecosystem: Environmental > Aquatic > Marine > Oceanic | place: Arctic Ocean: Canada Basin | collected... | reverse complement strand
TAAAGTGTCTAGGCCCCTTTGCAACGAAAATTCGGGTTTAGCCTAATTTCTCGGCGGCGGAGGAGTCGTGGTCTATACTCGACAGATGTATATATTAAATTTTAGAGGTGATTTGACTCGGACCCGTAAAATTTTGAACTTCAGGACACGCCGAGCTGTGCGAGGTGCCAGTGGTGCGTCCTGAAGTTCGAATTTTAAGAGGTCAAATCACCTCCGAGTCAGCGGCTCTGAAAAGTCGAAAGTGGTTGGTGTAAAAAACACTACAACTGCATCATAATTGATATACCTCAGATAATACCTGGCAGCAAATAAACTCGAAATTCAAGGACGGCCGCACGCCACCCGGACCTCTAGGTAGACTCTTATTATTATTATTACCGTGACTTGCCGCGGCAATTCGAGAAGTTCTCAGACTCTGGCTAACTTGGACGTCCGAGTCACTGTAGTTAAGAGCGCACATCAAGCGCCCAAATGCGCACAGTGGCCACAAGCGTCGATTACACCCCTGCTCTCCTATCCCCGATGGTCGATTCCTCGCAGGTCACGGCTTCTTGCCGCCGAAAAGCTTCTGGATAACGGCGAAGGGCGAGCCCAGGACCTTGAAGAGCGAGCGAATGAGCGCGCGGATCGGGCTCTCGCGCCGCTCGACAACCTCGGCCGCATCGGCGGCCGCTGTGTTGGCGTCCGCGTCGGCGCCCGTGGCGGCGGCGGCCGGCTCCGCGGCCGCGCCGGTCACGCCCTCTGCGTCCGCCGCATTCGCCGCGGCCTCGGGCGCCGCTGTCGCGGCAGGCGCGGCCTCCCAGCCGTTGGGGACGAGCAGTTCGCCGTGCGCGTCGGCAAAAACCTTGATAAGCACGTTCTCGGGTGGCGCCGGCGCCTGGCCCTGGTGGCCGGTCCACCCCGCCGGCCGCGCGGAGGGGTACCACCAGTAGACGGTCTGCGTCGCGACGGCGTCGCCCTTTAGCACCAATTCCACCTCAAGCTGTCCGATCGACACCGAGTCGACGTGACCTTCGCGGCGGCTCACCTCTTCGGCCGTCGCGGAGACAATCCGGCCCACGACAACAAGATCCGCCGATTCCTTGCGCGCGTCGGGTTCGAGCGGCGGAACCGCGGCGCGTGCGCACAGCGCACATAGCGCTATGCGCGCCACGACCCTCCTCATCTTGGTACGTGCCTGCGTGAGACCGAGGGTCGAATCTCAATGCCCCTTTTCTGCTAGGGCGGACGTGACTCAAAAAGACTCGACGCGACAGTTTCGATCGCTCATGTCGACGTAGGTCAAGGGACATCAGCGGCTAGGTTGCTCGTTGCGACGCACCGTCCCTGAACGAGGAAGAACACTCCAGTTTTTGGGGTGGCGGCGCCGACACGGCGACCGCGCTGGTAGAAATGGATCTATCTCGCCACGACGCAACCTTTAGGCTGACTCCCAACCCTGGAAGAGGTCCCGAGACTCGAGCAGAGCTGCTGGAGCATTCAGGCGTGCAGCGGCCATCGACAAAGGCAACAATCTCTCTGTAGTTGACGACCCTGAGGCGAACTTATTACGCAGGAACGCTGTATATGCAGACCAAACGGTGGCGGTGTGTGTGAGGGCTCCTTAAAACTTTAAGTCCTACCTAAGTAGGTACCTACCTAGGTAAGTAACTTTTTACTTTTTTAGCCTGAGGTAGGCGGCTACCGTATAGCTACAGGTATGAGATTACGTCTGGAGGGACTAGTAGTTTTTCTTTAGGTACGAAGGACACCAACTTGAACTTGAACTTGAAGGTCCACATCATGATGATCACAGCGCGTAGCGCTTTTCGCTCTGGGCCCTCTATCCGGGCCCTAGGCTTCAAGTTTCTAAGGCGGCGCACACTACTAATAGTAAATATTATTCTTTTGGCGAGTTGCAGCACATTGAGGACGGACTCGGAGGGCGCTTTGCGAAAAGCACCTATCCCGACTGGTGCACAAGCCCGGCGGTCGACGAACGTATCTTCGGGAAACAGCCGTCAGGCGACGGCCACGTTTTCCCCACGGAGCGTGCCGATGAACGTCGTGACGTCCTCAACGAAGAGGACGACGATCTGGCGGCGCGAGTGCATCGTGGAGCACTCCGTGAAGCGGTGAAAACAGGGACAGTGCGTCCGCCGCATGTACGTGACGTAATGGCCGCCGGCGATCTTCGTCAGCCGGATCGCGGGCGTCACGGGGAGGCCCTGGACGACGCCGACGAAGAGACCGTAGACAGCGGCGGCCGCGGCGACCATGACGACGCCCTTGAGGACCTCGAAGCCCTCGCGCCGGTCGTGGCCGGACGTGTCCGAGCAGAGCATCGGCACGGTGATCGCGAGCGCGGCCAGCGTCGAGTACCACGCGATCCACTTGGTCCGCGCGTCGCAGACCGCGGTCCCGATCAGGTTGCGCCGGTCGGGGACCGTCGAAAAGAGGTACCCTGCGGCGAGCGCGGCTTTCACGAACACGTCGGGGCCACACAGCGCGCGCCAGCAGACGATGGCGCCCAGGGCGCCGCCCGCCCAGCGGTCGACGCCGTCGTACGGCAGCCGTAAAAAGTGGATGTAGAGCGACGCCAGCGCAAACGGCTGGCACGCGAGGATGTAGAGCAGGGCGCACGCGACGCACTGCCCCCTCGTGAAACGGCTCAGCTCCTCCATGGCTCCGAGCGGCACGGCGACCTCGGCTTCCTTCGGGTCCTCGGACCCGACGGTCAGCGCGCTCACCTCGGGCAGCGTGTTTACGTACACGAGCTCGACCCAGTGGGGGAGAAGACATACGACCTCCTTGCTCACCTTGTAGAGGGGCCGCGCGTCGAGGACGCAGGCGAGCGCCACGACGACGAACTTGGAGACCGGCACGACCCATACCGCGCCGACGGGCACGACCCACAACAAGAAGTCGAAGACTACGACGCCGCCGAAGGCGTGGAGCGGCGTGTACAGCACGGTTGGCCCGCGCCGGCCCGTCGCGGGGTCGGCTTCGATCGCGTCGGTTAGGGCGACAATCGCCGCCAGCGCCAGCGCCGCAAAGAACGGAAGCACGGTGGCCGCCGCGAAGCGGAGCTGCCATTTAACGTCGACGTCGAGCTCGAAGACGTGCTTCTGCGCCGCGTCGCCGTCGTCGTCGTCGCCGTCGCCGTACGCGTCGAACTCGTCGTCGCTGTCCTCCACGTCGAGGCGAAAGTCGCACTGGCACGCGCGCGCGAGGAGCGCCGCCGCGGCGTTGACCCACTGGGGCACGACCATGTCGTAGAAAGCGATGGGCCCCTTGACGAAGTAGACCTTGATGAGGAAGTAGACCACGTTGCAGAGCGCGAAGAGGCCCGCAACCGACACGTAGAGGTACGCGCCGTTGAGGCGACGGAAGAAGCGCGCGTCCTGGTCGACGAAGAGGAAGCGATCCTTGGCGTTGGCGTCCTTTTCTCTCGCGTGGCGCCTTTCCGGCCTCTTGCCCGGTCTCACTCCCGCGTAGTTGGCGCGCCTTTCGGCGGGCACGTCGAACGCGCGGCACCCCTCGGCCCGCCGGTCGACCTCGTCGCAGTCCTCGGTCGCGGCGACGACGTCCCAGCGTCGGGTGAGGTTGACGACCGCCGGGCAGCCGCTCGCGCAGCAGTCCTCCCGCCTGACGAACTTTCCGCCGCCGCAGTTTGGCGCGCACGCGGGCCGAAAGGCGGTGTGCCGCCGCCGCGACGCTTTGTAGAGGCGGCGGTCGACGACCGTCGTCGGCTTGCGCCACCGGAACAGCGGGTCCCGCGCCTCGCACTGGTCCGTCTCGTAGCAGCACTGCGCCACCCGGATGTCCTCGCGGGCGTCCAGGAGCGTGCCGACATCTTCGTCGAGGGCGTCCCGGCCCGCCCACTGCGCCGCGGCCTTCCAGTCCCGCGCGAAGCGGTGGAAGATGTTTATGGACCCGACGGCCCAGTGCTCGCGGCCCCGCAAAAAGGACGGCTGGCTGATCTTCAAGCGCGTCGTCGGCGTCGCGCCGCCGTCGGGGATCCGCGCCGAGACCCACTTGAAGTCCGGGCTCGCGTACGCGTACGGCTCCAACGTCGCGAACGGGATCCACGCCACGGACCCGGCGACGCTGTACCACAGCGTGACGGACGAGCCGTAGTTGCCCGCGCAGTAGGGCGCGTCCGCGCCGACCGGCGCGAGCTTCAAGGCGAAGTTGACCTGGCCGCCGTGCCGCACGTCGAGCGGCACCGTCGTCGCCTCGCGCGTCCTCGCCCCCGAAAACCGCAGCGCGACGCCGCCGCCGCAGCCCGCGTCAACGGCGCCGCCGAAGACCGACTGCCACCGCCCGGATGCGCGCCGGTTCGCGCGGAACGCGCTCGCGTTGCCCGCCGGCCACGACCGGAAGTCGTCGTCGAAGACGTAGACGCCGTCGGCGAACGCCGCGTCTTGGACCTCGTCGCCCGCCATCTGCCGCGGCTGGCTCGCTGCGGTCGTCCCCACGCAGAAGTCGTAGCCCAGCCGTTTGCCCGACTGCGCCCAGAGGTCGAAGTCAAAGATGCACGTGCTCCCGACGGCCTTGACGACCGAGTCGAGGTTGCAGCGCCGCCACGTCGCGATGTTCGTGAGGTTGAGGTCGCCGTCGAGGCGCGCCGGCGCCGCGTAGTAGTGCCGGTCGTGGAGCTCGACGCACTCGAGGCGGTCGCAGCGCGGAAAGAAACCGTAGCACTTGAAGCCGTGGAGCGTCCGTACGTCCCGCTGTGCGACGTGCGCGACGAAAACGTACGCGCCGATCGCGGCGGCGACCACGAAGAGCGTGAGGCACCAGCCGGCGAGCACGGGCAGCATGCCCGGGTCGTCCAACGAAAAGTTCCCTAAGCCGCGCTTCGCGGCGTCCTTGCCGCAGACCGGGCACGTCGGGCGTTTCGAGTAGCAGCCGTCGCAGACGCAGCCGTCGCAGCACTTGCGGCGGACGCCCGGGTTCAGACAAATCCTACACTCCAAAAGCTCCTGCGTGATCTCGCGCTTGAGGCGCCGCTGCCGCTCCGCCTCCGCCGCCTCGGCGTCGAGCTCGCTCAGATCGATCTGCTCCTCCACGTCCACTTCTGCCAGCGGCTTGCCGTCCTTGACGGCGACGCCGCACGCGGGACACGCGCCCGACGTGTCGTAGCAGAAGTCGCAGAGCTGGCCGTCGCAGCACTTGCGTTTCGTCGCCTCTTCGAAGCACTGGAAGCATTCCAAAAACACGCCGTCGTCCTCCAACGCCCTCAGGCGCCGCATTTGTTTCTCGAGCGCTTTCTTTCTCGCTTTCCGCTTCTTGAACATGGCCTTGATCTGTTTCGCCGACTTGGTCGTTTTCTTTTGCTTCCTCCGCGGGCGCCGCTTCTTGGACCAGTCGACGTCTAGGTCGTCGTCGTCGTCCTCCTCCTCGGTCTCCATCGCCGCCGCCGTGTCGAGCGCCTCGTCGCCGTCGTCGTCGGTCACGTGCGTCGGCGGCGCGCGGAAGCGACCGAACAGGCGCCAGCTCCGCGAGCGCGACGCCCGCCAGCATTTCATCGACTCCAAGGCGTTGTTGACGCCTTCCGTCCCACACGAACTATGTAGCTCCGAGGCTCCGAGCCGCCTTCCCCAGATGGGGACGAGACTGTCCCCAGCACGCGCAGCCCGCTATGGGCGCCTCCCTGAGGTCTAGGCCCCCGCGCACCGCGCCGCCTTTTTAGCAACGCCTGGCGGATTAAGTTGCCAGGAAAAAAGAAAGAGAGTTGGTACCTGCTATTATAATTATGGTGCCCGCGTATTCTATCTTCCATTGTGTAGTACTACCCCGCTGGCAATTACAATCCGAATATGCCCAGGCCTAGTAGGTTTAGTGAATACCGTAACATATATATCCATGGGTATATGTAGACCCCCGGGCCGAGCCCAGGTGGTTATGATCACCTCCGAGGCTCGGCGCGCGGCCCGGGATAAAGATCGAAAGCCTTCGCCTCGTCGGCGGTCTTCACCCGCCGGGCTTGAACACGGCGCCCGCCGCCCACGCCCACTGGCACGACTCGGACGCCGCGCGGCACGCTTCCGAGTCTACCGTGACGACCGCCAACAAGCCTACGTACCCACTCGCGGGGGGTAGCTCCTCCCGCGCCCGGCCCGAACCCCGTACGACTAGTAACCACCGGGCGTCTATGGCCCAGGGCTCGAGCGCCACCCCCTAAAACCCGAATTGGCTGGGCCGACGGTTTTTTGTGGGCTTATCTCCAGATTTATCTCCGTTATCTCTCCGGAGCTCATGAGCTCATGCTCAAGAGTTTAGCCGTGTAAACTCGGTCCTCGTAGCAGCTCCGGCACCGTCAGAGCAGCACACCCCTGTCTAACCCGACAAACAAGACGTGATTTAATGCGTCTCCCGATGATGATCTCTCTCACGCGGGCCTTCGTCGGCCCGCGCCTCGCCGGCGGCCTGGCACCGCTCGCGCCGACCACGACGCGAGGCATGCGGTCGCTGAGACAGCGCGCCGCGCCCTATTCAGACGTCGCAGAGGCCTGCGCGGCCCTGGGCAGGCGTGCCGTGGAGCTGGCGCGGGCCGACACGCCACCAAATCTTATTGTCGTCCCGACCTCGCTCGGCGAGCCGGCGGACCTCACGGCCCGCGCGATCGCGGCGCTCGCGGCCGTGGACGTCGTTGCCTGCGAGGATCTGTGTGGAAATCAACCAGTGAATTAGGTTACCCTGAGAATTACTGCGAGCGACCATCGTGAATCTCCACGCCATCGAGCAGACGCAGTTAGGGAGACAATATCGCCTGAAATTTGATTTTTACACAGGCGAGGACACGCGAGTCGCGGGCTTGCTGTACGAGGCCGCGGGCATCAAACGCAAGGCGGTGTTCGTGCGTCATGACGCGGCGACCGCGGCGGCGACCGCACCACGCGTGTAGAAATCAAATTTTGCCGCGCTTCTCGCTGAATCATGACCTCCACGCCATCGAAACGACGCATGCTCGATGGCGTGGCGGTGTGGTCTCTCACCACTCGATTCAGTCAGCACGGCGCACCCGACTCACTGGTTGATTTCCACACAGGCACCGCGGCTCGTCGAGGCGATGCGCCGGGGCGAGACAGTGGCCCTGGTGTCGGACTGCGCAGAACTTGAATTTTACGGTGCCTTCGTGCTGAATCATCGCGTCGACCTCCACGCCAACGACGCGTCGTCTCCTCGATGGCGTGGCGGTGCTGGTCTCTCGCCACGCAACGTAGCCAACACGGCCGCGTCGTCGCCGAGAAATGACTGTGAAGAAGTGCACCCGACTCAGTGGTTGATTTCCATACAGGTTTCGGACGCGGGCACGCCAGCCGTATCGGACCCCGGGGCCCTGTTGGTGCGGGCAGCACGCGATGCCGGCCTCGCGGTGCGCGCGCTGCCGGGGCCCTGCGCGGCGACGACGGCGCTGTCGGCGTCGGGCTTTGGTGATGGCGCCGCTGGGTTTTCGTTCCTGGGTTTTGTCGAGGGTCGCGGGGCTTCTGCGGCTCGCAGGCGCGCTCTACGGAGCGCCCTGGACGCGGCCGTAGAGGGACCCGCGGTGCTCTACGAGTCGCCGCGGCGCGTGCGCCAGACGCTCCACGATTTAGACAAATTGGATGGCGGCGCGTCCCAACGCCTCGTCCTCATCGCGCGCGAGCTCACGAAAACCCACGAGGAGACGTGGCGCGGGGCGTTAGGGGATGCGGTTGCCTACCTGGACGCGGGGGGCGGCGGCGCGGTGGCCCCGGGCGAGCCCCCGCGCGGCGAGTTCACGCTCGTCCTCGACGCGAAGCCGAAACAGGCTGGCAGCGCCGAGGATGCAAAAGTCCGCGTCGCGGAGCTGAGAGCGTCCGGTTTGTCCACCTCAGACGCCGCGAAGGCAGCGGCCTCGGAGCTCGGCCTCAAGAAGTCGGACGTGTACAGGCTGGCCCTTGACGGCTAGAGGAGACAAAAATGCCCCTTTAAGTAGAAGGACGTTGTGTTCTATCTTGGGAAGCCTGTAGGGAGACTTGTCGGAGACGGATGACTTAGAATTTATTCGAGTTTTATTTTAACACACGCACCTCAGGCTCCCCAGCTTATATGCTAAGAGCAAGGGACTAGAGCCCCCGTCGCACAACTACTACGTCTTCAGCGTTCGCCATAGCTCTCCATCTGACTCTATAGATAGCGCCTGTAGCGCCGCATGCATCTCTGTCTCGCTGCGCCCACAATATATCTCCTCCGCACAAGCGCCGGGTTCGCCGGACGCGCGTGCGCGACGCGGCGACTCTCCTCTACGCTGTCGATGGGTGACGCGTCAGAGGACGACCCGCTCGTCCAGTACGTTGTCTTACGCCGCGACCTGCAAGAAACGGAAGGCTGGCCGCTCGGCGCGCTGGTCGCGCAGGGCTCACACGCGGCTGTCGCGGCTGTCGCAGAGAACTGGGACACGCCGGCGTGCAGGGCGTATTTAGCGCCGGACGCCATAAAACGTATGACCAAGGCTGTTCTTGAAGTCAAAGGGGAGCCGCAGCTCAGAGGGCTCGCCGCCAAGCTTGAAGAAGGCGGCGTGGCTCACGTCTTGTGGATTGAGCAGCCCGAGGACTTTCCGACGTGCCTGGCGACCGCGCCCGCGCGCAAGTCGGCGCTCGCGCCCTTTTTCAAAAAGTGCCGCCTCTCGTCCTGGCACGACGTCGGACACTTATAAATCGCCTCAGTCTGACCCATGTGAGGTCCGGCGCTGGGCTGGCGGCCCGGGCCAGCGAGCTCATGCGAGGTCCGGCTCGAAGTTCGAGAGTGGCCAGAGATGCCGGTGGGCAGGCGGTTGCAAGAGTCGGGGCGCCCCAGCGGGTGGGTTGTGAAGTATTTTCCCACGGGCGCGCAGTGGCCGCATTTAATAATAAACCTCTAGCATCCTAGTCTAGCCTACTTCGACGACTAGTAGAGCCTGAGGCTCTCGGGATTTCTCACGGGCATCATCGGCACTGCTCTGCGGCACTTGGCACGGTCCCCGCCGCCGCCGGCGGCGGCGCCATTTCGGCTATGTAGTGCGGTCTTCGCTAGAGGGAACAGTGTCCGCTCTACGTCGCTCTGAGCCGAGGTGCAAGAATGCCTCGTGCTACCGGCCGGTGCCGGCGCGTACCCTAATTGAGTTGAATTGAATTCTCAAAGGCAAAAGCAGTGAAGCAGACAGCATCCGCACTGGTACGTGGACTCGGGCTTTGTTACGGGCGGGAAACTGTTCGTGGACCACCGCGGAGAGGTGAAAGCTGCGAGCCGCCGCGCGAAGGACACTAGGCCGGAGCCTGCCACTGAGTGTATGAGCGGCCGGCGTCGCGCGGGCGTGCTAGCGCTACTCCCGGCGGTGGGCTCGCTGGTTTTCCTACCCACGTCGCCGCGGCGACTGCCTGCGGCGGCCCTTTGCCGTCGCCAGCTGCTCCCGCCGCTCCGCGTGGCGACCGCCGAGCCGGAGGCGATACCAGCAGACCTCTCGGCGAACGCCACCACCTTGGTCGCCGCGGCGTCGGCCGACGGCGCCGGCGAGACCGTCGAGATACGCGCGGTGGCCCCGCCGCCGAGGCAAGCCGACTTCGCGCGGCTTCGGCGCGCGCTGTGGACGCCGCTCGACGTCGGCCACACGCACGCGGTCTCGGGCGCGCTCTTCCTCGCGGGGGCGCTCGCCTGGATCGCGTGGGTCGCGCACGCGCAGGCCGCGGGCGCGGCCACGCCCCACGCGCCGATCTTCGGCGGCGAGGCGTCGCTCGCGGTCCTCGCGGTCGGCGTCTGGAACGGGCTCTCCGCGCTGCCCATGGCCAGCGACGCAAGGGTCGCGAGCCAGGATTTAGACCGGTACCACGCGCTGGCGTTCCGCTGGGGCGGCACGGCGCAGCTCGTGGCGTGCGCGTGGCTGTGCTGGTGGTTCTCGGGGCTGTACCCTTCCGTTCCGCGGCCCGTCGACGCGGCGCTATGCGTGGCATCCATGTCGTCAATAGCATGGGTCGTTTACTTCTCCGAGGAGTCTATACGAACGGTGGACCGGAAGGTTGAGACCGGCGGCTTCGTCCACGGGCGAAGAGCGGCGACGCTGTCGAAGGACGAGAGAATACAGCTCAGCGCGCTCGCGCGCCTCGGCAGCTACCCGAACGTGTTTCAGCTGCCCGTTCTCGTGAACGTGTTCCTGGGCGGCCGCGCCTGGCTCGACGTCGCCCTAGACAAGTTCCCGCACCAGGCGGCGCTCCTCCACCACTACCTCTTCGCGTGCGCGGCGAGCTACGCAATCACGTTCTTCGCCACGACGCTCCGCGACCGCAAGCTCATCACGATCCGCCAGGACCTCGCGATGCTCGCGACGGGCACGGCGCTGCCGTTCCTGACCATGTTTGCCGACGTCAGCGCTTTTCCGGGCGCCGCGACGCTGAACCCGCTCGACTACAACGTCGGCTTCATCTGACGCCGCGCGCGGTCGTTGGGCTACAGGGGGGTTCTATGAGGATTCTTTACTACTAGCAATATCTGTAGTTAAGAAGATAATGGAACTTGCCAGTCACAACGCCAGTCACGCTGGATTATCCTAAGGCGAATGCACTCCGAGTCCGCTATCTTATTTTTTTAAAGAGGCGTGAAGTCACTGTCTGTCCGAGTCACGGTCGGGGTCAACAGATGGGTCAACTAGGCGCCGCCTCGACACTCGGACCGTGACCGACGAGCCAGCCCCGCCGCACGGACTCCTCGAAGGCAGCGCACGGGCCTCGGTTTTGCATGTCGTCCAGGACTAATATGCCGCCCGGCCGCGTCGCGCCGACGGTGTTGGAGATGTCGCGGAACGTGGAGTGGTCGCCGTCGACGCTAAACAAATCACACGCGCGGCCGTGTCTTTTGGAAAAGCGAGGGACCGTCGTAGACTTGGACATCATCATCATGATCATCATGATCACTGGCATCACCGCCACCGCCGGGCAGGCTAGTTTCTCTCCTCGGCGGCGCACGTGGGGGTAATAAAACCTTGTCCCGTGAGCCTATACCGTGAGCCAAACATCC
>Ga0114994_10003794_pt1 | contig 11005 bp, 5 predicted proteins | sample ArcticOcean_MG_C_9_FD_87043 | JGI IMG/M metagenome (GOLD analysis project Ga0114994, IMG submission 87043) | Marine microbial communities from western Arctic Ocean - ArcticOcean_MG_CB2_152 | ecosystem: Environmental > Aquatic > Marine > Oceanic | place: Arctic Ocean: Canada Basin | collected... | reverse complement strand
CGAATATTCACCGGACCAAAATACAAACGCTCTTGATTTTGCATCGACCCACCGAATTCAACATATGTCTTACCATTTGTTCCAGGCTTTATTGGAATTAATCCAAACAAATCTTTTATATATGGACCTGGAGAAGATGCTTTCACATTCGACTTGTGTGAAAACTCCGCCTGATTTAACGCATACAACTGATTGTTTGTCAAATTGTTTTGGTTTATATTTGTCGTTGTACCATCTACTTCTTCACCTGTTATCGGATCACACCTCCTTGTCGATAACTTGGAATATCCAGGAGTTGGAATTCTTGGGTCATTACGCGTGACTGTTACCAAACCATCATTCAAATGGTTCTGGTTGTAATCATCTAAACTTATCAGAAAATAACTATATAAATTAGTATTCACCGTTGTGTCACTCGTTAATGATATTGTCGATTTCTTCACTAAAGCTGGTCCCGATATACCTGTATTTTGTATGCGGACGTTTTTCGTGGTCTCTCTATCATACACATAGGTATATGTATATTCTCCATCCACTGAAGACAAATACTTGTATTCGTCCGTGTTATCATCGTAGTTCTGGTTCGACTGTTTCAAATCGTATTCCACGTAATCTCTGAAACCAAATATCCAGCCCAGGGTTGTATCCCACGTAGCATTTTGCACCGATTGGGACCCGGAAAAACACCGCGAAAAACTGATCGCATCGTAAAACACCAACTTGTAATCTTCCGATGTATAGATTTTATTTATATGAATACGCAACTTCGTGAATTCACGATTGTTATTGGGATTCAAATAGGTACTTATTGATGAACCATATATCTGAGGGTTCGAATTGAAGGCCGTATTTATTGCAGCCATTAATGTGCTATTTGTATACGAGGTTCCATCTTTATCCGCCGGTATGGTTATTTTTATGTTATTCGCACCACTCGAACTGTACGCACCTCCAATTTCATCATAATATGGATTTATGTAAAAATAATTGTTCGAACTATCATACAACTCTATCGAATTCGCATTTAATGGACTCACACCTACTATTGTCGAGTACTGCTCCGAATTTCGCACATTTTCCAACAAATTATAACTTGTATCTAACCCGAAGTTAGACCATATATTTGTAGGTTCTGTTATTTCTTGACCATTGTCCGAAAACTCCATCGTGTAATTCAAATGTGTCAAATTATAGGCGATTCGAATGTTCAAAGACACATCCACATACGTTCCTGTTGGATCCACTTCGTAAGTGAAATATGTTTGACTCAAAGGGGCTTGCACATCCGTATATGTGGTCGATGTTGTCGGTCGTGTTAATGTGGTCACACGCGTATGTGTATTGATCGTTTGCTGGATGAAATTCAACATTTCAATATAATTGAAAAACGTGTTTTGCACCGCTAAATCCAATTCGATTGTTTGCGTGGTATCATTCTTATTTCCTGCGGTGCCATTCGGAAAATAATCCAATATTTTCGACTGGCTTATTGTATACCCCTGCCTGTTTATATTGAAAGAACCGTCAAAGTAAATATTGTCGACTGATAAATCGCGACCCGCTAACGACGTATTCATATTAAAGATTTCTGTCAAACACGATTCTGTCTCGCCAATAAATACTTTGTATGTGCTTTCATCAAAAGTCTTCTTTTGCTTTACATTCATAGTCAAAAACGAATCCAGAACGTCTACTTGAGTCCCTTGCTCAAACACACTATTGTTTAACAAATCTTGCGTGAATTGTTCCGTCAATTGGGTCAGACTATAATTTCCTTCCGTTATGTTTACCACTATATTGTTGTCCTCATTCACATATTCGGGAGGACTGTTACACGTGAATATGATATTGACACTATTGTCTATTATGAAACTCGACAACACCGGAGGGGTCTCGGAAGTGCTCTCACACAAATCTATTTCTGGGAATTCAAAATAAAAACACGAGTTGAACCCCTGTAGTTGCGTCCATAAAGTCCCTATGGGCTGCGTTTGAGGAGCATCTCCTATTGGAAACTCCACCATAAACTTGGTGTTGGGTTCATATCGCACATTCTCTCGGTTTACCTTTACTGTCATCTTGAAATAGGTGTAACCATTATTTTCGATGTCGGGGTCCGCTATATCGATGCGTTCTATTTGAGAACCCACACTTAGTATGTCTGATCGGGCTATTGCGTCATTTACTAAAACAATTATTTGGTCCCTTGTAAAATAACCCATCTCTATTAAATCGATTTCGTATGTTTGAATCGTGCTTGATATCGTCTTGGTAGAAGGTCCTACATATTGAATTAACTTGAAATAATTATTACTCGATGTCAATAAAAATAAATTCGTTGATTCCGTATTTATTAGTGTCGTTGGCTTATATGTTTGGCTCGAACGAATCGAATACGGCTCATACGTGGCATCATTAAATCCGAAATAGGAGGGTATTGTCTGCAAACGATATTCGTTCAGTTCTGTTGTCGTCGTTGATGCCGCATTTTTAGAAGGTGTCCACGTTGACCACAACACCTCATAATAATTCTCATTATACGTTTTCTGAAGGTCCACTGTTAATGTCGTTCGGGCGTTGGCATAATTGTAGTCCAAACGGGTGGTTCCAAAACTTACATCTGTGTATGTGTCAAACACCGTTGTTAGCGAATTGTTTATTGCGACTGTCAACTCTTCCGCACTGTAATTTCCACTCGGTATACCCACCTTGTAATCGTGATATCGATTGTTGATTCCTTCTGCGTTTCCTTTCAAATAAAAGAAATTACTACCGAAACTCTTGCTGATTGTGTACCAAGTATAGGGGATTTGAATGGAATATAATTTTAAGGAAACCACATCACGCAAGGGCTCCGACAAATCGAACGTGAAATTTGTGCTGAGACCATAAATCGATTTGTCGCGATATTGACTATCAATACTTATTACACGCTTTATCGTTTGCTTTAACAATGGATTCAGCTGTAATTTATCGGCGGAATATTCGAATGTTTGAACCGAGCTTATCTTTTGGTCTTTTTGGTCTTTTGTGGTTTTTTCGGTTTTTGTTTCTTGGGTTTTGTCGGTGTTATTGGTTTTTGCGGTTTCGTCGGTTTCGTTGTTGTCGTCGGTTTCTGCGGTTTCATCGTCCTCATCTTGAAAAAAATGATTGTATATATCGGTGAAAAACTTTACATATATATCTCCTGATTCATTTTGGATGTTGGAATACTTACGAATTAAATGAATCACTTGCGCCTCCAGCTCTCGATCTGTCGGATTCGATATATCTAAAATATTATACAATTCTATATCACTATATTTACTCACATCGAATCTATCTTCATTACGTTTGTCTTCAGACATTTATATATCACTTTATAATATCGCTTTATAATATTACTACAATTATATATTATAAAGCGGGGTTTTCCATTTCTTTTTTGGGTTCTTTCTTGAAAAATCGCCTTTTGAACATCTTTTCTACATATCCAAGCAAATCCAGTATATGCTGTGTCCTCCATAATATTTTTAATGGGAACGCCCTTAGTCCTTGACCCCGTTTCATATGCATATGACCTTTGAAACACAGTTTGTCAAACACCTTCATTACTTCTTCTTCTTTTTCCGTCATCTCATCGCGCTTTATGTGATACTTTCCCACGTATACATAGCGGTTGTAGTCTTCAAAACCATCTATCTTTTCATTGTATAATCTGTATTTGTTATAATATGGAATATTCTTTATTAACCCTATACCAAATATCTGGTTCGTATCATTGTTCATCTCTAACACCATTATGTTGGTCCCTTGACTAACACGACGAGTTATCATATAGGGGGCGCCATATAGACAACCTTTCGGAATCTTTGTTGTTCGGTATTCAGCGTTTCGATTCTTGGTTTCGTCATTGAACCGAGATGTAAATAAGTGGTTGCGAATTGTTCGATTGAACTGCGCAATACGTCGATTCTCTTCGCGATTATTTGTTGTCATATTGGCTGATGTGTCTGTGCAATTGGTTATGTCTCTTATCAATTTTTTGATGTAAAAAAATGGTTTGTTTCCTCGATTTGGTGATGTTTTTTATTGGCTTTTCTTTGTTCGCTTCTCTTTGTTCTATTTTATTTGTTCGCTTTTCTTTGTTCGCTTTTCTTTGTTCGCTTTTCTTTGTTCGCTTTTCTTTGTTCGCTTTTATTTGTTCTATTTTATTTGTTCGCTTTTCGCTTTCAGAATTTACTCGCCACTATCTTCCAATACCAAGGTAAATCATACACTATATTATATTTCTCCCCACTTCGGAGCTTTTCTTTTATTTGATTGATTTCTTCATTGTTATTCCAATCTAAACTTATGATAATCCGCTTCGAACGAGTATCATTCTTGTGAACTATCTCTATGATATCTTTGATATTTCCCCATTTGAGTTTGGCAAACACACTCTTTATATATTCTAATCTCATATGTTGCTCCACTTTGGGAATACATATATCCAATTTGTCTGTCATTTCGTTAGGTTCGTTGAATTGTTTGTATATACTTATTGGTAATTTGTTTAATCAATTTTTTGTTTTTGTTAAATTCCATAATTCGCAAACAGATTTGTATTATCACTAAGACTCGCTCTTTGACGACCCACACGCTCTTTGAAACAATACCAATTCTTTTTACTCATTAAAGACATCCATATTTGGTCGTTCGCATAGTTCCAGTGCTCTAATGTTTCATCTAACTTGGGAATAGCCCACTCATACAATTCGATTAATTCATCATATATTCTCTCGTTCACCAAATATCCCGACGCAGTAGACGCGCTTTTTACTTTGAGTAAATAATCTTTATCGGTCTCCTCACTCTCTTTTAAATTATATGCCAACATTATCACATCATAATTCACTTCATCTGATGATACTTTGTTCATCAACATTTGAAAATGTTCTTTAGAGACTACAAACTCGAAATCGTCTTCAAATATTAAGATGTTCTTGTATTTCTGTTTTTTCGCCTCTTTCAATACATTCAAATGAGCATATCCACAACCGACTATTCCACGCGGGTATTCATACTTTATTCCGGGAAACCGTTCATAAGGCACCAGGTCATACTTATTTAATTCGGCTTCTACTGCGTCACGCCTATCTTTACGCTCGTCCAAGTTTATGTAGGCTATTTTGTCGATCATCTCATACATAATTATTATTCAAATTATATGTTTATATGATTCTTGTGTGTGATTCTTGTGTGTGATTCTTGTGTGTGATTCTTGTGTGTGATTCTTGTGTGTGATTCTTGTGTATGCGTTTTGTGTTTATATTATCAAAAACTTCTGTTTATCTAATGTAATTACTAAATAATGGAAAATATCATATTTGACCAAAATATAATGAATGACGATGACACTTTAGATACTTCGTGGATAGATTTACAAAACAAAATAGATGACATACACGAACACTATTTTAGAGAACCTATGCAAGAAATTAGCCTATTCTGTATCTATGTGAATGACGACTCCACCATTGAGCACGTTATTAGCGAAAAAGAAATGTTGGCGCCACTTTCAAACGGGAAAATGGGAATTACGAAAGACCGGCTTTTACACCTCATACAAACCAAAAAATCAAACTATCGAGAAAGGGATAAGAAATGTAAACTTGTCGATATACTTTACTACAACGCTGTTATCGAATCAGTTGATCTGGAAAGAGACTATATGGATGAAATTTGGGAAAGTCCATATTCATCCTTTTTTAAAACACTTCCCATATTCGATGAAATTACTGTGGATGACTCCATTTTCGTGTTTCACGACGTGAACTCGATTTTCTTTATCTTCAAACAATTCGCTACGCATAACTCGTCGCTCAAATCTATTTTGAAACCGTCTGATAATAGTAGCGCGAAATCTACCAAAAAAGTGCATATCGACACCACTCGAAATAAAGAATTCTCCACTAAACTTTTTAACAAATCTATGAAACTCAAGAATCGGCGGAAAATGACGCGCAGGAAATAATATTGGCATTTATCTGGTATCAATATTATTTTTATTTTTGTTGCATTTGTTGTTGCATTTGTTGTTGCATTTGTTGTTGCATTTGTTGTTGCATTAGGTCTTCGTCAAAGTCTTCGATTGGGTCTTGTGTTGGGTCTTGTGTTGGGTCTTGCATTGGGTCTTGTGTTGGGTCTTGTGTTGGGTCTTGTGTTGGGTCTTGCATTGGGTCTTGTGTTGGGTCTTGTGTTGGGTCTTGCATTGGGTATTGTGTTGGGTCTTGCGGTAAGTCTTGTGTTGGGTCTTGTGTTGGGTCTCGGTATTGGTCCATTTGTCTGACCCGTTCTCTTTCCACGTTTCCAAATCTTTGGCGAATCTCTTCTTCGATTTCTTTCGACGACCTCATCATATTAGGTCTCGTTATTATGTAGTCACACAGTTGTTGTCGGACTTCTTGGACCAGTTCACTCCCTTTTATGGAAAGATTTTCTATGATTCTCAAAAACAATACTATCAAGGAAAATACATCCCAGGTATATGCGGTCTCTTTTAATGTCGCATTCATTTGGTCCCACGTTTGTCCTGACATTGTATCTTCCACATATGATTTCATCATTTCCATATACTGAGTCATTGTTGCCTCATCCACAACTCTTCTTAACGACGACTCTTCTGCGTATTTCATACATAATGAATCCACTTCTTCCTTTGTTGGCACTTGTTGCCGGGCTTCTGGTTCTAATTCTGTGATGATTGACAACAAATATACCTCCAAAGTCCAATACATTTCCCCGTCGTATTCCACGAAAATCTCTTCGTCTTTTGTCGTGTTGTGGTCTTCTTTATCGAACGACATACTGAAATCTGATATGGCCAAGGTTCCGTTGATTTTGTCGTAAGTGATCGTGTTCTCGTTGATGTCCATATGAACGATGGTGTGTTGTTCCAAGATTGATACCATTTTTAATCCTTGGACAAAAGATTCTAATAACTGGACGAATGTTAACTCGGGGTTTTCTTCTTTTTCCAATTCTTCGAAATATTCTGCTATTGGAATACCCTTGTTTCTACACGTTACCATTGTGTATTGACCATCCGGTTCTTCCATACAACGACTTATCTCGTCGTTCTCGATTGTACCCAATGTGACGCCTTCTTGTTTTATTATGATTGGAAATAATACGCTGGAGAAAGGTGTATCTGCTAACTTGTTCAATATACGTTGCTCGTTTTCAAATGTTGGAGAACTCATCTTCACTATTGTTTCGAATGATTCTGTGGGAGAATTAGAGGGTTTTATGCGACATCCACGATTGTGCCTATACAAATGTATTTTGTCTTCTATTTCTTCGGGCTGTTCTTGTTGTTCTTGGTGTTCAAGTTGTTCCTGGGGTGCTCCTCCTGATTGTGATTGTGATTGTGATTGTGATTGTGATTGTGATTCTTGAGAAAAGACGAGTTCCACCCCTCCAGGAGGGCTGTTGCCTAGTGGTGTTTCACTATTTCCGGGTGCTGGAGGTGTCAATAATTCACTATTATCATTAAAAATGTTTTGCGTGATTCCATCATAATTATCATTAAAAATTTTTTGCATGATTCCATCATAATCGAAATAGTTAGTTTCGAAAATATCATTCGATACTACTTCTCTATTTGCGAAGTCTGGATCCCTCGGGGTGAATGGAAACCTCCTTCTTTTTTTAAAAGGTGTACTTGGGTACTGGACCGTGATCGTGTGTGGTGGTGTTGAAGGTGGTGATTCACTCACGTGATATAATGGTGATGATGATTGTTCTATGATATATATCACATCATTTCCAGTTTCATTAATAACATCAGATATTCTTTTATTTACATTTTTTAAGGCGTTTTCTAGGTTATTGTAGACCGTATCAAAAGGTGTATCGTAGTTGATGTTTTGATTTCCTAATAATACTTTCAAAATATCGTTGGTTTCCAACATATCATTGTAAAGCATTCCCTTAATACTTTCAACATCTCCTTGATCAATATTTGGTTGACTAAGGAAGAAATTAGTTAGATTAAGGAAGAAATTAGTTAGACCATTTAGTTCTTGAAAACCAAAAGACGGATTTTCATAGATTTTTACCGGTTGTCCATTATTATCCAAACTCGGTTGAAAAGGTTCGTTTTCCAGTTCCTCTATTATTCGTTCTAGCAATTCAACAATTATTAAATCTATTTTTATTCGTCCATTCAAACTGTCATCAAATATATATTTTTTTCTAATGTTCTTGTCTCGTTTTATATCACCCAACAAAATGTTGTATATTGTTTCAGGAGAAAGTGGAGGAGGAGGTGGGGATTGATGACGAGGACTACGAGAACGAGGACTACGAGAACGAGAACTACTACGAGAACGGTCATCTGTTCGTCTTCGTCCTCGATTTTTGAAAGAGTCATATGGTCGTCTGTCGTCATTCATACCACCAATCTGACTTCCGTCAGTACTGGTAATACTATTAATTTCACTTACCACATTAATAATGGTTTTTTTAGAGTCTACGACTAGACTTGCTTCGCCTTCTATTTCATTATTGTCGTTTACTTCCACATCTGATTTTGGACAAATGTCTTCTAGACGTGTTTGGAATTCTCTACAATACGCCGAAATAACTATTGCCGTTTTTTTAATTATTGCATCTCGTACTGAGAATAATTCCATAACCTTCTTTGCAACGTTGTTGAAATATGTTTTATAATTGGCACATTCATTTGGAATGATCATATCGATGTTATCAATACTATGAATAACATCAAACGCACCACACATATTATCTATTGTTCCACGAGACCCTAAATTTTTAAAATAGTTCTCGATATCGGCATTGATGTTGACGTCAATAACATTCTCCTGTCTTAGTAGAGGGCCCAATGTTTTGTCTTCGGTTGTGGTGGTATCTTTAATTAGCTCAATATATTTATCCACATTATAAATTGCTTTTGATAATTTTTTGTTTTCGTCAGCTTTTTTTTCAGGTGTTACAGGTGTTTCTGCATTTCTTACAGTGGTAATGTCGTCGCGAATATGTCCTTCAATTTCTCTTAAAGCTTGTATTCGACTCTTTTCTCGATCTCTTAGTTGTGTACATTCATTTATCTTGTACAATCGATTGAGTATAGTATTGATATCCATATTGAATGTTTCTAAATAACCAGTAAGAGTTTCTATATTTGTAGACTCACTAACGTCTTTGAATGGGTTTGAGAACTCTAGTGGAAAAACATCGAGTTTTTCACGTGGACCAGCAAGAGGAAGTTCGATTCCACTTACACTTATTTTCCCCTCATAGAGTAATTTGTCAATTTTTGTTTTCACTATCGTAGCCTTGTTTATTAGTACGTCTCTCTCCTCGTCAGGAGAATCCTTTTTAAAACTTGTAATTGTATGTGTTGTTCCATGCGTGAAAATCGAACTTACACCCACATTTATCGCAAACGCAAGAGCTATTTGATCATGGGTTAAAAAATACACTTCGGATATTTCCTCGACAACAACAAAAGTGCCATCGTGATTCCCTGCGACATCGACTTGTAAGATAACCCACTCCATGTTTTTCACATTCAAACACACCAACACTTGAAGCCAATCTCCCGACCGTTTTTGCTGTATTTTATAGTTGAACATATTCTGGAAGGTAGTATTATCATCTTTTTTTTTATTATTAAATAAAGTCTCTAAAAACTCTTTGATTGTTGTTATGGTGTTTTCATGTTTTGGGTCCTTAATTATGACTTGGTCGGTGGTACCATCACGAATAATTAATGTACACCCTTCACCATTCATGTCAGTCAATAATTTAAATTCATATTTCGAAAACCAACTTTCGTCATGACAAATTTCATATTTAGGGTTATTTTCATGGATTGGTTCATCTCTTGTACATTCAGTTTTTGGTTTTTTGGGGTCATTATGCCATTTATATGTTGTATTCTGTGGGTCTGATGGTTTTATAAATTTTAATAACACACCTCCAGCCTCTTGTGCCAGTTCTTTCTTAAAATTACCTTTTCCTGTTGCTGGATCATTGCGCATTTCTACGCAATCTATTACATATATGATAAATCGGTCATTTTGACATCCATTTAGGATATTATGATTACAATCTGGTGTTGCTTTTTCAGTAGAAGCATTAACGTATATGTTATTCCCGGTTTTCAATAAGGGCCAAAAACTTAATGCTACAGCATCAGTTAACATCGCAGATTTATGCTTGATACCCAAATTATTCAACAATTTAACTACCTGTGCTGTCTGGGCATCAGTAGCAGCAGTAGCATCAGTAGCAGCAGTAGCAGCAGTAGCAGCAGTGTTACCTTCTGTGATATCTTTGTTAATATATTTTCTTCCCATTTTGAAGTTTTTATTACGAAAACTGGTAAAGGTTGCGTTAGCCCAGTCATTTATGGGATAATCCAAATTTGTACCAGAATCTTGATCAGAGCGAGGAAACTTTGACGGATGAAATTTGTTTATGTGTTCCTCTGTGTTATCCAATACCACCTGTCCACCTTTTTGTAGCCCTTGTATTTGTCCTCTTAGACAGGTTATTTCGTCTTGGTATATGTACTTGTCTGTGATTCTGTATGGTATACCGGCTTGAATTGTATCTCTTTTGTCAAAGGTAGAGTATTTTGCGGTATCGCTGCTAAAAAAATTCTTTCCCATATCATGATCACAATCACACTCGGCCATCTTTCCTAAGTTTAAATGACCCATAGGTTTTGACGGTTCGGTAGTCATTACTATGTATATATTATTACTACTCTTTTTATAATCTTTTCTGGTATAAAAAAATGTGCGAATGCGCTTGTTTATTCATCTACCTATTTATCTGTGAAGTGTGACATTTTCCTTTTTTTACTTTTTACTTTCTACTTTTTCCTTTTTACTTTTTACTTTTTACTTTCTACTTTTTCCTTTTTACTTTTTACTTTTTACTTTCTACTTTTTCCTTTTTACTTTTTACTTTTTACTTTCTACTTTTTCCTTTTTACTTTCTTCTTTTT
>Ga0114994_10003791_pt1 | contig 11008 bp, 4 predicted proteins | sample ArcticOcean_MG_C_9_FD_87043 | JGI IMG/M metagenome (GOLD analysis project Ga0114994, IMG submission 87043) | Marine microbial communities from western Arctic Ocean - ArcticOcean_MG_CB2_152 | ecosystem: Environmental > Aquatic > Marine > Oceanic | place: Arctic Ocean: Canada Basin | collected... | reverse complement strand
GCTCGTCCGGCAGGCGGTTTTTCCTCCGATGTTTAGGAGCTTTGAGTATGGAAGAGACTTCAAACAAGCTAGGTTTCAATCGATCGCGTGTGATAACTCTGGCGACGGTCATGTTTTGCTACCTCTTCTATTATACCGGACGGCAAAACTTTGGATTTGCAATTCCGGGCATGGCGGAGGAGCTCGGACTCACCAAAGTTCAGCTAGGGTGGTGTGGGGCTGCCATGCTTTGGTCCTATGCCATCGGCCAGGCGATCAACGGTCAGCTTGCGGATCGATTTGGAGGGAGACGACTCATGAGCCTCGGTGGTATGCTGTCCTTTTGCATGAACTGGATCGTGAGTTTTGCAGGAGGGCTGGCCGGAGTTCTGGTGCCTTGGTCAGCGAATGGGCTGGTGCAATCAATGGGTTGGGCTCCCGGAAGCCGTATCCTTTCCAATTGGTGGGACCGTGCCCATCGGGGCCGCGTTTACGGTTGGTACCTCTTTGCCGCAGGGCTGTCCTCGGTCCTAACCTTCGTCATGGCGACTGCCATTGTTGGATTTGGTTGGCGCTGGATCTTTCGTGTGCCAGTCGCCTTCATGCTGGTGGGATGTGTGGTATTCTGGCTGGTGGCGAGAGACAAACCTTCCGATGCCGGTTACGAGGACCTACCGGAGGAAGATGGGAACAACAATCTCCCGGAGCCGACTGTCACCATGACCTGGTGGGAGCGCTACCGCTGCGGTTTCACTTGTCCTCCCTTCTTGTTCGCTTGTGGCGCAATCGGCTTCCAAAACCTGGCTCGCTACGGCCTCTTGATCTGGGTCCCGGTCCATTTCTTGGGCTCAAATTGGAAAGACTCGCCCGACAAATGGATCGCTGTCGCGCTTCCGGTTGGCATGGCCATCGGAGCCCTATCCGCCGGGTGGGTTTCAGACCGGGTTTTCAAAGGAAACCGGTCCAAACCTGCCATTATTTTTCTAATTTGCGCCTCCGTCTGTGCTGGAGGTATGAGCCTGATCGATCAAGGTTCCTCGTGGGCCATTCCCCTCTTGTTCCTCACGGGGTTCTTCGTTTACGGACCACAGGCTGCCTTCTGGGCACTCTGTCCTGACCTCCTCGGCACCCGCCTGGCCGGAACAGGAACCGGCATGATGAATTTCTGCGCCTATCTCTTCGCTGGACTCGGTGAACCTTTGATCGGATTTGCGATCGAATCCACCCAATCAACGCACTCGGTATTCCTCGTCGTGGCCGCCTCCTGTATTCTCGGGGCAACTCTCATGACATTTGTCCGCAGTCCAAGATCAGCGCAGCTTGAACCTTACATGGAAAAGTAGCGATTCGATCCGTGGTCCTGGTAGAGAAGATTGCGGTTTATTAGCACAGTTCCATCGTGCAAAGCGCCCCTGCTATTTGAAGGTAAATTCAGCCCAGACAGGCTTATGATCCGACAATGCTTTATCCAGTTCAATGATGCCCCCTTTGGTCGCCTTAGTTTCTTTATTTTTAAATTTATAGAGGATGTGATCGATGACGCCACTATTTTGGGTCGGGCTCAAAGCATTCCAGGTGAAAAGCCTGGAAACATCGATACCCAGATCTGACCAAGTGAATAAAAAACCGGCATTGATCATCGCTTTCAACGGTGCCTGTTCTTTTCTACTATTGTAATCGCCCATCGTGATAATGTTATCCGAGACATCCTCGCCCAAGAGATGGGCCAACCCATGGGCCTTGGTCCCCGCATTCGGAGCCACCCCCTTGATGTGGCCTGAGCCTGGAATGTGCAACGAGTAGATAGAAAACGACTTTCCCTCCACCACTGTTTGAGCCTTCACCACGCTACTCGGCCCCCAACCGGACCCATTGAGTTGAATTTCCCCGGTATTCGTCAGAGGTGTTTTTGAGAGGATGCTCTTATACTTATTCTTGTGATTTGCCGATGAACTTTTCCCCACAAAGCAAAACTTCATTCCCAGCACGTCACCGACACGCTGAGTCCACTTTCCATTCGGAACTTCATTCAATGTGATGATGTCCAAATTATACTCCTTAAACAAAGCTCCAATTTGCTCGGGAGTAGCTGATCGTCCAAATTCGACGTTGTAGGCAGCCACCCTTAGTGTGCCTGCTTCCGCGGCAACAGATGAAATTATCAACGCTGTCAGGAATCTTATATTTTTCAGGTTCATGATCACAAAATATTGTGGCGTATTTCAGAAGGACGCTACTGTTGCCCTGATCGTCGAAATCTTGCCGTAGATCTCATGGGGTTACTCGGATCCTTATGACTATTCGACGTTTCTTCGTTCATTTTCATGAGCAACTACTTGGTAAGTTTCGACGGCTTCCCCCCACCATAAAGTCCTTGAACTTCAAATGGTGAGAGAATCGATTGCCAGATGGATAATTCGTCGATGAATCCTTCAAAATTCCGCCCTGTCCCGGCACGGTGTCCACCAATAATCAGACCGCCGAACTCGGCCGCAGGGCCGGGCACTGCGAGCTGGTGAATACCAGCGGAAACTCCGTTGAGGTAAACCTCAATCGACTTTGAATCAAAAACCACAACAAGGTGGGTCCACTTCCCCTCAATCAATTCGCGAGGATGGTTGGTTTGGAATGCCCCCTGTGCTTTCGCTGACGGTGCGGCCTGTGGTTTGGCAGCCGGGGCCAAAGTGTAGGTGTGAAGTCGGACTTCGATCTCAGTTGCTTTTAGGGCGGAACTCAGTTCCAGGGAAAGATGGTAAGCACCTTTACCGGCAGGCTCTCCCTCGGCGGTGGATTCGAAGATGAAATGACGAGCTTGATCCCCGTGAGCCGGGAGCTTCGTCGGACGAACCCAGCACGAGACCGAGTGACCAGCCGAGTTATCATTGAGAAAACTTCGAGGGATATTGACGAACTGCTCCTTGGCCCGGCTCAATTTTAGAGCGCCACCGTGACCCCCTTCCGATTTGGCAATCGCGGCGCCATGATGGGGAGTTCCGTCAATCCGTGAACCAAGAATTGAGCTGTTGGCAAAGTCGTTATCAAAGCTCCAGTAGGCGCGAAGAGATCGATCATCTTTCGCGGGAACTAATTCCGAATGCTTGATCACCACCCGGTGATTCACCTTTCCTCCGGGTTGGCGAAATGTCGCCGTGAGAGTGGGATCGTCAAGAGTCGGATCGACTTCCAGGGTCATGAATTGCTGGCCTTGCACGAGCGACCATTCGAGTGAGGGATGGTAGACATTCAGAGAAGGAATGATGCTGAGGTGTCCGGGAGAAACAATAAAATCGTGGAGATCGTAGCCCAGTCGCTGAGGATGCTTCAGGTAGCGCGAGACATGAATATCACCGCCATGAAGGACCACTCCCTCGATCTTCTCACGCTTGATGAAATCGAGCAAAGCATCGCGCTCATACCAGTAGGTGAACATGTCATCGGTCTCGCCATTTTTTTTATCCTGCCAGATGGCACCCATCGAGAGGACTTTGAAAGGAGCCTTTGATTCCTTGAGAGATTTGAGAATCCACTCCCATTGGGTCTTTCCAAAACAAGTGGGTTGGTTCGGCTCGATTGCCGAAGGCCCCAATTGGGAAAAGGTGCGCGGATCAAGATGGAAAATCTCCAACGCGCCAAGATCGCTCTTATGATAGACTCCCCCGTCCCCCTGTCCAAAGTCTGTATGGGCGCGATACTCAACGAAGCCCTGACGGGTCGCTTCCACCCCTTTGCCAAGGCTCGCTCCGTTCCCGTTATTTTTACCAAAGTCATGATCATCCCAGGTTCCGACCACTGAAGTATGAGTTCCGATCTTAGCCAAGGGCACTTCATTGAGAAAGGCCCGGTGCTTCTGACGCACAGTCACAAGGTCGGTCGTGTCGATATAGGGCGTGTCACCGGAGAGGCAAAGAATGTCTGGATTCAACGTGTTGATCTCCTCCCAAACCGGAGCCGTGTCCTTTTTCTTCACACAAGAAAGCAGGACCGCATTGACCTTGGTCTTACGGGAAGCATCGACTGTTTTGAAATGGAGATCTTCGCCAACCGAAAGAGCCAAGACCTTTCCCTCTGCAGTCAGTTCGTCGATGCGGTATTGATAGCCTGTCGCATTTTTCAGCCCGCTAACGTGAAATTTCGCGACGAAGTCATTGGCCATAAGACTGATCGAATCAGCCTTGGCAACCACTATTCCGCTCTTCGAAAGCACCGAAAGTTGAAGTTTTTTCTCAACCTGACCAGGACTGTATAGAAAATGTGCTTCGTTGGTCGAAACACTTCCAACATAGGGACCGACGGGAGCGGAACGGGCGACAACAACGAAGATAAGATGAAGAAGAAGGAGTTTTTTCATAATCAGAAAGACTGAGACAGATTGGGAAGAGAAACCGTGGCTAAAATCAGAAAGTAAGTGGTTCGCGAATGGGACTTCAAGAGAACGATTTTGATCATAAGGAACCCCTTCTGAATCACTCATTTATGAGCTGGACCGAGAGTCTAAAATATCGAGTCCGTTCTCCTGCTACGAGGGGGACGGAGCTTCTATAGACTCCCTGCTCCTCCTCAGAAAACGGGGCCACTTCCCAATTCTCAAGATCAACTGACGACTGAATCTCGAATACGATATCGGTGACATTGGGATCGAGAGCGAACTCTAGGGTAGGATAGTTTACCCCCTCATCGACGATCACTCCCATCTTTGGAATAGCTGCCGGAGAAACTACGTTCGGGGACGAACCCAAGGCATATTCCATCAGGGCTACCAACCCATCACCGTCATGATCTTCTCCGTAATTGCTGACACTATTGGCGATTTTCCATGAAGAAAATCCGTTGGCAGGTCCAAAATCTACCGATCCTGGTGCGCCGCCAACTGCTCCATGCACCATCCAGTTTGTCGGCGCGGAGGGATCAGATCCGGATCCTGGTGTCACAAGATAGATGGAAGAACCTTCGCCATCTGCGCCGGTCGGCCAGGGATCAACATCGTCGAATGAAAAATCGAGCAAGACACCATTTCTTCCTGAAAGAGCCAATCGCTCCCCTCCATTGCTGAGGCGGCCGGAATACTCCCCGAAAATTGTAACTTCGTCTCCGTAACGGGCTGCGAATGCCGCTGCATCGCCCACGAGAACGAGGCGTCGCCCTGGTTCGAGCAGTGTTTCGTCGCCGAAGGAAAATTCGATACCGTCCGTGAAGCTGACGCCAGCCAGTTCAATCGGCTGCGCGGCTATGTTGAGGAATTCGATGAACTCGAAGTCGTCGCGGTCAGTCGATACGGCGATTTCCCCCGGCGCTATCGGTTCGGCCGGATGGTAGTGGATCTCTGAGACGACGAGGTTGTCGGCGCTTGCGGGGATTGAGTTGAGGCTGAAGAACGCAGAGTTCAACGCGCTCCACTCTCCCGTGTTGTTGTCGTAGGATCGCGCCTTGAGCGTTGCGGATTCGGAGAGGATGAGCGGTTCGGTAATTTTGCTTCCGTCTGGTGCAACCTCACCACGAAGCCGGAGATCGAAGCTTAGGTCGCCGCTGGTAGAGGAGGCATTGTGAATTTCGACGGCGATTGTGTTTTCTCCCGCAACAAAGGCTCCGTAAGCAAGCGTGAACCCGAAGTAGGTGGTCTCGTCGGGAGAGCCACTGGTAGCGTATGTATCGAAAGTCGCGCCAGCGGACAGATTAGAAGTCCGGACGACCTCGCTACCATTGACATAAATCGCAGCCGCATCGTCATACTTCAAACCCAATGTGAATTCAAAAAATTCCGCAGGATTAGCGATGGTAATCTTTTTACGAAAGTAGCTGGTGGCATTGCGCTGGTTGCCAGGAGTGTCGGGTTCTCTATCGACGAAGTTAATCTCGGTCTCCTCATCGCCCTCACCGTAACCAAGTTCTGATGGCCCTTCCGACCACGTGCTATCGTCAAAGACAGCGGCGCGCCACGCGGCTCCCTGATTGCTGCCGTCGTCGAGGTAGCGCCACGCGTCTCCGCTAACGATAAAATCTTGCGGGCCACCCTCGGTATCAAAGACAGCAAGCCTTGCCGCCGGACTGATTGAGCCACCGGACAAGCGCGGATCGCTGCCGTCTTGCGTGTAGTAGATGTGGGGCTCCGGAGTGGTCATGACGACCCCGGAACCGATCGGGATCGAGCCGCCGTGTTGCGAGAATACGGGCGCCTCGGTGTCGGGGTAGTAGCCGGTCGCGCGCAATTTGGTGATCTGCCTGGCGGGCAGCCCTGGAAACAGGTTTTGAAGGAGGTTCTGCTGGTAAGCTTCCCATTCGTTGGGGTCGCGGGCGGGCGTGTCGCCATCGTGGATGGCCCAGCGAGCGGATTCGGCGAGGTAAGGTAGGCGGGCCACATCAACCAGCGCACGCAGTCGGGCGACATGTTTGGGCGCGGTCAGGACTCCATCGTTGAAGTAGTGCTTATGGATGCGGTCGGCGACAAGGGTTTCAAAATCTGCATCGCCTTCACTACGCATCCTTGAAAGGGCGTTGATCGGACCTTCGTGGTTGATGACGTGGACGTAGGCGAAGTAGCGGTTGCGAGGATCTGGAATCGCCACATCCGGGTCACGCAGGAAGCCGTCGGCGTCCTTCATGTGAAAGACAAAGGGCATGCCGTTGGCTGGCGAACCGACTGCTCGAAACTCGCTCTCGCAGCTGCCGGAAGTCCACAGCAACATGAAATCGATCAGGTTGGGGACATCGAGGCGTGACCTGACGTCCCGGTAAGGAGTGGGGCCCCCTAGATCGCCGAGGATCTGGTTCCAGTCCTCTGGAGGCCCGTTCTGCAACCTACCGTCGTCGTCAAATAGGTTCCCTCTGTTGGTGGCGTCGATCGTCGTATACTCCTCTTCCGATCCGGGGGAATAGTCAGAAAGCATTGAGGAGTGGAAACGCTCGCGGAGGTGGTACATCCCGCGGTAGTTGCCATTGAAGTAGACGTGGACAAAGCGCCCATGGGGGGCAGGGTTGCCCATGGCGAGCATCGAATCGTCTGTGAAGAAATTCGATAGGTAGGCGCCGCGGTGAATCATGTCCTGATTGCCGGCGCGCACGTCGAGGGCGTCGAACGATTCCACCGGAGTCGTTGGGTAAGTATGGCCGTCGAACACGGGGTAGTTGAGCCGCTTTGGCCCATACTCGGAGCGGAAGTGCAGGCGGAAACTGCGTTTCTCGTAGGCGGTGAAGCGACCGCCGACACGTCTTGCGCCGGCGTCGATCTGATGGTCGCCGTTCTCAAAATTGAGCAGCTCGACCGAGATGGGGATCTCGGTGTAGTTGATGTCCGATTCAGGCATGCTGAAGGCAAGGGTTGGCAGCGCGTTTATTGAATCGACCATCAGCGGTCCCCAGACCGGGTCTCCCGTAATGGCGGTGCGCATCGTGGGCTGCGTCACCACATCGGCTGGGAAGATGTAGGTGTGCGTATCGACGTTTGTCGGGAAAAAATTTGCACGGTAGGCCATCGCCCGGACCACTGTCGTTTCGTCAATTTGGAGGAGACCACTGTAGATAATCCCATCCTCCTCTGACGGGACGGAGCCATCAGTCGTGTAGCGAATGGTTGCGCCTGGAGTGGTTGTCGTGATCGTCAGGTTGAATGCCGTGTCGTAGACTCCACGATTGGTGCTGAACTTGGTATCGGCAACAAGGCCGTCGTAGCGGGTGGTGTCATTCGGCGCACCGGGAGTCGGATTGGTGAAATGCCCAAGAGTAAAACTCTCCAGAGGACGTTTGCTCGCTTCGATCAGCGGTGAGATGAGAAAATCCGAGCTGCTCAATGATTGGTTGAGTCCGTGGATCGCGAGGATATTCGTACCGCTGCGGATATCGGCCGTGACGATCTCATAGTCAAAATAAGTAACGGCGTCCGTCTCATTTCGGCCACTGGCAGGGTCGGAGCCGGAATCCCAAGAGAGCGATTCCGGCGAACGTTGGCGGGTGATTTCGACACCGTTCAGGTAAGCCGCGAAGCCATCCTCCCATTTCATCCGAAGCAGAAACCTGTCATTGCCCGCCGGATCCGTCACGGTGAAAGGAATTCGAATGAAGACGCTTTTGTTCACGGTGCGCATCGCATCTTCAAGATCGTCACCCCCGCCGAAGTGTGGAACGTAGTCATTGGAGGAGTCGTAGCCGATGCCAGTGGTTCCACTCGACCAACCACCATCATCAAATCCGACCTCGGTCCAGCTGGCAATCTCCCCGCTCGGAACCATCCATCTCGCCATGGCTCCTTCACCGAGCAATCCTACCTGTGTCGGCAGCGGAAATTCGACCCCGTAGGAAGTCTCTTTTTCTTGTGTCGGATAAGCGTCAAACTCGCTGACGACCGTCACGCCATCCGGCCGGACGAGTGCGAGGTAACCGCCGGCCTCGGACTGTAACTTGAAACTCGTGTGAAGTTCGTTACCAGCGATTGCTCGATTTTTTGCAGAGGCAAAGACGATGACTCGTCCGCCAGCCGCAAGTGTGCTCCCTGGAATTTGCCACTTGGCAAGGTTTTCGGGGTCATCGGTAAGATACCAGCCGCCAAGTTCACCCGAAATCCCAGAGGCATTCCAGATTTCGATCCAATCACTCCGATCTCCGTCCTCATCCTCGATTCCACTCTCATTGTTCGCGAGGAATTCAGTGATCCGGACCTCGTGAAGGGTCTCTGCAGAAGAAAGAAACGTCGCAATACTTATGGTGAAAAGAAATACTGTAGAAAACTTCATGGGGACATTAAATGAGAGCCATCACTAATTTCGGCGGACACGAAAGAAGGATCGAGGATCATTTGTGTTCTCCGTGTAACTACTGCGATCACTCGTGGCTTTGAAATTGTCGGTGAGTTCATCCCAGCCCACAAGCTCAGACGAGCTGTCTATGGAATATGTCGCTCCGGCAACCGAGATAAACTCGATGGTCGCATCGCCAGTATCCGCATCGTAGGAAATACTGGTGATGGCCAAGCCCGCCACAGGGCCCTTAATTCCTATGCCATTGCTACCGAGCTCGAATACCAACGCAATTTCTTCTTCGGATAGGGCCCGATCCCAGACCCCGATGTCATCCATCATACCGTCGAGAACACGTCCTGTCTCTGCGCGGTGCATGCCAAAGTTGAGACCGGGAAAATTAACAGCGGTGGTAGCTACAATCTCTGATGTCGTGTTTACGCCATTGATGTAAACCTGCATGCTGGTGTTCGGTCCGGAAGTTGAGAAGGAGTGCAGGACATGATGCCAGACTCCCTGAGCAAGAGAATTGGTAACGGGGGCACCATCTTGCCCGACATAGGAGGTAAATGTGCCATTTCCCTCTTCTCCAGTGACAGTTCCTGTTCCAAATGAAACGTCGTAGTTGTCATTCGCCTCGAAGACAAAATGTCGCTGATCACCCGTGTCCGCATCCGCAGCCACAAAGAACCAGGCGGATATTGAAAACTGATTGCCCAGCGTAGCGGTGTTGAGTGTCGACACGGCAAACGCGCCGGCACCGGCACCTCCTCCAGCATTTCCCGCGATGTTGAGAGCATTTCCGACAAGCAGCGTGCTGCGGTCAGTTGAGTTCGTAGCAACCGCGCCCTCGTAGGTAGCGTCACCGGCGAACCCTGCACCCGTTTCGGTTATGGCCAGTGGGTCGATGCCATCGTAAGTGCCATCATGAGTGATCGGGCTGCCGGACTGATCGGCAATACCGCTCTCAAAATCATAATAACCAACAAGCCCTCTCAAGATATCTACAGGGGGAACGGTGATCGTGATCGTTGCCTCTGCCGTTTGAATCGAATTCTCATTGATCGCGACGAGAGTGTAGGCGGTGGGACCTTCCACAGTGACCATCAGTGAATCGGCAAGTGCTACGTTCCCGATGCCCCCGCTGAGGGTGACAGAGGTTGCTCCGGTTACCTCCCATGAGAGTGTTGACATGCTGCCAGCACTAACGACAGATGGATCTGCAGTGAAAGAGACGATGGTGGGCGCGGTCGCCGGCGGGTTGGCATCGATGACAGGTTTTGAGTTAAGCCCAAGTGCGTAGACACTGGCAATCTCGGAACCCGTCAAGGCACGATCCCAGATCGCAACCTCATCGATGAGTCCGTCAAAGCCCCGGTTCGTCACGGTATTTCTGGCCGCGCCGAAATTGAGGCCGCTATCGAAAAGATCAGCCACACCGATTGATATCGAACCGACGGCGGCACCATTGATATAGGTCTCAATCACGACGGTTCCCTCGACCGGAGTGTAGGTTTGAAGCACATGTTGCCATCCATCAAGAGCTGCATCCGCGATATTGATCGAGCTTCCCTGTGTGAAAACTTGCCCATCGTCGATGCCGGGCTCACCGAGCCCAAGGTCACGGACGCCGTAAGAGACGTCGTAGGCATCGGCGCCCTCAAAGACAAAATAGCGGATGGCCGCGTTCGCGGCCGGAGGTGTGTTGATGTTGTACCAAGCGCTGATCGAGAAGGTCATTCCAAGATCAGTTCCTTCACCGAAACCCAGACCGAGGTTCATGTGCTGGTTGGTATCAGTAGAGAGCGCCATCGCATTCCCGCTTCGCCCTCCTTCGATCCCAGCGAGAGCTCCATTCATAGCAATACCATCAGGTCCGCTAGCTTCGATGTGATTCGAAAAGTCAGCTTCGAAGCTGTAATAGGACACCAGTCCATTTTCAAGTTGAGCTTGTGCTAACTGACAAACCATCACTAAACAGGGAACTAGATGTTTGAAGGATTCAATTTTCATTATTGTATGGGAAGAACTTTTTCTTGAGCACCCATAATGGCTGTTTCTTAAAATGCGCCAAGGTTTTTTTAGAGAAACACTCGAAATACCCTAAGCGATCAAGCTGGGGAGACGACAGGATGTCGTGCTAAAAAAGACGGTTCAACCCCCTTTCACCCCCTCTGCTCCGGTCCAAAGGCGGCTTCAAAGCCCTCCCACCGAAAGTAAACCCCTAGGAGCCTGTCGGACTTTGAGTCGGCCTGAAAATTTGGTAGTGTCAATCCATGCCCGCCCGATTTGTCTCAGTTGACCGT
>Ga0114994_10003788_pt1 | contig 11019 bp, 10 predicted proteins | sample ArcticOcean_MG_C_9_FD_87043 | JGI IMG/M metagenome (GOLD analysis project Ga0114994, IMG submission 87043) | Marine microbial communities from western Arctic Ocean - ArcticOcean_MG_CB2_152 | ecosystem: Environmental > Aquatic > Marine > Oceanic | place: Arctic Ocean: Canada Basin | collected... | reverse complement strand
GTTTTCAAAGACGTCTTTGTCATCAATAACGCTCAAAGCAGTTGGGTTCAGATGGCATTCTATGGAGGCTACGCGACGATGGCAATTCCAGCCGCTCTATTCATTAGAAAATACTCTTATAAAGCAGGAATCATCGCGGGACTGGCTTTGTTTGCCACGGGAACGATGTTATCCATCCCTGCTGCTGCAAGCGCCAACTTTAACCTCTTTATTGGTGCCATCTATATTCTGACATTCGGACTCGCATTTCTGGAAACTACAGCCAACCCCTACATTCTCTCCATGGGAGATGAGTCAACGGCTACACAGCGGTTAAATTTGGCCCAAGCATTCAATCCGGTCGGCTCTCTGACAGGCATGTTCATTGTCGGCTCCGTGGTATTATCTAACATTCAAGTCGTTGACTTCAAAAACGACATCGGCGGATACAAGGAAGAGCTATCAATAGTTAAGACCGAGAAGGTCGAGCTGGATGTCCTTCCATTTTTAAAAGCAGAAGCACGCCCCAGAAAAAATGATGCTGGAGCTAAAGCCTATGTCATCGAGAAAACACCAGAAAAGGTCGACGTAGGAGTGGCCTTAAAGGATTACAAAAATGGAGATATCGCAAGCTACCAGGGACAGGCTCACGTCGATATGCAGAAACACGATCTAAAGTTGGTTTCCAAAACTTACATGACACTTGGATTCGTCGTGATTGCGGTGTTGCTTATTTTCCTCGTCAAGAAACTGCCCAACACTTCGGCAGCAGATGATAATGACCACGAAATTCATCCGTGGGAAACAGCCAAGAAACTCGTCAAAAACCCGCGCTACATCTGGGGAGTTATCGCTCAGATGTTCTATGTGGGAGCCCAAATCATGTGTTGGACGTTCATTATCCAGTATGCGGAAAACGAGCTAGGAATGGATAAAGCAACCGCGCAGAACCACAACATCATGGCCATGTTTATTTTCCTAACAAGCCGCTTTGTATGCACTGCGTTCTTGAAGTATATCTCTCCTGGAAAACTACTCACCATACTCGCCGTCGGAGGTGTTACATTCACCTTGGGCGCTATCCACTTGGAGGGCATGACAGGACTCTACAGTCTGGTGTTAATCTCAGCCTGTATGTCACTCATGTTCCCAACCATCTACGGCATGGCGCTGGAGGGAATCGGGCAAGACGCCAAGCTCGGATCAGCAGGGCTTATTTAGCCATTGTAGGAGCCGTTTGGCTTACTGGCTTCCAGGGCAAGATCCTGGACATGGACGGCTTCATGGGCACTTCCGCAACAAGGGGGTCATTTTACCTCACCGTCGGTTGTTTCATTATTATAGCCATCTATGGATTCCTCTGCAGAAACCCACGTAAACGCGCTTAACGGGCACGCCTAGGGCGAAGTCAGCATCGATGGACTTACAATTAGCGAGAGGGTATTCACCTTATCAGGAGAGGCTTAAACGCCTCCTCTTTATATGACCTCCGAAAATTAAAATCGAAATTTACACGCCTGGCTACAGAGGCTGGCAGTGCCTGTGTGCGTCACGTTTTCGATCGATCAGAAACAATCCGTTCACTGGTAACATCGCGCGCGTTACTCGACATCCTGCCAAATGGCCTCCAGCCCGTGCGCTGTATTCTGTTTGATAAAACACCCCTGAGTAATTGGCCTGCGGCATGGCATCAGGATCTCACCATCGCACTGAAGGAAAAGCATGACACACCGGGTTATCTGAATTGGTCGTTCAAGGACGGTGTCAGCCATGTTCAACCACCCATTGAACTTCTGGAAAAAATGGTGACTGTCCGCATCCATCTCGATGACACACCAACGGAAAACGGAGCTCTCAAAGCAATCGAAGAATCACATCTGAAGGGGCAGATCCCAAGTGATAAAATCGCCAAACTAACAGATGATAGCGACTCAACATGCTCGTGCGCGGCTGGCGACATCCTTTTAATGAAGCCTTTGATACTGCACGCGTCCGAACGCTCCATAACACCCGTACATCGTAGAATCATTCACATCGAATACGCCGATCTATCGACACTTGCAGATGACTTGGAATAGTACGACCAAATCTAAAAGGGCTTAAACCGGCGTCACACCCTTCTTCAGAATGATGTTAGCGTATTTGTTAAGATCACCTGATGCGACGACGGCATGAGAAGTTTTAACCCGATCATAAAAGGCGTATCTCTCTAGACGTGAAATCGATGGATTTTGCTCACAGTGACGTTCGATCACTTGGGCATATGAGCCTTCTACTTTCGGATCAAGACTATCCCCCTCCACAGCGTCCATCGTGATCACCGGCGTTGGGTCGTAGCCATCAATTTCAAAAAGCGGTAAAATGGCATCGAGCAAGTCAGGAATACTTAATCCATCGGCTCGGATCACTGTATCATTAAACTGATGTGCGGGAAAATGGCCATCAGCAAGAACCAGTTCCTCACCGTGCCCCATACGGCACATGACAGCTAACAACTCAGGTGACAGCAGTGGTGAAATCCCCTTTAACATAGCTAAATCGTAATCACCGCGACAGATATGACCAGCAGATTTCTGCTGCCGGTCCCCATGTTTCTCGTTCTGAAAACGTGCTACATAAAAACCCAACCGTATAGCCCCTATAAAAACGCACTTACTGAATGGAAATCTACCATTTTAGCTGCTACAGCTAAACTCCTAGTAAGGAGGAATACTTATTACTTAACCTCTCCATACCCCCCCCGGAATAGACAAGCCGCCTAGACACTCCTATCGTTATGATCAAAACACTTCTTCTTTTATCCATCCTACTCACCGCTTATTCTGCAAATGCTGAAAAACCCAAGGGAGGTATCCTTGATCAGAAAGCTCCTGCCATTACAGCCGACAAATGGGTATCGTTACCTGCTGGAGCCAAGGCCCCGACTCCTAAATCGCTCAAAGGGAAAGTGATCTATCTCTACTGTTTCCAATCTTGGTGCCCCGGTTGTCACAGCTCCGGTTTTCCAACGCTACAAAAAGTCAGCACGCATTTCAAAGATGATAAAGCGGTGCAATGCATCACCATTCAAACAGTCTTCGAAGGATTTGGCACCAACACTGAAGCAAAGGCTCTGGCGATGGCTAAGAAATACAAGCTCACCGGTATTCCTGTGGGGCACAGTGGGAGTAAGGAAAAGAGATCGGCTATTATGTCGGGGTTCAAGACACGCGGCACACCGTGGACGATCATCATCGGCAAGGATGGCGTGGTGAAATACAACGGGTTTCACATCAAGCCTGAGGAGGCGGTGAAGATGATAGACAGTTTAAAAAAATAGGGGGAGACCTACATCTCCGGTACTCTTTCGAGAGTTTCCTCGAGTCGGCCCTCGGTTCCATGTTCACGGCACCAGTGGCGGACGTAATTCATATCGAGGTTTTCTGTGCCTTGAATCGCTAGAACATCGCGTGCATCATCGAGATCTTTGGCTCTTGCCCATCTCAATTTTTGAACAAGCACATCTTCCGCTGTCGGTGCCCATATTTCCATCTCAAGTTGAGGTGAGCGAAACTTTATCTTTCGTGCAAATTGTTCTAGGACAAAAGGATCATCAAATAGCTCAAATAACTCCACTTGGAGTTGGGGCTGACCAATCATCCTACCCACATGACGCTTTCCCCATGTGAGGGTGTCGAACTGCACTTGCTCGCCAAATACCACCTTATCTTTGAGATGATTAATCACTCGCTCGATAATGCTATCGTCCGCGACGGACAGCACGATATTAACATCCTTAGTGCTCCTAGGAATGCCATAAATCCCAAAAGCGAAAGCACCAGCAATCATGTATTCCGCTCCCACGGCTTCACAAGATTTACAACCGCTGCAGCTAGATGTTCTACACTCATGACTCTACGCTGGTAAGTTTCGCTCTTTCATAATCACGAACATAACGAAGACGATCAATCTGCTTAGCGAGTTCCACCTTAGCCACATCGGGGTCTTCGATTTTTTTCTGCCACATGACACCTGCCAGCATGCGCTCCATCACGCTGTTGGTGAGTTCAAAAACATCCGCCAATCTCTGCTCAGGCGTCAACTGACGGGCACGCAAAACCTTCTCCATGTAGATTGCATCCTGGAGTTTTTCGAGGTCGTGTTGTTTTTCCGCTTCGGTCATCGGGATGGTTTGATTCTAGCCCAGCTTGTCAGGCATGGCGATTCGTTTTTCACCTAGACGTGGGCCTAGCATCAAATTGGAGTTGCAGTGAGCATACTGTTTAGATTTTCCATAAAAAAGCCCCCAGCGAAGTGATCCACTGGGGGCTTGTGATTTGTTAGCGTTTAATTAGCTGACCTCTCCACGAGCCATGCCTTTTTCCTCGAGGGCTGCTTGGGCAGCTGCGAGGCGGGCAACAGGGATACGGAATGGTGAGCAGGAAACGTAGTTGAGTCCGGCGCGGTGGAAGAACTTCACAGATGAAGGATCTCCGCCGTGCTCGCCGCAGATACCGATCTTGAGGTTCTTCTTGGTCTTGCGACCACCTTTGACACCCATTTCAACAAGTTGCCCAACACCCTCTTGGTCGAGAGCAGCGAATGGGTTGTTGTTAAGAACTTCAGCATCCGTGTAGGTCTGAAGGAAGCTTGAGGAGTCGTCACGTGAAAGACCGAGGCCTGTCTGGGTGAGGTCGTTGGTTCCGAATGAGAAGAACTCAGCGTGCTTCGCCACTTCAGCAGCGGTGAGACATGCACGAGGGATTTCCATCATGGTTCCAACGGTGTACTTCAGCTTGGCTTTAGTGAGACCGAGTTTCTTACGAACGGCTGTAGCTGTTTCATCGATGACTTGCTTCTGGAGCTCAAGCTCACGGGCGTAGGATACGAGTGGGACCATGATCTCAGGAACAACCTTGGTGCCTTTAGCTTGCACTTCAGCGGCAGCTTCGAGGATGGCCTCGACTTGAGTCGCAGTAACAGCTGGGTAGCTGATTCCGAGACGGCAACCACGGTGACCGAGCATTGGGTTCTCTTCGTGAAGAGCGTGGATACGCTTGGTGATCGCTGGTGCGCTCATGCCGATTTTCTTGGAAAGATCCTTCTTCTGAGCAGCATCCATTGTGCCGATGAACTCGTGAAGTGGTGGATCCAGAAGGCGGATAGTCGCTGGGCGACCGTCGAGTGCCTTAAAGATACCGATGAAGTCTTTCTTCATGAACACCTTGATCTTGGTAAGTGCCTTGGCGCGACCTGCGTCGTCGTCAGCGAGGATCATCTCACGAACGGCGTCGATGCGGTTACCCTCGAAGAACATGTGCTCTGCACGGGTAAGACCAATGCCTTCAGCACCAAACTTGATCGCTTGGAGAACCTGCTCAGGTGTATCGGAGTTCGTGCGGATACCCAGCTTACGGTGCTTGTCGGTCCACTTCATAAGTTCGATGAACTTCTTGTAAGTAGCTGACTTCTTAGCAGCAGCTTTGTTTTCGATAAGACCTTGAATCACCTGTGAAGGAGAAGACTTGATCTCGCCTTTGTAAACGTTTCCAACAAAACCGTTCAGGGAGAGAACGTCGCCTTGTTTGAGAGTGACGCCGTTTCCAACGAGAGTGCCTTTGGCGTAATCGATGGTCATGTTGTGAGCACCACAGACACAAACCTTACCCATCTGACGGGCAACGAGAGCAGCGTGTGAAGAGGCTCCACCTTCTGTGGTGAGGATACCATCAGCAGCGATCATTCCGCGAAGGTCTTCCGGAGAAGTGGCCTGACGGACAAGGATGACTTGCTCGCCCTTGGCAGCAGCGGCAACAGAGGCTTCAGCAGAGAAGTAGATCTTACCAGATGCGGCACCAGGACCAGCAGGGAGACCGTTACCCACTTTCTTGGCAGCTTTTTCACCTTTGGTGTCGAAGATAGGTGCGAGAAGGTGGCTGAGGTCGTCAGCAGGAATGCGGAGGATAGCCTCTTCTTTCGAGATGAGCTTTTCCTTAACCATATCGAGGGCGATATTCACAGCGGCGAAACCGGTGCGCTTACCGTTACGGGTCTGGAGCATCCAGAGTTTTCCTTCTTCGATGGTGAACTCAACGTCCTGCACATCGCGGAAGTGCTTCTCAAGTTGCTTACGGATTTTCAAAAGCTCTTTGTGAGACTTAGGTAGGTCCTTGGCCATCTTAGCGATTGGCTTAGGTGTGCGAACACCTGCTACAACGTCTTCGCCCTGGGCATCGATGAGATACTCACCGTAGAACACGTTTTCGCCGGTGGCGGGGTCACGTGTGAAGGCAACTCCGGTTCCGGATGTTTTGCCTGTGTTACCGAAGACCATGGCCTGAACGCTAACAGCGGTGCCCCATGCGGCTGGGATGCCATACTTCTGACGGTAAACGATCGCGCGATCATTCTGCCATGAGTTGAACACGGCGTTAACAGCTCCGATGAGCTGCTCGCGTGGGTCTTCAGGGAAGTTCTTACCTGAACGTTTTTTGATGAGTGCTTTGAACTCGGCTACAACTCCCTGGAGCTGCTTAGCGGAGAGGCCGGAGTCGTCTTTAACTTTGGCTTTGGCTTTAGCTGCATCGAGGATGACCTCGTATGGGTCATGGTGCTCACCAGCTTCGGCTTCAACTTCCATTACAACGCTGCCATACATTTGGAGGAAGCGACGGTATGAATCCCAAGCGAACTTGGCGTTACCTGTTTTCTTAGCAAGAGCTTCAACAACTTTGTCGTTGATACCGAGGTTAAGGATGGTGTCCATCATTCCTGGCATTGACTCACGTGCGCCGGAGCGAACGGAAAGAAGAAGTGGGTTTTCGAGGTCACCGAACTTTTTGCCCATGGCTGCTTCAACCTTGGCGATGTTCGCTTCGATCTCTGCGATGAGAGTCTTAGGGTATGACTTAGCGTTATCGTAGTAGTAGTTACAAACTTCAGTCGTGATGGTGAAGCCAGCAGGAACAGGAATTCCAATGAGGCCCATTTCAGCGAGGTTTGCGCCCTTACCTCCAAGGAGGTTTTTCTGGGAGCCGTCACCGTCGGCTTTTCCACCTCCGAAGAAGTAGACGTTTTGTTTTGATTTACGAGCGGGTGCCTTGCGTGCTGCCTTCTTGGCAGCAGGTTTGCGGGCAGCTTTCTTTACAGTTTTGCTTTTAGCAGTAGCCATCTTAGTGGTGGTGTAGTTTTTGTTAGTTGGAAAAGAGGCGAATAACACGCCTATTTCTGAAAGAGGAGGCGCAACATAGCAAGGAACCACACAGCGTCAAGCCTCCGCTTATAGGTTTTGTGTCCTCATTTTCAAGGGGATACCTTCCCTCATGGCAACCTCAGCCATGTGACTTAGCTCTCAATATCCGCATGTTTTTTAAAAAGAATCTTTATTTCGTTAAGGGCTATTAATATTCAGACCTTTAGGAGCTTCATTACGCCCTTATGAAAACCAAATTTTTTGTACTTATCGCGCTGGGAGTGGCTACGACAGCCAGCCAGGCGTTTACCATCGACTTTAATTCAGTGGGTTCCAGTTCCATCTGGAACAACCGTGACAGCCGCTACGCCTTTAACGGTTAACGGAGCAGGCTATGGCGATGTCAAGTTTGAGGTAGCCAATGCAGACTCATTGATTGTAGCTGCAAATCATCAAAATGGCTCAGGAACCAATATGAACTCTCTCGAGCTCGACGCTGGTGAAATTGTTTGGGTTACATTCCTTGGGCCACAGGCGCTCAATGTTAGTTTTGATATCATCGGCATCAATAACGGTGAAAGCGCCACCCCCGTATACATTGGATCTGGCGGTGATATTCATCAACTTGAGGCCATCGGTGGAAACGGAGTCGGCACTGCAGCTATCACCTGGGATGCGGTTCCCACGCCAAGCAGCAGCCTTTTAGTCCTCGTGGGTTCCGGATCATTGATCCTTCGCCGTCGTAGAGGCTGGGCCTACTACCATATTTTAAGAACCGCTACCCATACGCGGGCGGCGGTTTTTTTGTCAGCGCCCATAAAATAGAGCGTTGAAAGCTTGATTGATACCCACAAAAAAACACGGAGAATCCATCCCCGTGTGTTAAATGTTTTAGTGAAAGCTAGAGCAATTAGTCTTTGCCGTATTTTTTGAAGGTATCTTCTACACCTTCCATTTTTTCACTGAAACCTTCCATCGCTTTCATAATAATGGGGCCGACTTCTTGATTGGTCATGATGCCTGTCATAGCAGCCATCATTCTTTTCTCGTTCTCTTCTTCGGCCTTGTCCATCTTTTCCTTAACGAGCTTTTTATCTTCTTCAGATGGATCACCAAGGGCATCGAGCCTACCAGCCATCGCAACGAACTCGTCGCCGATCTTGCCAATTTTTTCTGCTGCTTTTTCAGCACTACCTTTGTCTTTGGCCGATTCAAGGGTAGTAATTAATTCTCCCATTTGGGCCGCCATTTCGTCGCTTACTGAGGCTGCTGTATCTTTGTCGCTTACTGAGGCTGCTGTATCTTTTTTTCCGCAGGAAACGACAAATAGGGAAAACATCATGGATGTGGTCAGAGCAATTCGAGATAATGTTGATTTCATTTTGTTATATTGGGTTGTTAGTCTGGTATACACGCCATCAGAGCAATGACGTATGTCTACTCACCCTACGCAAAAGTAAGTATCAGAAAAAGAGTATAATTAACAATTTTGTTACTTTAGAGTTCATTAACTACCAATCAAACAAGGCAATCATGGGCATCATGGGCAGCGCTGTGATCATCATCTAATATCACCTATGCGTTCAGGAAGTATGATCAAGTCCTTCGCCATCTCCATCATCTCAGTCGCACTATGTATTCAACTGATGATGCTCCCCACACGCGGTTGGGTTGTTCACCTCTTTGGACAAGATCGACCTTAGCTCAAACTCTGCGAAGCATCGAACGTTCGTAAATGTAGTCGGAGTGGTCCATACACTGAAATTAGTCTTAACAGGCGTGGAATGTGGGTATCCAAAAATCAACAAACAATGAATGATGGCACGCTGATCCAATTTTTTCAGAAGCTTACTGAAGAAAACAATACTCGAGATCAGACAACGGTTCTTAGAATAAGAATCGCAGGCAAGGCCCCCGCAAAGAGATTTATCCATCTCACCCACTGCGCAGGAGAAGCATGGATTGAAAACATCTTAGTTGCGGTTTGGAACCGATAATATCAAAGAGGAGAAGTAACTGGTTAAATCACGCAGAAAAAAGCCCGACGTCACACGAGGTGAGGCCGGGCTTGTAGATTATTAGTTAGAGCAGTTAAGCTGACTCTTCTGTCTCGGTTGGCTCCGTTGAAATAGGAGCAGCCTGGAGTGGTGCTTCTTCTTCGGCGGTAGGAGTTACTCCGTCAGCGCCTTCGGCGAAGGCATCATCTTCGGACTCTTCCTTAACGGGTTCTGGCTCCTCAACAGTGAATTCAATCTGAGAATCACGGTGCTGATGGAATCCAGTTCCGGCAGGGATCAAGTGACCCATGATCACGTTCTCCTTGAAACCGCGGAGGTAATCGATACGTCCGATGGTAGAAGCATCTGTAAGAACACGGGTGGTGTCCTGGAAGGATGCTGCGGAGATGAATGACTCAGTCTCGAGAGACGCCTTAGTGATACCAAGGAGAACTGGCTCAGACTCAGCGGGCTTACCACCGTTTTTAACCACCTCTTCGTTGGCCTTCTTAAAGGTCGTGCGGTCGATCTGGTCGCCCCAAAGGAATTCGGTATCCCCTGGTTCGGTGATCTTCAGCTTACGAAGCATTTGGCGGATGACGATCTCAATGTGCTTGTCATTGATCTCAACACCTTGGAGACGGTAAACGCGTTGGACCTCGTTGGTGAGGTGTTCTTGCAGGGCTTGCGCTCCACAGGCTTCCAACAGATCGTCCGGAGAGATGGGCCCCTCAGTGATCTGGTCACCACGGTGCATGAAGTCGCCTTCACCCACGATGATGTGTTTACCCATTGGCACCAAGTGATCTGCGCTTTCGCCGGTATCCATATCAGTGACGATGACTTTCTTTTTACCACGAACGTTAGCTCCAAAGGACACTTCACCATCGATCTTGGCGATGGTGCAGGCATCTTTCGGACGGCGGGCTTCGAAGAGCTCGGCAATACGTGGAAGACCACCGGTGATGTCACCAGTTTTTGCGATCTTACGCGGTGTTCGTGCCAGTTGAGCACCAGCCTTGACGTTTGAGCCTTCCTTGACGGAAAGGTGAGCACCTACAGGAATGGAGCAGCTGTAAATCACTTCGGAAGTTTTCTTGTCAATGATGACAACCTGCGGGTGCAGGTCCTCTTTGTGCTCGGTGACCACCATACCCTTCTTACCCGTTTCCTTATCGGTCTCGGACTGGACGGTAATACCTTTGATCATGTCGCGGAATTCAACCTTACCTGCCTTCTCTGTAAGAATAGGCACGTTGTAGGGATCCCAAGTTACGAAAGTAGCACCTTTCTTAACCTTCTCACCATCAGGGATGGAGATAACAGAACCGATCACGAGGTTGTATGACTCAAGCACGAGGCCTTCTTTATCACGAACAACGATTGAACCTTTTTTGTTCAGGGCAACGAAGTTACCATCGGCGTCCTTAACGGCTTTGATGTCTTTATAGGCAACTGTTCCACCGTTCTTAGCCTTGATGATAGGCTGTTTGAACGTAGCCGTAGCAGCACCACCCACGTGGAAAGTACGCATCGTCAGCTGTGTTCCTGGCTCACCAATCGACTGAGCGGCGATAATACCGACAGCTTCACCGAGTTTGGCAAACACACCGGAAGCGAGGTTCAGGCCGTAGCACTTCTGACAGCAACCACGATCAGCTTCGCAGGTAAGAGTGGAGCGGATCTTGAGGCGCTCGAATCCGAGTTCCTCGATCTTGTTCGCTTCCTTCTCACCGATGAGCTGGCCAACCTTAAGGATGACTTTGTTGGTGATGGGGTCAGTGACTTTTTCACCGGAAACACGACCGTAGATACGGTCGGAAAGCGATGCTGCTTCCTCACCATTTTCGATGATAGGCTCGGCAGTGATAT
>Ga0114994_10003785_pt1 | contig 11025 bp, 7 predicted proteins | sample ArcticOcean_MG_C_9_FD_87043 | JGI IMG/M metagenome (GOLD analysis project Ga0114994, IMG submission 87043) | Marine microbial communities from western Arctic Ocean - ArcticOcean_MG_CB2_152 | ecosystem: Environmental > Aquatic > Marine > Oceanic | place: Arctic Ocean: Canada Basin | collected... | reverse complement strand
GGTTTCGGGTATTATTTCCTGCAAAATAAACAACTTTATAAAAGCAAATTTAATATAAAAAAATTCATTATTGGTATTAGCGACCAAGAGTGTCTGAAATAAACGAATCATTTTCCGATAAAAACAGTTAAACTATAACTGTTTTTATCCTAGTTTACAAAAACTTATATGATATACATTAGCGTATATAATTCGTGCGGCATTTTTGCATTAAAGTATTTTTTGATATCGCTGCGCATAACAATCGGTTTTTTATTATTTTTTTTAATTTTTTGAATATAACATATTTTGTGTATATTGAGTATATATTTTTTGTATTTCATAGGAAGCTCACATAACGATTTTTTAATAAAATAATCCCGGTATATTTTGTGTATATAGCCGATAAATAATTCATATGTTGCTTTATTTTGAGCTATTGATGACCTTAATACGGGGAATATGGCACCAATATTATTGGTATTGTCTATTCGGTTCAAACATATAAAACGATATACATCTTCTTTTTTACTTTTTTTAATTCTTTCCTGAATGGTATATTCAACAGTTTGAAGGTTTGTTTTAACACCACTCTTTAAATGTGTAATTGTATATTTATGTTTATCATGCAAAAATTCGACGTCTTCTTCTAACTCTTTGTATGTAGCAAAAACATATTTTTTAGGATATTTGATTAAACCATTTATACATTCTATGCAACTCCACGCTTTATATGTAGTGTCGTGAATATATTGTATAGTGTTAGGTAGTAAATCATTCACATAATATATTGATATCAAATAACATTCTGGTATGGTAGTTCTCTTTTCATCAACCTGAATTATGAAGGAAAATGAACAATTTATTGGAAAGTATTCTAAAAATGGCAATGATTTTAAGTCGTCATTTACACCACCCAGTGCCTCTACGAATATGTGTTTGATAGTTTTAGTGTTGCCATTGCAAAGATACCGATTAGACCCACCGACTACATCAGATGTTGCTATTTCCCATTCTTGAATACGCTGATCATAAAATAGTTGTACCATAACACCATCAATGTGTTCGCATATCATCATATCGCGTGTCATTATGGGAAAAAGGTTTTTGAAATATTCATATGTAATTGATTTAGATGGAGAATAAGAAATCAACTCTCTTTCAGGGAACGAGAACACAACTGAATTATATAATCCGGTATAAATGTCATTATAACATATAAAGTTGTCATCGCAATTTAACATACAATAGCTTCGGTGTTGTGTTCTTTGAACGGTTGCAACAACTGTTTGTATTGGATAATTATCCAATGACATCTTGTTTGTAATAAGTACGGTATCTTCATTTTCGTTATGTATCATCTTTATAGTTAAACATTATAAATCTTTATTTTATTTGAATAACAATACTTCAATGAAGTTTCATAATGACTTTGCTTAATTATAATTTAGATACATATTATATAAATTATAAATATAATGGAAACAGAATTGGAAGACCTCACAATTAATAACGAATCATCAAATAAGGGAGAACCAGAACAATTCTCACTACAGCTGGGCGATATCATAGAATTGGTCTCTCCGCGAAATTTGGATTACCACGAGACAACCAATTATGTTTATTATATTGATGAAACGCATGTTAAGGCAACCAATGTTTCTACGTTGAAACATATTCAATTAAACATCAATGACGATGGAAATATCAGTGATGAGACAATTGAACAAATTATTGTAATAGATAGGAGTGTAGACAAAGGGTATGCTCGTCAAAATAATTTAATGCCTTCAACCTGGGTCGATATTCATTTTGGTGGAGATATACCATCAATCATAACAGGACAGATTATAAATTTAGAAGAAGATATGATTGAAATAATAAGTTATCCCGAAATGGAGACATTTTATATTGATTTTAAATATCGCGGAATACCCACGGATATTCCTATTGATAAATTTATTATTAGAGAAAAACCGGCAGCGATTGCAAACAATGGATCTTTATCATTATTAAAAGATGCAGCGATGGCTGATGATATGGAGTTAGATGAACAAGAACAGCCCACCATTGAATTCACCGAAAATGGAGAATCTGTGATTACTATTTCTGAAAATCAAGAACCTGATAAAAATGTGAGAACTATGTTGCACGATCTATATACTGATGCAAATACGATTACGTTTGCAGAAGAATTAGACGAAATATCTCAATTAGTGGAAGTGCCTGAAAATGAACAGCGTTATAGTATTGATATTCAGGTGAATGATATGATGGACGAATTACTGTCAACTATACCTAATAGTCAGAGAACTAAGCAAGTCTTAGATAATATTCATACACTAATTGCTCGTTATACTGAATTACGCAGCCAATTCTCGAAGTTTGATGAGAATCATAACGTGTATGATAAACAGATTCATACTGCTACTTATAAACCTCTAGTTTCAAAATTAGAGTCGTTGAATTATAACCTGAAATGGATTATGCCGGTCGTTATGAATCGCAAGAAAATCCAAAACTCTGACTCGACCGATATGAATTTAACAGATGTAGCAACAGAAGATATGACACGGGGCTTTTCCACGATTGTAGATATGAAAAAAGCATACTATTCCAAAGGAGCAAATGACAAAACAATTACTTATAATTATATCGAAAATATGGAACAAACAGTTCATACACCATTTGAAGAACCATTGGAAAAGGAAGAATGTATAACAACCAAGCAGGTTATGACGAATTTGGAAGCGGTAGTTGATAATTTAACAGATTTCTATAGCACCGTATATAGTGATGCTGGTATAAAACGAACTCGTTTCTTAATACAACGATATAATTTGGGAACAGATAAAATAGAGGAAAACCTACTGAATTCGGGTAAGAAAAAGTTCTCCAAAGGTAAAATGACGGAAAATGACACTATGTGCGTGAAATCTTTTATTATGCTTCCTAAGTCAGTTATTAAGTTTTCGGAAATTGCATTACCAACAACTCCTTTGTTAAGCCGTGCAAACCTTCACGATAACTATTTATTATTGTTCAAATTATTGAAGAAAAATGCTAATGTTACATCACAAGTAATTGACGATTTATCAAAGGAATTGGATTATGATAAAATAGAGGCCGAAACGAAAGAACATATTTTCGACGGAATTAACGAATTTGTTCTCAATCAGGATGCAGCGGAATCTATGGAATATATGGACGAAGATGAAAGATTCAAGCGTTTTTTGGAAATTATTATTCCCAAGACCAGACAGTTGATTCGTTTATATCGTAAATACATTCATCATAGACTTTCGTTTGCTGGAGTTGTTCAAAAACTAGAGCCGTTTATGATTTATCCCAGTGATATTACTTACAAGCAATATATGGAAATACGTTTTTTTATCATAGGTGAAATTAAAAACCTTAAAAAGAATTTTTCAGACAATGCTACGAAACTAAATGCGTTGTCAAATACCAATTATAATGTTTCTTTACGCACAAATAGTATGTTGCGCATTTTATCTGAACAAGGCGAATTTGCAGAAACATTTTTCAAAACGTATCGTTTTTTATCGAAAGACCAACTGGATACAAAATTATCCCCCGCCGAGCTATTAATGAATATGATGATTGTTGATAATGCAGAATTATATACGAATATGGTTTCCAGTATTTTGATTCGGTTGAATGCACCCGATAATTTATTAGCTACTATAGAACAACCTAATATAGATGATTTTGAAGAGCCCGCACTAATCAAACCTGAGGACTGCAGCCGAAAATACTTGGCGAAAAAATACACTAGCATTGAGCAATTACAAAAAGACAATAATGTGGATGAATTGTTTTTTGAATCTGATTATGACGATACACCTTACGAACTATTGAACAAATATGCTAGTGAGAAAAAAGAAATGCCCACCGATACGTTTTTTATATTCTTAGTGGAAAATTTAGTTAGTAGGCACGGGGTTTCTCACGAAAATGCACAAGAGTTCGCAAAAACTCTGATAGCTAATAAGAAATCTATTGTTGATGGCCATTATGCTATGGTGGAAATTATTCCTTCTTTAAAAAAAGATATTAATGTTGATGCTTTATCTGCCGCAGAAAAAGAATCTATTGACGATGAAGCAGATATTCGAAAAAAAGTGTATTATTATCGTCGTCTCAAAAATAACTGGGTTCGCGATGATGATATAGTGGGAGATTCCTTCATTGATACGAATACCTTATTTTGTAATATATCTGAAAAATGCAGCAAAAATAATAAAAATAAAATATGTGAAAATTCTGAACAAACGAAAATTCGTATGAAAAACACGAATATAGATTCACTGAAGCAAGAATTTGACAAACGCTATCAACTATCTATAGAAGACCTCGAGACAAAATTAACTACTATTATTGGTAGTCAACTTAAAAAAATACGTAGAAATGAAATTATAAAAGAAGCTGCCTTATATCGAGCAAATAATTTAGCATACGAGATTGGAAAGTTAGCTAGGAAAGAGGATTTATTAGAATCTCCTCATACTTCTCTCCGCGAGTTGATTATGGGTCAGGCTGATTTTGCGAAAAAACAGGGCGATATTTGTAGATTTGCGGAACAATATTGCAGAGACCCATTGGTAGATAATTTGGACGAATCCCGCGGTTGGCTTTATTGTAAAGATACAAATACAAAACTATTCCCGGATTCAATACGTCGTTTAGCGTCTTGTTATGTTTCTGGTGAAAATTATCAAACAACTTTGGATATTATTTGTGCTGAAGTAGGAACATCGGGGGATGATGGCGAATCGATTGTAGACAAATATAGTGGTTATGTTTTGAAATTGAAAGATTTGAGCACAGAAGAAGGATATGATATTAACGGTAGAATGGTTCAATCTCGTGATATCATTGAACAAGACCTAGGTGTAGTAATGGAAGATTCATTGAAAAAAAAAGATCGTATTTTCGAAACAGAACAAACCGAAATGATTTACAATGTTGCCAACTCAATCTGTAATAATATTGATATTCCCTTCCAAACAATTGAAGATGTTGTTATGCGGTTCTCGAATATTCTTATTGAAAATAATATTATAAGTGAGAACTCGTATAAACGAAAGTCAGCCGCATATGAAAATAAAACCGGAAAACAATTAGGGTCCTATATAAATTATAAACAAGAGATTATAATTACTATTATTGGTGCCGTTTTATTGATAGCGGTTCAGACTTCTATACCATCTATCCAAACAAAGAAAACGTATCCGTCTTGCATTCGCTCTTTCAGTGGGTACCCTATGACTGGAACGGAGGATATGACAGGTATAGAATATATATCGTGCGTATTAGTAAAAATGAAGAGTTCAATTGATCCTTGGACTGCTATGAAGAAACTGAATTCTGAAAAATTAACAATTCGTATGAGAGATATCATTGAAAAATATATTATGCCGGTAAGTGAAATTGCTGAATTATATGTATCGAAAAAAGAATATGTATTATTACACCCAAATACAAGTGTCCCTGAAGAACATAAACTACAAAAATGGGTGCATTTTATGCCACCAGTTGTGCCCATCAATATTGTAAGTGGATTGAAAAATGTATCTATTGAATTCAAAAAAGAGATGTTAGATAAGATTAAAAAAGGAGACCCTCGTCAAAATACATTGATTGATATTATTAAATCAAAAAATACACAACACGGAATTGGCATTATAGAAATGATTCATAAAATTGTAGCTGAGAAGGATACTCTCTTAAAGACATCTGCTCAAATACCTTTTGTTGAAAATGCTTGTTGCAATGAGAAACTGAAACTAACCAACCCTATTATTTATTTTAACGAAGAAAATGGAAATATCAAGGTTTATTTACAAAGGGTATCTAAAAATGCGAAGACAATTCAAGATATACACAGATTGACGTCCGCTCGTATGTTTTTTCATAATTCGCCAACTGGTATTATTTACCCAGAAGTACCTGTCGGATATTTGGAAGAAAATGTATATCACGCATTCATTCATTATTGTAATTTCGATAAGAAACTGCCAGTCCCCAGTGAATTAAAGGTGGTTTGTAATAGCGCACCCGAAGGGTATAACGATACCTGGAATATGACAGAGAAAATCGACTTTTTGAAGAGAAATAATAGACGTTTCAATATAAATCAATTACATCAATTAATGGCTATTATCAGACAGAGAAATATGGTAGATTTATTCTATCGCGAACAAATTACAGCAATTGATGGTATGAAAGATATGATTGACACATATGAAATGACTGATTCTGAGATAGTTGAAGAACCATTGAGAAAATTAATCCGAGCCGTTATAAATGATTATGACCCAAAGAAATTGTATGATACTCCGAACGATGTGTTAGATAATTTAACAAATTACCTTATTTTAGCCAACCGTAGAATGTATAATAATATAATGACTTTTTTTGATGTCAATGCAAATACATTAACCAGTCAAAACTTCCGTAAAATCGGTGAATTTTTGTTATATATCGATAGTTGGAGAGTAGGGAACGACGAAAATGATAGCATAAATATTCATACTATTAGTCAATTTATCAAGACCGCTATCCATAATATAAGTAAAGTATATCCAACAATTCTTTCAAATAAAGCAGATTTCTATAAAAATATGTGCAAACATTGGGGGTTTTCTGATTATCATTTTGGCGATATTGCAGCATTCGTTGGTAAGTTTTATAAAGGTATTGAGAAATTCAAAGGCGATGATGTGATTGTGAATATGTTATTGGTTATGAGAACTAGATTATTAGATATATCGTTGTTTGTGGAGAGTATTCCTGGTCATACTGACATCAAAAAGAAAATGATGAATGAAAAAGATGAATTGGTTGATATATCATTCCATTCTTTATTTGATGAAAAAACATATTATGAATTACTGAAATTTTGTTTTTATCGTATGATTTTAGAATACACTCAATCGAGTCATGATAGCGATCTTTTACGTTCAGAAGTCAGGCAAATAGCAAAGACTAGACGCGAGCATAATAATGAACTAGATGACCCAACCCATTATATATCTGCGGCAAACGAAAGCGTAAATGAGAACCACATTGATATTTTATCATCTATGGAAGAGACTGAAATTATTACAGATACACAAGAAGACCTTAAATCTCGTATTTCATCTTTATTGGTTGCGTTCTTGGAAGTCGAAATGGAAAATAAAGCCACGATGAACATGTCATATAATGATATTATTAAACGCATAAACCGCTCTAAAGAGCGTGAAAAACACGCAATGATTAACCGTTTAGGTAATATGAGTAAAGAAGAACGAAAAGTAGAAGAATTATTTAAAACGTATAAGTTAGGACGCTGGAACGTCGGTCTGCAAAAAGGATTAGTATCGTATGATAAAGAAACATATGAGCGCGAGAGAGGAGAATTATTAACACAGTTATATTCAGATGAAGATGCTGGTCAATATGAAGTAGTATCTGAGTTGCGTCGAGAAATATTTGATGTTGAAAATGATGATGAAGAGCAACAAAACGCGTTTTACGAGGCAGAAGCCAATGATATTACTGGACTAGGCGAAGATTATACTGACGGAATACATTATGAAGAAGATGTGGAAGATGATTTATAATAACATATTGAAATAAAGATAAATATTATAGACTTATTATAATATTTATGGAACCAGTATTAGTATCTGCATTTGTATTAATGGAGAACCATTATCAAGGATTAGATTTTTATATTGAAAATGGTATCAAACTGTTATCAAATGATATGAATAAGATTGTATTCATAGACAAAAGGGTTATTCATCATTTTGAAAAATACCAAAACGACCGGACCCATATTTTACCGATCTCTCATACCGATAATTATTTAGAAAAATATTTACCAAGAATACAGCAAATAACGGAAGGCAATCCGGCAAAAGATACGAATCGGTTCTATTCTATTATGTGTAATAAAACAGAATGGATTCGCAAAGCTATTCAAACCAATCTCTATGACACTCCCTATTATACGTGGATTGATTTTGGTATTTACAAAATATTAGACGAGAACACAGATTTGGATATGCTGAAAAAGTGTTATGACACTGTTCGCATAGGTCATATATGGGACCTGAAACGAGTAGTTAATGTGAATATAAACAAAAAAATATGTTGGTATTTTGCAGGTGGAATATTTGGTGGCAATAAAACATCTCTCCTTGAATTCGCAGATATTATGAAATTCGAAACACTTAGGTATATAAACCTTCATAATGCATTAGTATGGGAAGTGAATATATGGTATTTGATATACAAACAGCACCCTCATTTGTTCTCCCCTTATTCTTGTAATCATAATAATTCGATTGTCAATCATTATTAATTTATCACGAGTTTATATAAAGCGAATATATTATCTATTATGTCATTACGTATGATTATCGGTAGAAACAAGTTGAATATCAGTTTAACTCTATTCATTATTCTGTTCAGCCTCATTCATTATTTACAACCACCTCTCGTATATGACGAGAACGGTGAGTTTCGCGAATTTGGGGTAGGATATAGACATAAAACGGTTATTCCCATATGGTTAGTAGCTATTATCGTTGCTATATTTAGTTATTTAACAGTTATGTCTTATTTAGCGTATATATAAAATCAAAAACCTGTAATAATAATATATAGAATCATATTATTATTTAGATGAATTATCCATCATTGATTGACTATAATTCCAGACAATATTTAACGAATACTTTGCAAAGTTGTCACGAAAATCGCGTCTCTATATATTATTACGTATTGAATATAGGTGTTTTCGCACTGTTCTCTCTAGTATTTGGATCGGCCTTATATTTTTGCTATAAACACAAGCCTACGCCCTATGAAAAACATCAGAAAATAATGAAAGATCAAGAATTCATTTTATCTAAGATACGGTGTCATCAAGATAATTATAAAGAGAAGCAAAATCAAATGTCAAATATTACCCAATTACCCATTATATAATTCATAATATATGTTTGTCTAATATATATATTATATCACAAGATAACAATGATTAAGGAAAATAGAGAACAAATTATTTCAAACGATAACACAGCACAAGAAAAATTCAATAATTTCATAGAAACTCTTGCAAAACCTTTACAAAAAGTGGCGGTTCTCGAACCACTGTCTGGAGATATCGACCTAACTTCTTTAAAAGAATCTGGAAAAGGTATTCCTGAAGAGATTTCCTTTATGGCAGGTTCAATTACGAATATTATCAATATACCCGAAGGAGTTTTATCGTTAAAATGTCCCGAAAATATGCTTTTAACGCTAGATAATTTACCTGTATCTCTTCATGTTCTCGATATTGAAGAAAATTATTTAGAATCAATAACACTTTCAAACCTTAACAACTTAGTAGAGTTGAATGTTTCACATAATAATCTTACAGAATTATCTACTTTCCCGAAAACAATACAAATCTTAAAATGCACTCATAATAAAATCGATAAACTTGACCTATTGAATGCGGGGAAATTACAAGTATTACATATATCAAATAATATTATTACTGTTATTGAGAACTTTCCTGAAAATGTGATCGATTTTCAAATGGAAAACACCCCAAGTATCGAATTTAGAAACAATAATGATAATATCCCTTCTGGTTCTCAAAATAAAGAGGAAACGACTAAGAAAAAAAAAGATTATGACTCTGCATTATTTGAATACTTCAAACTCAAGAAGGTATATAATGACAAATTACATATGTTGAAAAAAAAAGCATACGAGAAAGCCCTCACTAAGAAAATGGCAAAACAAGCAGTTATGTCTGTTAAAGCACCTTGTATTAAATGCAAACGAAAAGTCGGCACGCTATTTGAAACGAAATCTAAGGGTTATACTGCTTTATGTGGCGATGATACTTCTCCTTGCACCTTGAATATAAATATATACACCGGGTCTATTATGCGATATGAAGAAGGGATTAAAGATTTTAAAGATTCTGTATATGACCAAAAAGTCAATATTATTCGAGGAAAAATGGACAATATATTTGGATATATTGATGACGAAACTGCGAAAAAACGGTTTGAAAAGAATTTGAAAGAATATAATCTAGACAGTGGTATTTACAAAGAAATGGTAGATAAACACGACGAATTATTTAACAATATAGAAAAAGAAGAGAACATACAAGACAAAAAAAGACAAATATTTGAGATTATTGATACAAATAAACAACTTATGGATAAATACCATAGTGAAGGTAAGCAACAGATTATTACAGATATGGTGAGAAATAACAAAGATGATCTACATCGATACACGAGAACACTTCGCAACCTTAAAAATGAGGTAATGGAGGTCAATTACGACGACAAAACTCGTATGCATACATTATTTCAATATCCAGTGCTATATGACAAATTAGAAATCAGTATAGAAGAACCAGTAAATGTAGTGAAATTTGACCGTTAAAAATAATAATTAAAAATACTATTATTATTTTTATACTGTTACAAACTTAAAATATTCCATTGTAATTCTTCAACAGTTTAATCACATTTGGTATAGTTTGAAATACCATCCCATAATACATCATATGTATTTGCCCAATCTTTTTTAGCACAATCTGCAGTTTTACCTGAACCTGCCCATAAAGAATCTGAAAAGTTAATTACATTTGTTCCAGGAAAAGTTGTAGTTTCATATATATTACTATTTGCAGTTAGTGATGATGCTTCTAATAATGAACCAACGTTTTTATTGTTTGCGGTAGGAACAACGCAAAATACATTATCATTAGCATCTACTTTTGACTCCCAATTATCAGGACAAGAACTTTTTACAGGAGGGAATCCGACCAAATTTTCACCAGTCAGCTTCTTTTCAGCTAAAAGGATACCTACATATGTAAGAATGAGAATTAGCAATACGATTGCCACAATAATAACAATTTTATAGAATAAATCCATATTCAATTATATATTATACCATTGGAAATTAAAATAAGAACATGTAAAATGCCGATTTTATAAAGAAATTAAACATTTG
>Ga0114994_10003781_pt1 | contig 11033 bp, 10 predicted proteins | sample ArcticOcean_MG_C_9_FD_87043 | JGI IMG/M metagenome (GOLD analysis project Ga0114994, IMG submission 87043) | Marine microbial communities from western Arctic Ocean - ArcticOcean_MG_CB2_152 | ecosystem: Environmental > Aquatic > Marine > Oceanic | place: Arctic Ocean: Canada Basin | collected... | reverse complement strand
GCCTTGACCGGCGTGGCCGAGCCGGGCGTGCCGGCTCTTGAAGTGCGAGCGTTTTTCAATGCTGGTGGCACCCGAGAAGATCCAGTTACCGGAAGCCTGAACGGCTCGCTTGCGCAATGGCTGTTGGGTGACGGAACGCTTAAGGCGCCCTACATTGCCTCACAAGGTGTGTCTATGGGGCGTAAGGGGCGGGTGTACGTTTCGCAGGCGAACGATGGCGGCGTGTGGATCGGCGGGGATGCAGTGACCGGCGTGAACGGCATGGTGGCACTGTGAGCGATTCAGCCGCCGAACAGGCTCCGACCCGACTGCTTGTAGTCCGACATGGCGAGTCGAACGTCACCGTGAACCGGCAAATAGGCGGACCCCTGACTTGTAGCGGTTTGTCTGACCTTGGTCGTCAACAGGCGCAACGACTGCGTGACCGTGTGGCAGCGGGTGAACTTCCCGCGGTCGATGAGATCTGGGCAAGCACGATGCCACGGGCTCAGGAGACGGCACTGATTGTGAACGAAGCGCTCGAGTTGGAGCTCCAAATCGAGCGGGACTTCGAAGAGTTCAGGCCAGGACAAGCCGACGGCATGCTCTTCGTCGAGTACATCGACCAGTACGGCATGATCGATCAGATGGCCGAGCCGTACAAGGATCTGTCACCCGGTGGGGAGAGCCGAGCAACGTTCTTCCTACGAGTTGGGCAAGCATTCGACGAACTCGTTCGAACGCGGGCTGGCAAGACGATCATGGTTGTCTGTCATGGTGGCGTGATCGATGTGGTGTTCCGGCGGCTTCTGAATCTCCATAGCGAGGCAGCCTTCCAACTATGGACGACCAACACCTCGGTGTCGGAGTTCATTACGACATCCCACGGACCGCCACGGCAGTGGCGCCTAGGCCGCTACAACGACGCCAGCCATCTACATGGCTTGCCCGCAGGGACAAACGTCGAGACCACCTAGCAGTCCTGGAACTTCAGGGGTCAGGTCTGGCGGACCGCTTCTCGATAACAGTCGGGGTTGGGTTGGGGTGCGGACGTAGGCACCGGTTTACTAAAGCGCCGAGCGCGCACCGCTGGCTTGAGGGGTGCGGGTGAACGAGGCAACGACGCCATCAGAAATACGGCGTTGCTCACCCGTCATTCGATCAAACACCCAGATGCCATCGGGTTCGCTGCTGCCGGCGGGACGCCCTGCGAACACGAACAGATTGCTGCTGGGGGACCAGAAGTCGTGGCTTTGGGAATACTGATCGAAGAACGGGAGATAGTTCTGTCGTAGCTGCTGACTCAGGATGAATGGCGGCAGGATTGTGCGTTGACCATTTGCGTCGAACTGCAAGGTCATTGCGTTCGGCAGGATAATGGACTCTTCAAGCCAGGCAACGGCTTGGCCGTCGGGGCTGGGAAAAAACGCTACCGCCGGATTATTCGAAAGAGGGAAGGGTTCGCCCCCGAACGTGCCCATTAGATAAGGGATGCCACTCTCGATCGGGTCGATGGCATCGAGTGAGTCGTCAAATTGGAGTTCAGGTGCTGGTGTGGTTTGAGTCTGCTTCGCAATCAACACAGCGTCATCTTCGGCTGGGGTGAGGCCGGCCGATGCTGTCACAACCGCGTCTTGGTCACCGGCGGGCCCTGCCTGCATCACGATGCGGTTGCCCTGGTTGCTAACGCTGAATCGCAAGGTTCCGTCATAGGCGATCAGAGGCCGGCGCCCTTCACCGGCGTCGCCTGTCGTGACCAGAAACTGCTGGTCATCTTGAATGTCTGCGTACATCAACGAATCGTCGGGAAGCCAGGTAGGAGCCCCAAAATTGGCGGGGAAATCGTCGACGATGATGGTGGCGTTGCCAAGGTCGATGCGGTCGAGTCGAAAACCCGAAGCGTGGACGAGGAGTTCATCGCCGTTGGGACCCCACGCCAGGAAGTAGGGCTGGCCGCGGTCAACGCGTCGGTTGGTCGGCCCATCTTCGCCAAGTAGTTCAGCGATGCCAAGGTCTATGCCGCCAGTGGAAGAAGACAGGTGCGCTATACGCGATGCGGATGGGTCCCAGTACAGATAAAAGGAGGCCTTGTCCACGCCGATTTCACGGAAGTCGCTTCCATCAAAACGGTCGGCAGCGATGCTGGTTTCGCCGGTTGCTTCGTCGACCGCAACCCACGCGACCCGAGAGCCGTCTGGCGCCCACGAGGGTTGCGTGTTGAGCGTGCCAGGCTCAGTGAGCCTGGTGACCTCGGCGCCGTTAGGCAACATGGTGCTGAGCTGGAAGTCAGCGCTCTGCACAACGAGGCGGCCGTCGTCGAGATGTTCGTCGGCCGGCGCTTCCTGTTCGTCGGGACCAAAATCGGATTCGGAGTCGGTGGGAGGAAGGAGCGATCCTTGCGGACCTGTGCGGTTGTTATCGGTTGAAGCCGAGATCTCTGAGCGGCTGGTGCACGCTGTTGATAGCAGGCCGATCAAGACAAGGAGAGCTAGAGCACGCCGCAACACGTGGAAAACCTATCCGCTGTCGTCGCCGCTGTTGCGTGGCCAGTTCCAAACGGGTCTAGGGGTTGTGTATGTTCGAAAACGACGATGGGGTGCGGGCCAAAGCCCACACCCCATCGTTGTTCACGTTGGACCTACTCCGCCCGCATGTGCTGGATAAAGTATGACATCCGATTGCGACTCTCGCCACCTGTCCGGTCATTGCCTTGCTCTGCAACGGTGTCGAACTTAACTTTTTTGGCAGACAGCGCACCATGTGGTGGTGCGAGCATCGACGACCATGGAACGCAACGGAGTGACACACCGCTCACACGGTTCACCTGATCGCCCATAACACCGCAAGTAGAACTGGTTGCTTCCTGATCCGCCCTCCGCATCGCGGTAGTCCCGCAGCGTGGTGCCGCCGTTGTCGATAGCGCTGGCGATTACCTTGACACAGGCATCGCGCAACCGAGCGGCGGCTGGTTTGGTAATCGAACGTGCGGTTGGCCGCACCTTTGCTAACCAGAGCGCTTCGTCGGCGTAAATATTGCCGAGTCCAGCAACAGGGCGTTGGCTCAGAAGCTGAGTTTTGAGACGACGCGAACTCTTATTCAACGCCTGATGAAGATGCGCCGCTGTGAAAGCTGGGTCCGACGGCTCTGGACCGAGGTTGCGCAATGTCGCAATCGTCGAATAGTCACCAGCTGTGACAACTCGGATGCGACCAAACCGACGGACGTCGTTGAAGACAAGCCAACGGCCATCGTCGAGTTCCCACTGTGCTCGTACGTAAGCGCCGTCGTCAGCATTATTGGGCACCGAGAGTACACCTGTCATCCCTAGATGGATGATGAGCTCACGGTCATCGTCCAGATCGATTAGCAGGTACTTCCCTCGGCGACGGACCTGCTCGATCAATGCGCCATTGGCTTCGATGGCGGGCGAGAACTTGCCCGACGGGTGGCTTGTCGCCCTCACAATACTTCGTCCCGAGATCACCGGGTCTAGCTGGGCCCGTATCGTCTCGACCTCGGGCAACTCAGGCATATCGGCGGCTTCCGCTGGAACAAGGGTGCATGCTCACGTATCTGACGCTAGACCCAAGTTGTGCAAACGACCCCTGAAACCGTAGCGCTACTCCACGAGTTGTATGAGCGAGCTTCGATCGTTACTGAATTAGATGGTCCCCAGATCGAGGCTTGGGTTAGTGGGCTGTTCACCGTCTTTGATGACCAGGCCACACCAATGGCCTTTGTCGACCTCTGCGTAGGTGAAGCGACTGAGCGGGGAGCATTGCTGGTTGCTGCGGTCGCCGAACTCACCGATGGGCTTGATCCTGTAGCTAGCGAACACGCTCATCAACAGAATCAACCAGATCTACTTCCTGCGTGGGCCACAAGTATCGGCACGTCGGTCCTTAACGGCGCTTGGTCGGTCACGGCCCCATTCGGTCGTTCTATCGTGCTCGGCTTCGAGCATCTCTCGCCAGGGCCGGTTGGCGACGCCAAGGGCAACGACGGAGCGAACAGCGATGGAGCCGAAGAGGACGAGCCAGAAGCTCTGGGGCATTCGATCTTGGTTGAGCTCGATGGCCAGGGCACGCTCGTGGACCTCCAACTGGCCGGACCCCCGAAGCTGCTTCTCGACGAGGCGGCGGTAGCTGATTACAGAGTCGTCGTTGCCGAGTTCGACGTGGGCGAGGCGCTGTCCACGGTGGCTGCTGCATGGCCAGGGGTGGAGTCGAGTGCGACAATGTTCGGTCCGGGGTTCGACGCGAACCAACAGTTCGTTCGACGCAGGATCGCGGCCGCAACTGGTTTGTCCCTAGCAGCAGTGCGCAGCACCGAAGCTCTGGTCGATATTCGTCGAGGCTTGAACAATGATGAGTATGCCGATGCCAATCGAGCAGCATTGTCGACATTACAGGCAGCTTTAGGACTGGCTGATGGGATGACAAGCGACGGTGCAGTGACTGCGCTCGTCCCCGCATGGGTGTCCGTCATTCACGGAGATGTACCCGATGTGTTGCCTCGCGAGCGAGACGCACTGCTCTGGCTGGAGTGGGCTGATTGGCTTGGTGCTGGCATCGGCTTGCTTCGTGCAGGATCGGGCGCGGTTGCAACGGGCGAGACCCTTGTCGATCACGTCAATCGGTGCCCAGAAGTGTCGTCGAGCATTGCCAAGGCGGATCGCGACTATGCCGAATGGGCGTTCGACGTAGCGCTCGACCTGTTGCAAGATCGGGGGGCAGTCACCGAGGATCGTCAACTGAGCGAAGCTGGCTATCAGTCGCTATGGCATGGTCTCCTAGCTGCGTGGAACTGACGGTTCTGCGTAACGGGTGAAGTTCTGTGTCACCCAGACTTGGGCGCCGTTCGTAAAGACACCGATACCCAGATGAGTGAATGGTCCAACCATGTTGGCGTAGTGCCCGGGGCTGGATTCAAGGGTTGACTGTGACCAAAAGATGTCGGGAGCGCTAGCGATGTTCTCTCCCCATTGGAGCCAGCCAGCGGGCAACATCACATCGAGTTGGGTGCTTGGACGGTGTTCAAAGAAGCCACCCGCAGCCATCTGTTGTGACCAGTCTCGCGAGATCGCCGAAATGGTGGGGTCAACCGCGAGGGGACCGAGACCGGCGTTGGCTCGGACCTTGTTGATCTCGCCCAGCACGTACGCCTCGAGTTCTGCCGGGGTCTGCGTCGGCACAGCGGTGGGCTCTGGCGCGACGGTTGCGGAGATGCCCGCCGGAGTGGGCTCGGTTCCCGATGAAGCCCCAGCTGCGACGGCTACTACGAAGGTGGGTGCAGGTTTGGGCGTAGGTTCGGGCATCGCAGTTGGCGCAGCGGTGGGTAGCGGCGCTGTTGTCGGTACGGAACTGGCCGGCGGAGCGGGCTCGATTCCGCTGGGCAGACGCAGCACCGATTGCGTGGCTATTGAGGAGACTGACTGGTCGGTTCCCGGTCGGGCTGAGTTCGCGAGGAACACCATGACCATGGTTGCCGCAATAGCGGCCGCAACCTTTAGCGCTCGCGACATGGCAGGGTTGGCGCAGGTGGAGGAAGTCATGGGTGAAAAAGAACCACTCGAGGATTCCGTCGCAAAACTGTAATGCTTTCGCGACATAAATGGCATGTGTCCTGCAAAATGTGACCAACGGCCGATGTCGGTAGTGGTTCAAATTCACGGAGCCCTGGAAGGGCGTGTCTGTGCGGGCTACGGTGCCAGGGTGAACGCCGGTGCGAAATTCGACAAGCTGCCAGGGGCGGGCGACGACGGGTTTAATCGCCCAACAGTCACTCCTGTCCCGGCGCCACCTGACGATCAGCTGATCAGGCTGGCCAAGGTGGGCACCGTTTTAGGTGGAATCGTGACATTGGCGATTGCCCGGTGGCTACGCAAACACGTTGAGATTCGCTGGCGCAGCTGAATAGAACGCGGCCGGAGGCCTCCAGAGGTGACGGTGAGAACGCCCATTTGCTGGACAAGTCAGCTGATGCGCCAAATTCCCAGATTTGAGCTAGTTAGCATCGGCGCAGATGATGGCCAAGCCTGGCGCATCGGCACGGACGGAGCCAGCCTCGTTACGGGCGATGACTTCTTTCTTGCCATCGGGGCATTCGGCCAAGAATGGACACCATGCGCAGAGCGGCCCAGTTGATGTGTCGAACTGGTTGTTTTCACAAGCGCTGATGAGCGAAGACCATGTGGTTGCAAGTTCCTGAACGACATCACCGAGGTTTGACGGTGTAACTCGCACGCCAAGAGTGCGCTGGCCGAGATAGTGCAGTTGAGCGCTGAGTGGGCGTTGACCGAAGCTGGCCTCGACCGCTGCCGCGTAGAGAAGCACTTGTTTTAGGGGACCAGCCTTGAACCGGTCCGATGGAGCCTTACCTGACTTGTAGTCGGTAATGACGAGCTGCTCGTCGACTACATCGACCCGATCGATTATGCCACGAAACGGCACACCTGAAATGTCGACCTGGACCTCGTGCTCGGTGGCATGAACCTGCGTTTCGTCGGGGTTCTCAAGTAGCCAAAGGCCGGCGACAGCTTTCCAGGCCTTCCACCGAAACGCCTTTGCCTGAGCATCGCTGAGATCGAGCGCCTGATAGTCCTTTTCTTGCTCGATCTCGGGCCAGTACTCGCGAGCAAGAGTCTTGGCTGCTTCTTGGGAACGTTGCCCCTCGGGCAGTTGTAACAGGTGCTCGAGGATTAGATGAGCAAATGTGCCGACCAGTGCCGGTTCACCCGGCGGGTCAGGTAAACGATCGACGTAACGGTGACGCCACTTGCGGGGGCACTGCTGGTACAGGCTGGCGCTGCTGGGCGATAGATGACGAGGTCGGTAGTCGATCCCCATGCCAATATTGCCATCCGCTGCGTTCAAGCCACGCACATGGGGCTCGGGTGCGGATTCCATAGCTCTAGTTCTACCACCGTGGTGTGACAGAGCGTGGTGTGACAGAGCGATGGCCAATCAGGTGTACTGTTAGCTTTCATGATCGCAGCGATTTGGGATACGCCCTACAACATTTTGTACCTTGTCCACATTTTCAGTGTGGTTCTCGGGGTTGGTATGGCATTTATCGCCCCGATGATGGCGGTCCAAGCCCGCCGGGCTTCTGGCCAAGCACTCGCTGATGTGGTGAATGAGACAGCGTCGAAGATCATGTTTCCGATGTTCCTTGTCACAGGTATTGCTGGCGGCGCCATGGTGGGCTTGAGTAACGATGTGTATGACTTCCAGCAGAGTTGGCTCAGCATCGGTGGTGCGATCTGGATTCTCGTGCTGGCACTTACCGCTGCGGTCTATCCACCGACCTGGCTTCACCTGTTCAACATTGGCGATGACCGCAAGCGGATGCTGGGCGGCATGTTGCACCTATCGCTGGCCTTAATGCTTGTACTCATGACATGGAAATTCGGCGTCTAGCGATGCCGGACAAGGACCAGGCGCTTGATGTCGGGTTCTTTGTTGATCTCGAGACCCGGGTATGGCAAGCGCTGGTCGATGGCGATGCGAGGGCCGATGCTGCCTGCCTGAGCCCTGATTTTCTTGGCGTCTATCCGTCGGGCTTCGCCGGGCGAGAGGACCATGCTGCGCTGCTCGACGATGGACCCACCGTGACATCGTATGTACTTAGCGAGAGCCGTTTGAACCGGGTCACCGGCGATGCTGCCATGTTGTCGTATCGAGCCGACTTCGTTCGGCCGAGCGACTCAGCGGCGATAGTTTGGTACGTCAGTTCACTGTGGTGTCGACGCGGCTCTGAATGGGTGAACACCTTTAGCCAAGACACTCCAGCCATCTAGTAACTCTTTAACCAATGAGTTACTAGCAGATCTGTAGGTTCGGGCTTTGGTTCAGACGTCGAGCGCTTCTCGGTCAAACAGCGCCGTTTCCTTGATTATGTAGTCGCGACGGATCTCGACGTTGGAGCCCATCAGCACGTCGAACATCTTGGCAGCCTCTTTGGCTTGTTCACCATCGTGCATGGTTAAGCGCTTGAGGATTCGAGTTTCGGGATCTAGCACTGCTGATGCAAGTTCGTCGACGTTCATCTCGCCAAGGCCTTTGAAGCGCTGCCAGCGAATGTTCTCGGCCTTTCGGTTTCCCTTGGTGAGCTCGGCGGTGATCGACTCTTTCTCCTCGTCGGAGAAGGCTCGGTAGTTCTCGCCGTTGACCTTGGTGGTGAACAGCGGCGGCTGCGCAGCGTAGATACGACCAGCTTCGAGCATTGGTCGCATGTATTTGTGCATGAGCGTCAGCAACAAACAACGAATATGACTGCCATCAACATCGGCATCACACAGAATGACGATGCGGCCATAACGGGCAGCGTCAAGATCGAAGGCATCGCCGCTACCGGCGCCGACAGAAGTGAACAGTGCCTGGGCTTCGCTGTTATCGAGAACTTGCTTGACGGTGGCTTTGGCCGCGTTCACGACCTTGCCTCGCAGCGGCAAAATAGCCATGGTCGCACTGTCTCTGCCAGCCATTGCCGGACCGGCAGCAGAGTCACCCTCAACAACTAATAGTTCGCTGTCGATGCCGTGCTTGCGACAATCGGCCAGCTTGGCAGGCATACCTGATGATCCCAGACTGGCAGCCTTGCGCTTGTTCTCGAGGACTTGACGAGATGCCATGCGATTGAGGATTGCGGTAGCCATCTTGTCGCGTAGCGCGTTGACATGTGACTTGGGGCCCTCGCCCTCGAACCAGGAAGTCAGTTGGGTCTTGACGACGTCGTAGACGATGCTCTGTAGGGCGGGCGTACCGAGTTCGCGTTTGGTCTGGCCACGGAACTGTGGTTCAGGGAACGTGACCTTGATGGCTGCAACCAAGCCTTCGTGTACGTCGTCCTTGACGACTCGGTCCTTATCTTGTTTTGCCAGTTTGGCTAGCTTCTTGGTGCCAGGCAGAAGCTTGTCGTTGATGGCTCGAGTTAGCGCTCGTTCGAAGCCATTCAGGTGGGTGCCACCATCGGGAGTGGGCACCGTGTTTACGAATGATGAGACTGATGTGTCGTAGCCATCGACCCAGCGCATCGCTATATCGACCGTGCATTCACGCTCGACTGTGGTCATCTTGCCGTCGACCGGTACTTTCTCTTCGAATTTCTCGATGCCGCTGAAGGTAATGATCTTGGTGACTGGGTCACCCTTGCTTTCGCACTCGACGAGATCCTTGAGCCCGCCCCGAGACAGAAACTCGTCTTCTTGTTTGGAACCGGTGCGCTTGTCGACCAGCTTGATCTTGAGCCCAGGCACCAGGAAGGTGGCGCGAGCGACTCGGTCGCGGACGATCTCGTAGTCGATCGTTGCGTCGGGATCGAAAATGTCCCAGTCGGGCCAGAAGCGGATACGGCTACCGGTCTTGGTCTTGGAGATCTTCTTGATTTTCTTAAGTTCATGGCTGCGCTTGAAGCGCCCATCGTTGAAGTGCCCGGCCTTCTGGTCCTGGAATTCGAGCTTCCAGGTGTAGCCATCGCGGTCGACCTCAGCCGCCATTTTGGCACTGAGTGCATTAACTACCGATGCTCCAACGCCATGCAAGCCGCCCGACGCCCCATAGGCGCCGCCGCCAAACTTGCCTCCGGCATGGAGTTCGGTCAGTACAACCTCAAGGGCCGAGACCTTGTGCTTCGGGTGTTTGCCAATTGGGATGCCGCGTCCATTGTCGATGACCTCGATGGACCTGTCGCGATGGAAGACAACCTCAATTTTGTTGGCAAATCCTGCAGAGGCTTCGTCGACGCCGTTGTCAATAAGTTCCCAGACCAGATGAACGAGTCCTTGGCTTCCGGTGCCGCCGATGTACATGCCTGGCCGTTTGCGAACAGCCTCGAGGCCTTCGAGTGTCTGAATTGCTGCTGCGTCGTATTCGGTGTTCTGAGCCATGGTGGTTGGTGCTTTCGGGAGGGCGGCGGGCTGACTGGAGCTGGGCTTGGCGGCCAGCTACCAGCGAACAGGTGCGATGTTCAGAATTTGGCGGTCGGTGCCAGAACTGACGAGATCTCGTTTCGTTGGTTCTATGTTGAACGGCACAGGTGTCGGGTCGAGTTTGGTGGCGTCATCGTCGGTCGACATCAGCACCCAGAGGTCTTCGGTCGAGCCCACAAACGCGGTTGGAAGACGCTCGCCGGCGCGTAATTTAGTCAGACGCACTCCGCTGCCGCCGCGACCCTTGGCTGGTAATTCGTCGTATGGCGTCGCCTTAGCTTCGGCATTGTTGGTGACTGAGACCACGGCGCCGTCCCAGATCTCGGTATTGATTGGTCCGGCGGCGATGAGCTTGGACCCATTCTTGACCTTCATTCCAGCGACACCACCTGCGCCGCGTCCTTGCACGCTGATGCCCTCGACGGCGGTGCGCAGCACGCTGGCATTATCGGCCACCATCACGATGTCAAGATCATCAGCGCAGACGAAGGCTGCGACAAGCCGGTCGCCTTCTTTGACGCGCATGACGGTGCTGCCAGAGCGGGTGCCCTCGAGCTCTTCGGCTGTGAGTCGCTTGGCCACCCCGCTTTCGGTTACCAACACCAGGTGGCCTCCAAATGGGCCAGAGCAGACCGTCAGCACCTCTTCGTTCCGGTTGGTGCCAAAGAACTGGCTGGCGGCGACGCCTCTGGTGCGGCTGGTCGTCTCGCCTGCATCGTGTGTCAGCGCAGAGAGCGCACGTCCCTCGGAGGTGACGGCCCACACGAGTGCTGCTGTAGTGGTCTCGACGCTGGCAACGACGAGATCATGCCGGTTCGGTGTGGAGCGTTTCCCACCTTCGACGGGTTCTCGGCCGATCTGGCCCGACGATGACAACGTGACCAGGCACTCTTCGTCGACGACTTCAGCCGAGGCTGCTGGTGCAAGATCGGCAGGGGAGAAGGTCTGGACGTCGGCCTCGGCAATAATTTCGGAGCGGCGTTCACGGCCGTGGTGGTCGACGAATTCGCGTAGCTCGGCAAGTACCAGCGTGCGCTGCCTGGTCTCGCTGGCAAGCAACTTCTCGTACCCGTTGATGGTCGTGACAAGTGTGTCGCGCTCGTCGATCAGTTTCTGCTTCTC
>Ga0114994_10003777_pt1 | contig 11037 bp, 13 predicted proteins | sample ArcticOcean_MG_C_9_FD_87043 | JGI IMG/M metagenome (GOLD analysis project Ga0114994, IMG submission 87043) | Marine microbial communities from western Arctic Ocean - ArcticOcean_MG_CB2_152 | ecosystem: Environmental > Aquatic > Marine > Oceanic | place: Arctic Ocean: Canada Basin | collected... | reverse complement strand
TTTTAATCAGCCGTAGTAATAATAAAATTGATAATATATTTGATTATAATATAATTTATAATGGCTGTAGTAAATATACACAGTAAATATATTGATAAACGAATAAACGATATTGTAAAAAGTAATAAATGGAATTCGATGATAATTAACACTACGCATGAAGATTTTATAAAAGATTATGCTTCCAACGTATTTACAAATTTAGTAAGAAACACATTTACTAACACATATATAAAGAATTATCCATGTAGTGATTGTAATAGTCCATCCACGGAAAGATGTCATGGAATAGGAGAGGAAAGGCCGTTATTGATAAAGAGAGCCTTAGACAAAATTTGGAGTGATGTCACTAAACCTATTCAGATGAAACTAATTATAATAGCATTTTTAGAAGAACATAAATATACACAATTTACATTTAAGTGTCATACTTGCCATAAAAATGAGAAAAAAATAGTTAACGGATGAACTTTAAATAAGTAGTATGGCGTAAATATTAAGAATGTTTGAATGGAATAAGCATAGAGTTTCGGATGTCTTAGGTAAAATCGCATATTTTACGTAGATAGTATACTCGGAATCATTTATATTGTTGTACCCAACAATACGCGGGCATAGGATGTTTGTACTAGGTATATTATCATTTACCACTTTGTTTTTTTTACATTGATTAAGGGTGCTTTTTTACTTTTATAACTGCTTGGATTAAATGCGTCGGACTCTTCATCATCGGACCCAATATCTTTAGATAAATCCCAGAATTCTCTTGAGCATAATTTAAATTCAGGCGATTTTTCTGCTTTATACCAAAAAACTTGGTCTTGTAATTTATTAGATTTTACATTATTATCTACAACCAAACATTCAAAATTTTCGGTGCATTGGTCGAGTACTTGACAAAATGATTCTAATGTGGGAAACATTCCAGCATAATTTTCATATATTCTCTTACGATTTGAAGCATTAGGCTCTCTTAATATAAACACATAATCAATATTAGTTCGAAGAGCTGGAGGAACACCTAAAGGGTATTGCATTGTAATTATTAGCATAAGTTTCCAATGTCTCCCATTCATGAATATCAACCTCATCATTTTATCTCTAGTCCATGCGTTATCGAATAAGCAATCATCTAAAATAACAAACGCTCTTGGGTCTATATTACTTTTTTTATGTAATTCGATTTGTTTATTAACTTGTTTAAGTACCGACTTTTGTCGTTTTAATACATTTTCAATTATACTGGTATTATAATCAGCATGAATAAACAATTTAGGAACATGTTTAGAATAAAATCCATTACCCGCCTCTGTGCCTGCGATAACTGTACCAATAGGAATATCAAGGTGATGATAAAGTAAATCCTGAACTAAAAAACTTTTACCTGTATCTCTTCTACCAATTAAGACAATAACAGGCCCTTTATTTTCATTTTTTAGGAATGTAATCCGTTTCATATCAAACTTTTTTATATTCAACGTCATTTAATAGTATATTATAAAGTATTACTTATAATATGACGCAGAATTAGTTTAAATTAAATATTATTTTTATAAATAAAGATAAAGAATGCCTTATAATCCTATATCCATCGAAAATGATATAAGTGATGACACAAGTGATGATATAAGTAATAATGACACGATACATAAGGGAGATTCTATATATAACATATCATCTATGTTGAAAGAGTTGACCGTTGAAGGCAAAAAATATAATCCTATATTTAATTTTTTTGATATAAATTATAAATCAAATGTGTCTGAATATAAAGAACAAACTAGTTATAATAATTATACAATAATTACAACTGATAATAAACAAGTGAGCTGTTTTATAAAATCAATTCCGTTGGTAGATTATATTAAATATTTAATAGGAAAATATAAAAAATTTAATATAAATGTATTACCTTCTAAATCAACAATATATAAAAATATATACGAAGAATATATTAATTCAATACACAATTATTCATACGTTGATAATTTTTTTTATATATTATCAAATAATATAAACATTAATGGGTTCAAACATGGTTTAAATGTGTATGATAGTTATATATGTTTTAAAAATGATTGTGAAATAAATATAGTGGACGATTTTGAGTACTTATGTGACTCAAACTATTTTAATGATAATATAAATAAATTATTTCATTTTAAAGATAGTAATATACATTCATTATTATCGAATTTTAAAAAACCCCCAATAATATTAACAGATGAATATATTGATATTACATTTGATGTAATAGAGGATGAATATCCAGAAACATCTACCAAATCATACGATATTTCTAGTGATGAACCAATAGATATAATACACGAATCTAAAAAAACATTAGAAATAAACAATACAGCCGAAGATGAGTCCGAAGATGAGTCCGAAGATGAGTCTGATGAGTCAGAAGAGTCAGAGAATGAGACAGATGATGAGTCAGAGGATGAGTCGAAAGATGGGTCGAACAGTACAAGTGAATATAGTGATAGCGAGGATAGTATGGTAGAAGAATTAATACTAGTAATTAACCAAATACCTACCCAAAATATTGTTATGGAAAAATGTATTGATACATTAGATAGTTTATTTGAATTAAATAATATAAAGGTGGAAGAATTAACCAGCGCATTATTTCAAACAATCATTATGTTATATGTATATCAACAAGTATATCAGTTTACACACAACGACCTGCATACAAATAATATTATGTATATAGAGACAAAAGAAGAATTTCTATATTATAAAGTAAAGGGTCAATGTTATAAAGTACCTACATATGGAAAATTATATAAAATGATAGATTTTGGTAGATCAATTTATACTTATAAAGGAACTCGATTATGTAGTGATAGTTTTTCATCAAACGGAACCGCGCATGGTCAATATAATTGTGAGCCATTTTTAAATAAAGATAAGCCTATAATAGAACCAAACTATAGTTTTGATTTATGCCGATTATCTTGTTCATTGTTTGATTTTATTATAGAAGATTTAGATGATATAGATAAATTTAGAAAGGTTCCTGTGTATGATATGATTATTAGTTGGATTTTTGACGATAGTGGAAATAATATATTATATAAGAAAAATGGAGATGAAAGATATCCAGATTTTAAATTATACAAGATGATATCTAAAAATGTAACCAAACATACACCTGAAAACCAGTTTAGTCGAGATTGTTTTAAAGAATATATTGTGAGCGAATTACCTGCGGATGGCGTAGATATAGATGAACTGATTAAAACAAAGGGTCACCTATAAATATTTCTGTTTTATTTTCTAAAACGGTTAAATAATAATCTTTAAAAGTTAAAACTCCTAATATTATAAAAAATAAATAGAAGGATTCTTGAAAAAACAATTTATTTTGGTTTTTTATTGGCGTTAACCTATACATAAACTGTTTTAATATAAATAATATAACTGACACAATTAATGCAACATAAATATATTCGTATGATATCATTAAAAGAATAATATGTTTTAATTATTATTCTTTTACGAAATTATAAAATTTCTTCAAATTCTAAATCTAATGAATTATTTGGTTCGTCTAATTGTTCAATATCCAAATTTAATGTTATTTCATCGCCAATTGTTAATGAATCTGAATACGGTTCATTATCTTTTACATCTGGATGAAAAGTCAAGACTGGTGGTTTTCTTTCAGTTAAATCAGTTGTATCTGGTTCGGATGTGTTAATAGGGTCTGTATTTACCGTATTATTCGTAGGTATGTCCGTAGATATGTTCGTAGGTATGTCCGTATTAATTACATCATAGTTAATTACATCAGATTTAATTACATCAGGTATAGTTGGTTTGTCCACAATAACTTCTTCAATATTAGGCTTATCCGCGGCAACTTCTTCGGGTATGGGTTTATTCTGTATAATAGACTCAACTTTAGTTGTATCAATTTCTTGAGTTTCATCTATGTATTGTCTCAAAATTTGTTCAACTGGTAAATTGTCTCGGATAGTATTCATAATACTTACTTGAACTAATAATTCGAACTCTCTATTACGTCTTTGTTGTTCTAAAGGAGCTATGTCTAATTCAAATAAATAAATGTTTGAATATAATTTTCGAGCAATATGTATATATATTTTATGCAAAAATATATTAAACTCTGGTATATCAATATTAATGCATTTATTTTCTTGTCCCACTCTAACACAACTTAATAATTTAAGCTGTATAATGTGAACACATGTTACTAAATCTTCTAAATAAGAACACTTAGATTTAGTTACAATACGTTCTCTCTCATTCGAAATTATTATTTGGTTCCAATTTGGGATACGAGACAATAGATTTTGAAACGTCATTAAATATTTATCCGGTTCATCGTTTGTTTGGCATAACTCTAATGACTCGTTAAATATAGACCTAAATCCATCAATAATATGACAACTAATATTATTAATTAATAATATAGACCACTCATTTTTAGAATCATTTAATATATTAGAAGCGTAGTCATCCATAAATACTAATTCGATATATTTATAATTCTTTATTATTACGAAAAAAACAAACTAAATAAAATAATATTAATCTCTCATCTTTAAATTCTCTAGATATCTCTCTAAACCGAAACTTTAGTTCAACATAGTTGGACACCTTGTTTTTTAACCATATTAATAATTGATCCGCGTATATTCCCTTAGAATATAATTCATCTACAATACCGGATGGAGATGTTTCAATATTCATAATATTTTTAATATTTGTATATGGGATATATTTTTTGATATTTTGTATACGGTGTGGTATATATATTTGAATAAATCTAGACCGAATAGGTTGTAATAATTTATCTTTATTCTTGGTAATTATAAAAAAACGGGTAGAATGACTATATATTTCAATACTCCGTCTTAATGAATACTGTGCGTCTATAGTTAAATATTCCGCATCATATAATATAACACTTTTAAATGGAATATTTGGTAATAATTGTTGTTTTGCGAATAATTTTATATCGTCGCGAATATTTTTAATACCTTTGCAGGTTGCGCATTCTAATTTTATAATATATTTATCTTTACAATTTTCTGGATAATATGATTTAATAGTATTTAATATATCGCATGTTTCGGTGTCTCCGTAGAATAATATATGCGGAATATTATTCTTAAATTGTTTAAATATTTTTATCATTATTATAATATTTTAAATATGATTATATTGAAAATATTATATAATATATTATGCGATACTTGATAGAGAATGTGTATATGGATTTTCTTTAAATGCTTTTAATATGCTGGTATCCATCGTATTGGAAGATTCGTATTTTTGCGTTTGTTTAGTAATAGCCCCGCGTTGATTATTGTTGGGTGTGTCATTAGTAGGAGCATATAACGAGTTTGATCTGGTATTGTATTTCTCGTGACCGTTTATGGACGCATTTATATTGCCATTATATAAACTTATATTACCACCACTCGTTCTATTATCATATGGTTTATCCGAGTTACGTTGATTATATTCAGCTTCATATGATTTATTTGCGTCAGTGCCACCAGCGTTGCCTAATATAGAATGAGATGTAGATTGTCTCTGACTATTACTAATATATGGGTTTTTATTTATATATAAATTCTTCGATTGGCCTTGATAATTTAAATGATTAATAGACTCGGTTGTCATTTGACGATTGGTTGTAGGTGCTTTATCGTATGGATTATATACGATGGGTTGTTTAGAGGCGCCGCCTAAATTACCAGATGGATTAGGATTTTGTATATGATTTGATTTTTTAGTATGTTTTAGTTGATTTACGATGGGATTTACAACATTAGACATAAATTGTCCTTTTACATTACCAAAATAGTCCTCTTGTTTTATACTTCGGTTATTATCCAATAATTTAAATCCATCTTTTCCATAATTTTGCGAGCTGGGAAAAATCTGTTGAGAAGTTAAATTTGAAAATGGATTAGCTGGCAACTGTTGTTTTTTACTTTCAGCGTGTTCAGAATTGGTCGAAATTGCTGTATTTTTACCTCCCTTAGCTCCGTAATATTGTACGCTGGTCGTATCTCGGTTTTCGTTCGTCATCATTTGTAAAGGTGTTTGCGAAGGTTTAACTAATCCGTGTGCTGGACCAACTCCACCAACACCCTCGTTTACAAAATATGTGTCCTGTGTTTTTTTTATGACTTTTCCTAAAGTATCTGCCTGAGTTGGGTTATAATGATTTGGTTCATATGCTGGCGATTTATAATTGTTTTGATAAACAGACTTCGGGTTATTGGACGTACGTAATTCATCAACACTCTTGGGTATGGTTTTGTCTCTATATTGCATGGATGAATTAAACCCCATATCGCCTGGGCCCTCCTTTATTTCTTCCCAAGGTTTAGAATTAGCATGTCGGTTGGAGTCGTTAACACGTGATTGTAAAAAATCATTTTGATTTTGGCTACCATAAACATTATGTAAATGATCTTGTGGTTTAAATAACGTCGCTGTTTCTTTTTTGCTAATAGATTGACTACCTGCTCCTGTATACTGATCAATTTTTGAATCGTTATTATATTTATCATTTGTATGGCCATATGAATTACTATTGTAAAAATGTGTCATATTATTATGAGTCATAGTGGCTTGTTTAGATGGTTCGGTATATTTGTCCATAGTAGTTCTTAATTTTTCAGGTTTCATATTTAATGAACTTTGAGAAATATTATTTTTTATGGCAAACGTTTGTTTAATATTTTGTTTATCAATACCTTCTTCAAACGGTTCGGTATTCTTTGGTTTATTCGAAATTAAATATGCACTCCCAACTAATACTGCTGCTATTACTAATTCGGTCATTATTATATATTCTTATTTTTATTATAATAATCCTTTTCTAACATTCGAGTATTTAAATTATTTTGAAATGGTATGAAGAGGTTGGCTTGCGGATTAAGAGGTAAATACGCATAATGTTGTTGTTCGGTTTCTCTATATTTCCAAGCAGGGTCAATTGTTCTTGACTCATCAATTAAAAAGTTTTCGGTCGAGTATTCTTCTTCGTGGTGGATAGGTTCAACATCTTTATACGATATATTGTCACGTCCAAGAGGTATATTCATGCCTCGTAATTGGCTCTCTATGTTACACGAACCTGTATGTAAATTAGCACCCCATTTTTGTAAACGTATATGTACATCATCTATATACGGATTATTTACACCATTGCCTGGGGTGTTTAAATGATATATACCTGTAAATACTGATTCTTCTAATTGTTTATCTTGTACATCTATGTCACTTGAAAACCGAGTGAATGCCATTAATATATTTAAATAATTTAATTTAAATAATTAGGTCTTTCTACTAAAGAATGCTTATAAGAATTTGGAATAACCAGTTTAGGTTTTTCAAACAATTTTACATCGGATATATTATTATTAATTGGAACCGTCCTAAAAGAATCCCCCTCTAAATTAGTTGATCTAATTCCACGTAACATACTTTCAACATCTATATAATTTCTACATAATTGTTCGGCTGGTAATTTAGCATTTGACCCTAATTCCATAAATGCTGGGCTGGCTTGTTTATGATAATTTATATTACTTATATAATTTAAAAAATTGGAACTTTCGCGCTTTTTTACATTATAATCGTATTGTTGATTTATATTACGAGTGGATGACATTAATATATAAAATATTATTTTTTGGAGTTATAGTCAATATTTTGATATAATAATCTAGTATCTGTTCCACCCCTTAACCATAGAGGATCTATATCGGTTTCTATTTTAGACTTATTTAATTTTTCTTTTAGCTCGTTTGTTAAAGGATAATTGTCTAAATCAACGTGTGACTGTTCATTAAACTTAGATACACTTTTTTTTTCCTTTAACGTATCTCCTAAACGTAATTTATTTTCACTATATACATCTACATTACCTTTTCCTAAAAAAGGAACACTTTTATAAGGACGCTCATGTAGATTTAATTTAATATTCTGGTTAGTTAATACACTTTTTCGTAAAATAGTACTATCACTAAAATTGCAACCAAGCGGTCCTATTTGATGCGTAGACTTATTTACAAATACATTAGGCTGTTTTACCGCCAAATCTAACCCGCCTAAACATTTATTCGAAAATGGGTTATATATATTATAATTTGCTATGTTTGTATTCATAACATGTTCCTGCGTATAAGTACTATCATCTTGTCCTATTCGGGATAATTTATTAAATGTGAAATCTACAACTTGACTCATAATTTATATAATATAATATAATATTTAATGAATATAATATAATATTTAATGGGATATAATAGATTTGTCGCAAGGTAATGTGCCGTAACAATATGTTAAAAAGCCGGATTGATCATTTGGTATAGTGGTATTCGGGGTGGTATTAAATTGCCGCATTTGTTGGTCAAATACCATATTATCCCCTGTATTCGCAAATAGGTTTTTTATTTCATTATTATCTGAGTTATTTTCATAAATAAACTGTTTGGCTTGTTCATTTATATTTTCTTCAATATTTACATCGTACTGTGTTTCGTATGAAGGTGTTTGTCCAATTGATTTATCTGCGCTTATTGCTAATTTTGGAATGCTATCCTTTTTATGCGGATTATTCTTATAATCATTCATAAGAGTATTTCCCAACGGATTAACTGCCGATATCGTATTAATACTATCAATCGAAGTGTAGTCATTCATATTATTTACGTATCCTTCTTTGTAAGATTTATAATAAACAATTACTCCTAAAATGCTTAGACCTAATACTAATATAATGGTATGTTTTAAAACTATATACCCAACGATGGTTACTAATATAATAAATCTTGAAATGGAATTCAAATTTTCGTTAAGACCATGTTGGTCATCCGGCCATAAATGAGAAATATATTTTGAATTTAATAATACTGTCGGATCATCTATCCAAAAAGACATACTTATATATAATTATTCTTTTTTATTTTTAGATTTTTTATTCTTTCGCTTAGATTTTATAGGAGCAGACCCTTCTTGTTTAAAAATATAATCACCATTATAATTTTGTTCTAATACAGCGCCATCCATTAGTTTTTTCATAGTCTCTTCTTCAATCTTTTTTTTCATCATATTTTCTTCCATTTTTTTTCTCATTCTATCTTTGGTATCATCCTTCTTTTTATGCGCTTCCATTTTATTCATCATTCCTTTCATATCCATTTTACCTGACATACCCATCTTACTCATCATATCTTTTAATCCCGGTATATCACCCATGTTTTTCATAATATCCGCTGCCTCTTTCATCATGTCTGAATCGTTTAAATCAGCGTCTTTTAGTTTTGTTTCTAATTTATCCCCGATATTTTGTACAAGACCAAGTATGCCTTGAGGATTTGTCATTAGATTTTTCATAAACTCTTCTGGATTTTTCATATCGACAGTGGCCTCGTTTGCTAATTCTTTTGCGATTTTACCTATTTTGCCGCCCATCATTTTTTCTAAATTATTCTTAATATTATCTTCGTTTAAAAAAGTTTCATTAGACACGTCCTTAAACAAATTATTAAATGTGCTTGAAATATCCTGTTCTGAAAACATATTCTTCATATCCTTTATGGTTTGTTCCATTTTATCATGAATATCCTCTTGATTTTTAAACGTTTGATTGTTAGTTTTCTCTAAAGTATAAAATAATATAAGTTGTAAGTATTTCCAAATGGTTGATTTACTTTTTTCACTTAGGGCTGAATCATTCATCAACAGTGAAAAATTAACATTAGGAAATAAAAACATATCTTCGTTAAATAAACTATCTTTTTCGTGTAAAATATCAAAAAAATGTAATGGAAACGTATTCAAACAATTTTCATATACTTCGTTAATAGATAAATCCTCTAATGTATTTTTTAATTCAGGAAATGTCACTATTAAATCTAACCGGAAATCGTTGAATATTGTACTAAATCCTTCCATTATAATAGATTATTTCTGTATTTTTTATATTTAAATAATAATAATATACTAATTATAATTATTGATGACTAATTTTTGTCAAGATTTTAATATGTAATAATACCCTTTTCAAACGCATCATAGTTGACAACTGGATTAAAACAAATCAGTCGCATGGGTTGCTTTGTGCGAGAACATTATAACGGTTGATTATTTTAATGGAATAAATTTAGTTAGTAATTTCCGGCTATGCGTTTTTATAAAATTGCCTCTATTATAACATTTTTTTGTTAATACTCGTTTAGAATATATAATCTCCTTTTCATTTATTCCGTATTTTTTTAAATTTGTAAACCGGTTTGAATATATAAACAAATTATTTAAAGATATAAGCCGTTTTACCAGACACCGGTCTAAAGTTCCAACCATTATTCTGATACGTAACCCTGCCGGAAAAACTATTTTTATTGCGCAAGTTCTTCCTACGCCCGATAATGTTACAAATTTGTTATTTGCCACTTCTGAGATAACTTCTGAATTTATTGACGCAAATGAACTATGTATAAAAATATCAGACGATAAATCAACAAAGCCGTTTTTTTTCTCTAACATTTTTATTTCTTTCTTGTGTTTTTTTAAAAATTTAACTCTACTTACTAGTTTTTTAATAGCAGACGCTCTATCTATAGCATGTAATAAATTTATATCTTTTGAACTTACAATCTTTATTGTTTTTGAATGAACATGACGATTTAAATAAATATTAGCTTCTCCTACGGTTCTAATCATTAACTGGGTTAAGGGTTCAAGATTTAATTGAATTTCTGGAATTTTATCGTACCAATATTTTATTTTTGAAAAATCTGACATTATACAATAATGTATTTTTTTAATTATGAATGTAACTATTAGATCTAACAGGTAATCGTTGGGAATATGTTCTAATCACTTCCATTATAATAGATTATTTATGTATTTTATATTTAAATAATAATATACTAATTATAATATTGATGACTAATTTTTGTCAAGATTTTAATATAATTTGTAAAATCTATAATAATACCCTTTTCAAACGTATCATAGTTTGATTTAAAA
>Ga0114994_10003774_pt1 | contig 11037 bp, 9 predicted proteins | sample ArcticOcean_MG_C_9_FD_87043 | JGI IMG/M metagenome (GOLD analysis project Ga0114994, IMG submission 87043) | Marine microbial communities from western Arctic Ocean - ArcticOcean_MG_CB2_152 | ecosystem: Environmental > Aquatic > Marine > Oceanic | place: Arctic Ocean: Canada Basin | collected... | reverse complement strand
TCCTTCCTTTTGGTTTCAAAAAGCTGTTGTCTGTTATAATGAATGAGTTCTTTATTTTTAATATTATATTGATTTCTACTCTTTGAATCCATAATAATTTCAAATTCAGTACATAATGATTGTTTAGTATCAATAAGTGTAAGATATTCTTCTTCCATAACAGTGACAACTTTGGCATTCCATTCATTTAATTTATGATCAGGGTCTTGATGTTCCCACAATTTATGATTTGTCCAAGGTCCTAATATATCCATCCTGTATTCAATTTTATTATGTAAATTAGAATATTTCTCTCTTAAATTATGAATTCGTTCTTTCTTTTCATCAAACTTGTAATATTTGGAAATTGATAAAATAAGACTAATATAAGTTGAAATAGAAATACCAACAACTGATACACTTGGTCCAGGAGTGTCAAAAAACTCTTTGGTAGATTGTAAGAAACCAGAAACGGTGGATAGGAAAATAACAGATATTTGAATATAATTTATTTTATTATTAAGGTCATCATATTCTAAGTCTAATAGTCTTTTATTTTCTTTACACTCTTTTAGAATATATAAATTATTATTGACAAAAGCTTCCAATTGATTTTTGAAAATGACAAACTGTTTTTTTGATTTAAAATTATCAGGTAAATTAATAGTTACATTGTAATCTATAGTAGGAATACCACCATTAGTAGTTTTATCATTAATATCAATAGCAACATTTTCATTTTCATTTTCATTTGAGTTTGATTGAATATTTTTTTTTTTTAATTTTTTGTCTTTCGAACCTACTGGATTCTCTTCATTAAGTGTATTATTATCATTACTTGACATATAATAATAATACAGAAAATATTATTACAATTATTACCATTTTCCTTTTCTAACATTTATTCTCGGTCCAGCTCCTCGTTTTTGAACACTATTTGGGTCATAAATATCATCTTCCTCATCACTATTGATATCTTTAGATAACTCCCAAAACTCCTTTGAACCTAATCTAAAGTTTACATGATTTGCTGCTTTATACCAAAATATTTGGTCTTGTAATTTATTAGATTTGGAATTGTTATTTATAACTAAACATTCAAAATTCTCTGTACATTGGTCCATAACTTGACAAAATGATTCGAATGTAGGAAACATACCGGCATAATTTTCCCAGATTCTTCTTCTGTTAGCAATATAAGGTTCACGAAGTATAAATACATAATCAATATTTGTTCTTAAATTTGGAGGTATACCTAATGGATATTGCATTGTAATTATCAACATAACTTTCCAATGTCTACCATTCATAAATAACAATCTCATCATCTTGTCTTTTGTCCATTTATTATCATATAAACAATCGTCTAAAATTACAAATGCTCTAGGGTCAATACTAGTTCTTTTATATGCCTCCATTTCCTTTTTAATTTGTTTCATTACTGTTTTTTGTCGCTTAAGTATATTTTCTATAATGGCAGTATTGTATTCATCATGAATAAATAATTTTGGAACATGAGCAGCAAAAAAACCATTTCCCGCTTCTGTTCCGGATATAACTGTTCCAATAGGAATATCTTGATGATAATATAGTAAATCTCTCACAAGAAAACTCTTTCCAGTATCTCTTCTACCAATTAATACTACAACTGGACCTTTATTTTCATCAGGACGGAAACTAATATTCTTCATATCAAATTTTTTCAAATCTAAACTCATAATTATGATTACAGAAGAAAAAAATTATTAATGAAATACGAAAAAAATAAGTTAGAATTAAGTTTTATATTTATTATAAGAATTATAAAGAATGGACTTTTCTTTGTATTATCGAAAACCAAAAAATAGTGATTTATTTCATAGTTTAGAAGAATCTCAATTAGGCCTTAATAACTTACAAAATTATGTGCCGTTATATGAAAAGTTTTTTTCACTTAATACATCTAATTTTAACAGTATTAATTTGAATCAAAAGTATTATCTTAATAAAATTAATCATACTTTAACAAAAAACACATTAAATGTTAATGTAACAGATAACTCAAATAATAGCATACAGCGAGAGATATTTTGTAAATTCTCTCCATTATTAGATCCATTAAAATTTTTAACTGGAAAATATGATTTATCAGCAAATATACCTATAGAATTACCAACATATAATTCCAATAACAAATTTCCTAAACTATTGGATAAGAACAATAGTGCTTATGTAGATGCTTTTTTTACATATTTATCTAGCCAATTGCTTCATCAAAACAATTTTATAAATAGTATTGATTATTACGGAGCTTTTATAGGTAACCAAGAGAAATTTTTATATAATATTGTAGACGATCTTGAATACCTAAATGATAATGATTATTTTCATAATAATAGAAATGTGTTTTTTAATCTAGAAACAGATGATTATAGTGACTATTTTAATATACATTCTAGAACAAATAAAAAAAAGATTATTATTAATGATAAGATTGATAAAATACAGCTAGATTCATTTAATAATGATGACTTTAAAATTTTTACACATAATAATGATAATGATAATGATACAAAAGTTTATGATTTGAGTGATGTATGTATTTATAACTATTCCTTGAAAAAATCTAACGATTCCGATTCAGACTCATCCTGTAGTTCAAAATCATCAAATACAATGGATGAAATTAATAGTGATTGTGGGTCAGAATGTTCTGATGAGAATGAGGAGTCGGATAGTGATGATGGGGAAGAACATGATGTAATGTGTTCATTATATGATTTCCCTATTCAAATGATTTCTTTGGAGAAATGTGATAATACATTGGAATATTTAATGGAAAATGATTTATTAAACAACAAAGAATGGATTTCTTGTTTATTCCAAATAATTATTAGTCTATCAACATTTCAGAAAACTTTTTCATTTACACATAATGATTTACATACGAATAATATTATGTATATTACCACTGAAAAACAATTTTTATATTATTGTTTTAATGGAATTTATTATAAGGTTCCCACTTATGGAAAGATTTATAAATTAATCGATTTTGGAAGAGCTATTTATAAATTTAATGGACAAACAATGTGTAGTGATAGCTTTCACCAAAAAGGTGATGCTGCTTCTCAATATAATTGTGAACCATATTTGGATGACAAAAAACCTAGATTGGAACCAAATCCTAGTTTTGATTTATGTAGACTAGCATGTTGTTTATATGATCATTTTATTGAAGACCTGTTTGAAGCAGAAATCATTATTAAAAAGAATAAAATAGCATCATTGATAAATTCTTGGCTAATAGACGATAAAGGAAGAAATATACTATATAAAACAAGTGGAGAGGAACGATATCCTGAATTTAAATTGTATAAAATGATAGCTAGAACTATTCATAAAGCGGTTCCTTCAAATCAATTAGAAAATCAAATATTTAAAGATTTTATCGTAACAAAAAAGAAAATTAACAAATCTAAAACAGTTATGAATATAGATAAGTATCCTGTATTAGTATAATTGGAATTTTTATATAACATAAATTATATAAAAATTATTTAAAATGTTGGATTATCAACAAAGGCCATTGTGGTTTTTGAACCTCCTGTGGATGTAGATGGAATATCAAACTGTGAATATAGATAAATTCCGATAACTGAAGTAAAATATACGACTAATGATTCTTTTACGACATCTTTTAATGGTTTCTTTTCATCTTCTGGAACAAACTTCATCTCTAAAAATTTATACAAAAAGAACACAGTACATATGGCTAAAGCATAAATAAAAACTTCCTGCATTTACATTAAACATAAATAAAGTTACTATACTTTTAACGAATTATGTTAATATCTCAATCTCTTCTAATCCAAGAGGAACCTTATTGAGTTCTTTTGGTTTTTCTAAATCATGAACATCCAATTCAGTTAACTTGATTTTTTCTCCAATGGTTATTTTATCATCATCGTCATCATCTTCCATCTCTTCTAATTTTCTTGCTTCATTTCTCTCATTACTAATTTGTTCTAATCGTTCTTCTGTTTTTGGAGCAATAATTTCTTCTATTTTATTATCTAAATCTACTACTCTATCAACATCATCAAATTTAATTGAGTCTTTTTTATCGTATTCGCTTTCATTTTCTAAAGGAGCTATCTCTAGAGGAGTTTCATCTATAACATTACTAGAACCCACAGTAACATCATCTACATTTTGTGATTCAACTTCTTTTTCTTCTACAGGTTCTGTCGAAATAATTTCTTCAGTTTCTTCAACTTGAACATCATCTTCAACTGTTTCATCAAGATATACTTTTAATATATCTTCTACTGGAATATTATCACGAATAGAATTTAAAATTTGTTCTCTCACAATTACTTCTAATTCTCTGTTATGTTTTTGAATTTGTAGAGGAGTTATATTTTTTTCAAACAAATATATATTTGTATACATCTTTCTTGCTGTGTTAATGTATACTTTGTGAATAAAATTTTCTAAAGAAGGAACACTAATATCAATTTTCTTTTGTTGATTTCCTACACGCATACAAGTTAGACTTTTCAACTGAATAATATGAACACAGCTAATTAAATCAGTTAAATATCCACAATTACTTTTTTCTACAATTCTATTTGTTTCTTCTGTTACAATATTAGGATTCCACTTTGGAACTCTAGCTAAAAAATTTTGAAAAGTCATTAGATATTTCTCTAATTCATCATTTTCATCACATAATTTCCAAGATTCATCAAAAATCGATCTAAATCCTTCAATTACTAATGGTGTCAGAATGTTAATTAGGCGCGCACACCATTCATTTCTTGACTCTTGGAGACTGGTTATAGAATAATCATCCATTTACATAAACGAAATATTTTCTAAAGTATAATCCGAACGCTTTAATAAAAAATGAAGTATAGAAGACATTAATAGTTTCTCTTCTCTAAATTCTTTCTTAATTTTCTGAATATAAACCAAATATTCATATTTTTTTAATTGGTCTATATCTAAATCTTTAATGTATTCTATTATATCTAAAGCAGAATACCCTTTTTCATATAAATTTTCACTTATAGAATGAATATCTTTTTTGTTTATTTTTTCAAAATCGCCTTTGAATTTACTTTTTTTTTGCTTATTTAATTTTATTACAGAGAATGTTTTATCTAAATTATATTGATGTAAATTCACTTCTTTATTATTTACCATTGGTTGAGGAATAAATATTTCACAGAAACGAGACAATATAGGTCGTAATAATTTATATTTATCATCAACAATAATAAAAAATCTTGTTGAATGACTAAATAACTCAATACATCTTCTTAATGCGGATTGAGCATCAATAGTTAATTTGTCTGCGTTTAATAGAATAATGCTTTTAAAAATAGAACCTTCTTGTAAATTAATATTTGTTCTGGCAAAAAATTTTAATTCTTCTCTAATAAATTTAATACCTTTCCCGTGAGCACAATTAACAGTCATTATATAATTTTTAATCATATGTTTGTCATTTTTATAAACCTTCTTTAAAAAATTGAATAATATAGTTTTTTTACCGCAACCAGATGTGCCATGAAATATAATATTTGGAATTTTCTTATGTTCTATAAAATTATCTAATTTATCAGTTATATCATTATGGATTGTTAGTGACATTAATATATTAATAATTAGTTACTTTTTAACTAATTATTACTTATTTATATTTTCGTTTTATTGATTTATTATTTCTTCTTTTCTTATTCTTTGTTTTTTTCTTCATTCTTATTTTTTTTCCTCCTCCAAAATCTGCTTCATAGAAAATAAACTTTGGTATATCACTATTTGTGTTACATTCTAAAAATCCACATTTTTCTTTACATTCTGTCATTACATATATTAATCGTTCATCTTCGATTTCAGTATCAATAGGACATTTATCTAGACTTGTTCCACCCGTTCCAACAATATATTGTTGAATTTTCATATTTGATTCTTCATTTATTTTGAGCGAAATACTACCTGATTGGTATAAATGTACATCCGCGCATAAATAGAAGTAATTTACACTATCTTTTAATAACTCGTATATTTCTTTTAATACATTATCAAAATTTACAATATCTTGAACGATTTTATTTTCACTTTTTTTTAATTTTAATCCTATAATAGGATGATGTCCAATGATTATTAAATTTTTAATTTCACCATCATACTTATCTACAGTTTCTTTAATAAATTCTAGTTGTTGTGCTTGTAGTTTTTCAATAGTAATAGACTCATCGTGTAAAAAAGCTTTATAACAAGGTAAAAACAATTGTGCTGTAGACTCATACATACTTGTATCAATCATTAATACCAAAGTTCCATTTTGTAACATTTTTTCATGTGATAATTTATAGTCAATCTTTCTATTGTCTCCAACCGCTATGTTTTCATATTCAATTACTTTACAATCATTTTCTGAAACAGAGTTTTCTAAATTATTAATAAAAAAATTATTCTTCCCCGTATTTGTTTCTAAATCATGGTTACCTAATATCATATATATATCTATATCTTTGGGTAAATAATCAAATCCTAAATTCAGTTTTTCTGGAATTATAATTTTTTTCTTTTTCCCTTTATATGATTCTTTAAGTGTATAGTAATTATCACCGGCTACAGTCAAGAAATCTATTAATGGTAAGTTATCTAACCTTGTGTTTAGTCTTGTCATTACAGTTTCAAGACAACCTTCATTAAGATTATTCCAACATCCAAAATGTATAAAGTTGCTCATATTATTATAATCATTTATAATAAAATTGAATTAATTTAATAATAAGTTATTAAATTAAGTAACTATGAAGGTAACGAATACCGATTTATTGAAGAATAAATATAAATATTCAATTGAAATTCTTGAAAAGAATATTGTGGAAAATCATCTTGATGAAAAAATACTATTAGCAACACAAAAACTCACTCCAGAATTTTGTGTTAAATATATATTGGATTTAGATATTGAAGGAGGTGGAGAGGAATCGTATATATTTGATGTTTGTTATATATTAGAATTTCAAAAACATATAACTGAAAAGGAATTAATGGATTTAATAACTACTTAAACTTTTGGTATAAGGATTTTGTTTAAATGCTGTTAAAATATCAGGATTGATTCTATCACAATCTTGACAATTATTATAGTATTGAGGAACATTTATTTTTCCGTATGTTTCTACAGATGGAATTGCTCCATTTATTCCATTATTTCCATTTCGAACCCATAATCTATTATTATCTCTATCTTGATCCATTTTATCAATTTGAACTTTTTGGTCATGATTCAACATAGACATACCACCTTGATTAGGTCTATTTTTATGTGTTTTGTTGACATTATTTCGTTGGTTATAAGCAGCATTATATAATGCTACACCAGTTCCATTACCACCATCACCATAATATTCACAATTGGTTGTATCTCTTTCTTGATCTATAGCTTGTTGCTCAGTAACAGTATAAGCACCATCTTTTTGCCCTTCTACATTTAAATGATTATTATCTAATAATCCAACAGTAGTTTCCTTGATAGTAGTAGGAGCTCTATCCGCAGGATTCCATACTCTAGCAGCACCTACATGTGTTTGGACATTACCAGTAGGATTAATGTTGCCAATAACATTTTCTTTTCTAGAGGGTCTTAATACATCTAATAATGGAGCAACCGCTGCTTTCATAAAACCTCCAACTATGCCAAAACCAGAATCTTGTCTAACAGTGCTTCTATTATTAGGAAGAGGAGTATAACCATCTTTTCCATAATCATTAGAACCAGCTGCTCCGGAACCACACCCATTCGGATTTAAAACAGGATTTGATTGTAATTGGGGTCTTTTAGGTTGTTGATATTCTCCAGGAGTATACATTTTGGTTCCCTCAGGATTAGAATCAGCACCAAAATATTCTCTGCCTGTAGTAGATCTATTTACATCTTTTGCGACTTCAATAGAACGGACAGTTTGTGCTTTTTCTAAACCAGTTGTAGTTAACCATCTATCAGGCGTATTAACAAAATATTTATCGGGTAAATATTTTTCAACTTTTCCTTGTGTTTGTGTTGTTGGTGGAGCATTATTAAAGTAATGAGCTGGTCCTTCATGATTTGCTAAACCAAATGATAATTTGGGATTTGTTTCAACACGAAGTTGATCAACATTTCTATCCACCCATTTCTCTCTAGCTGCCATTCCTGAATTGAATCCTAATTCTCCTTCAGTATTGTAGCCAGCATCTAAAGCAGGTCCTACTTTTTGTTCGTTCCACATTTTAACATTTGACATTTTGGAACCAGGTATTACTCTTGATTGATAAAAATCACTTTGATTTGGTGTTCCATTAGCAAATCTCATATTTTTTTGAGGAGAAAATAAAGGGGCTTGTTCTTGTTTTCTAATTTGCTGACTACCTACACCACTCATATTATCTAAAACTGTTTCAGCAATATTAACATCTTGCGTACTCCCTCTAATTTTACCTCCAAAAAAAGGTGCCATATTATTATGTTTAAACTCAGTTTTACTTACTGAATTTCCTGTAAGACTTTTAAAATCATTTGTCTTTGAAACATTTCCAAATTGATCGGGTCCATTTCTATATTTTTGGTATACAGATGGTTGGAAAAATTTATCTGTAACTGTATTTGGATCTCTATATTTATTGGGATTAGTATTTTTGACACCTTTCATTACTGGATAATTAATAGGTGGTTCATTATAATTCGGTAATGAATTAACAGGTTTCCCCATATTCTCATAACCTTCTTTTTTATTTTCTTGATTAGATGCGACATACAATCCTCCTAATGCTATAAGTGGTACGGCTAATTCCATTATATATATGTTATATATTTTTTATAATAAATGATATATAACATATTTTATTTATTAATTAATTAATTTATTTTTCCACAAGTTTGTGTTTTCACACAATTATTTACATTTATATTGTTACCAAATCCTCTAAAAGATGTAGCAGATAATACATTTCCATCATTCTTAGGAACACATGGTGCTGTGGCAACAAAATAATCTTTCTCTAAGAGTCGTGTATTTAAATTATTTTGAAATGGTTTACAAGTGTTTTCTTGAGGATTCAAAGGCAATATAGCCCAATTCACTTGTTCTAAATCTCTATACCACCAGGCCGGATCTGTAACTCGTGATTGATCGGTAAATGAAGCACATGTAGGATATGATATTGGTTTAGACTTGACAGCTTCTTTTTTATAATTATTTTCCTCACAATCTTTTGTAAGTGTTCTTGTTAAACCCAATAAATCACTTTCAAGATTTATAGTATTGGTTCGTAAATTACCTCCCCATTGTTGTATTCTCATATAAGGGTCTTCCATATAGCAAGGTTTGTCACCCCATCCTGGTTGATTTATCATATAACGACCAGGTCCACTCATTTCTTGTAATTGTTTTTTTACTCTACAAGGGTCATCATGAAATCTAGTAAACGACATTCTATATAGTATATAATTTTATTTTTTATTTTTATGTTTATTTTTATGTTTATTTTAAATAAAATACTTAAAAATATAGAATGTTATTTATTTATATGTCAAAATACCCGGGCGTAATATTATTTCGCCACAATAATTATTCGGAAGTAGACAGTCATATTGAAGAAAATAAAGAAAACTTAATGTGTACAATACATATTACAAATAATATAGAAGATCTAAATAAACTATTTAATCCAAATTATCACATATTGGTTACATATGGTAGTTCATATGATGAATATCATAATTGTATTGCTAGTAAATTACCAGAGAGATTTTCAGGTCGATGGTTTCACAAAACCGATATATCAAATATAGATGAATTTAATCATAATGTAAATTATTGCTTTGTTACAAATGTTATTAATTGTCGTGAGCATACACGACCTGTATTTTCCATTTTTACTACGTGTTTTAAAAGTTATGATTATATAAAAACAGCATATGAATCCATTAAAAAACAATCTCTTATTGATTGGGAATGGGTTATTATGGACGACACTCCGGAAGATAGTCATTTTGATTTTTTAAAAAGTGTGTTGTCTGCGGATAATCGTGTCAGACTATATAACCGTGATAAGAATAGTGGTAATATCGGAAATGTGAAAAACGAGGTCATTGCTCTCTGTCGAGGTAAATATATATTAGAAATGGATCACGACGATGAAATCTTAGAAAATTGTTTAACAGATGCTTATAATATTTTTCAAACAGATGAACAAATAGGCTTTGTTTATGGTGACACAATTCATTTATATCGTGACGGAAAAAATTATAAATTTAATGATTTTATATGTAAAGGATATGGTGGATATTATATGGAGAAAATCAATGATAATTGGGTCTATGTCTATAATACCCCTAATATTAATAATATTACACTGAGTCATTTGGTTTGTTTGCCGAATCATCCACGAATCTGGAAAAGGTCAGTATTAATGGAACTTGAAAGTTACTCTGAATTTCTACCTATTTGTGATGATTATGAGATTCTTCTTAGAACGTGTTGTAGTAAATATAAGGTTGCTAAAAACAACAAGGCACAATATATTCAATATGCTAATGATGATGGTAATAATTTTTCAAGTATTCGAAATTCTGAAATTAATCGTATTGGTCCCAAGTATATTAGTCCTATGTTCTACAATAAATATGGTGTTCATGATAAAATGAAAGATTTGGACGCGTATGAAGAGGAATCATATATTACTAATCACTCCCACATTTGGAAGAGAGGAGATAAATATCAACATAAAAAAATGAACCAGAGAATTAATTTGAATTACGACAAACAATATTGTATTATTAACGACGCGATAGATACTCCAGAAACTATGGAAAGAGTTAGAGAATTATATAAAAATGGGAGAAATGATTTTTTGATGTTAAGTAATCGAATGACACATGAAGAGCTACAACATAAATTAGAATCTCTTGGTTTTGACAGGATGAAATGTTATTCATATAATGATTGTTCAGAGGAAGAACTAGTTAACTATTTTAAAATGATGTATAAAAATGATAATTGTGAACATGAGATT
>Ga0114994_10003773_pt1 | contig 11038 bp, 15 predicted proteins | sample ArcticOcean_MG_C_9_FD_87043 | JGI IMG/M metagenome (GOLD analysis project Ga0114994, IMG submission 87043) | Marine microbial communities from western Arctic Ocean - ArcticOcean_MG_CB2_152 | ecosystem: Environmental > Aquatic > Marine > Oceanic | place: Arctic Ocean: Canada Basin | collected... | reverse complement strand
GGAAAACCATCGGTCATGTCCATTTCAAGTGTGTGGGAAAAGATGGAGATAGTACCTGTTCCAGTTCTATCCCCTCTTAATTTACCCTCACTCAAAACCCTCTTCAAGAGTTCTTGATAGGATTTATCGACACCGTTACTCACAAGCACAAAGTTTTAATGATGCGGCACCACCTAATTCACCATGTTTTACAAGCATCTCAGCAAGTCTTTCAATTGATTGTTTGGTTAACGTTGGTGTAACCTCATAAGTAGAAACTAATACTCTCATCTCATCTACAAGACCTTCTTCAAACTTAGTTAATGTGTCAGTCTTAGCTTGATTTACTTCGTTGATTAATTGTTGACCATCAACAGCATCATCCTTCTGGAAAGTATATGCTTTAATCTTAGTGTTTAATACCACACCTTGACTTTCTGCGGTCTCGAATCGCATATAGTCTGTTTTAGACACATCGTTATACGTGTATGACGCACCGTGTTTAAATATTACGGTTAAGTTTTTACCATTCCATTTTGAGCCTAGAATATTGCTTGAGTCATAGAGTGCATTCACAACCCCGTCTTTTTCTGTTCTTTTTAGTAACATGTCGTTTAAGATTTACTTTTTTGTTATTTTCGTTATCTTCCAAATATACGATTTTTATTATTAAAAATCAAGGTTGTTTTAATAATAAAAATGAAGTATATTTGGAAGATATGAAGAGAGAAATTATACCCAAGGTAAAAAGAATCATCAACGAGTCTATGGTGATTGCAAGAGATATGGATGATGTAAATGTAAGACCAGAACACATTACCCTATCAATAATAAAAGACAATAATAATAAATGTGTCGATGTGTTAGAAGCCTTAGGGGTTGATGTTAACGCACTATACGATTCAATTTATGACAACTTAAATAAGTCAGACTTGACACCTAGATTAGTTAACGCTAAGAAGTTAAAGAGACCTTTCTGTAAAATAACTAAACTTATTTTTAATTCTGTTGATGAAGAGTGTGATGCGTTGGGTGACACTATGATTGATACAACACACTTAATGTTAGCAATACTAAAAACCCCAACCCAATCAAAAAAGGTTATATTAAATGTGGGTGTAAATTATAAGAGTTTTAAACAAATGATTAAAGAAATGAGAGAAGATATTGAGAATCCCGCAAGTGAAGAAGATTACGATTTTGGCCCGATGGATAGTCAAGGGAGTAAAAAGAATACTAAAAAACAGTCTACACCTAGTAAAACACCAGTCTTAGATAATTTTTGTCGTGATATCAGCAAGGCTGTTGATGAAGGAAAGATTGACCATGTCATTGGACGTGAAAAAGAAATTAAGAGAGTCTCACAAATACTTTCTAGGAGAAAGAAGAATAATCCGATTCTAATCGGGGAGCCAGGTGTTGGGAAGACTTCCATTGTTGAAGGGCTCGCCCAACTAATTAAAGATGGAAAAGCACCAATAACACTCTTAGACAAGAAACTATATTCATTAGACCTTGCATCTATCGTTGCTGGTACAAAATATAGAGGTCAATTCGAGGAAAGAATGAAAGCCATTCTTGAAGAATTAAAGAATAACCCAGACGTTGTTTTATTCATTGACGAAATACATACAATCGTTGGGGCTGGAAATGCTTCTGGTTCTTTAGATGCGTCAAACATCTTTAAACCAGCTTTAGCTAGAGGTGAGGTCCAAGTAATTGGGGCGACAACACTTGATGAGTTCCGTGAGAACATCGAGAAAGATGGTGCACTTACAAGAAGATTCCAACAAGTATTAATTGAAGAACCAAGTCTAGAAGAAACGATTACAATCCTTAAAAACATTCGTGATAAATATGAAGCTCATCACAAGGTTACATATACGGATGAGGCGATTGAGGAATGTGTTAAGATGGCTGATAGATATATTTCAGATAGAGCAATGCCAGATAAGGCTATTGATATCATGGATGAGGCTGGTTCATCAACAAATGTTAATGTTGAAGTTCCAGAAAATATAAAGAAACTAGAACTTGAGATAGGTAAAATCAAGGAAGAGAAAATGGTTGTTGTTACTAAACAAAAATATGAGAAAGCAGCAGCACTTAGAGATGAGGAAAGAAAAATAAACGATGAGTTGATTAAAGCTAAGAATGCTTGGGTTGAGAGTATGGCTAAAGAACAGACAATTGTTGACGTTCACTTAATTAGTGAAGTAGTATCGATGATGACTGGTATTCCATTATCTAAGATATCAACACAAGAAAGTAAGAAATTACTTGACTTAGATACTGATTTAACGGGTAGGGTAATTGGTCAAGATGATGCGGTAAACAAAGTTGTCAAGGCAATCAAGAGAAGTCGTATTGGTATCAAAGACCGTAAGAAACCAATTGGTTCATTCATATTTCTTGGACCTACTGGTGTTGGTAAAACATACCTTGCTAAATTATTAGCAGAACATGTATTCGGTGATGAAGACAACCTTCTTAGAGTGGATATGTCAGAATACATGGAAAAGTTTTCTGTTTCTAGACTTATTGGTCCACCACCAGGTTATGTTGGGTATGAAGAAGGTGGTCAATTAACTGAAAAGGTTCGTAGAAAACCACACTCAGTTATCTTATTCGATGAGATTGAGAAAGCACATGATGATGTATTCAACCTTCTTCTTCAATTATTAGATGAAGGTCACTTGACTGATGGACTTGGTAGGAAAGTAAATTTCAGAAACACGCTTATCATCATGACATCTAACATTGGTGTTAAAGAATTATCTCAATTCGGAAAGGGATTAGGGTTCAATACTGGTGCTGAGATTGCAAATGAAGAAGAGAGAGCAAGAAATATTATCGAAAAGGCACTTAAGAAGAAATTCAAACCAGAGTTCCTTAATAGAATTGACGATACGATTGTATTCAACGGACTTAGTTCAGAAGATATTCACAAGATTATTTATAATGAATTAGAAAACCTAGAAGAAAGAATAAACGAAATGGGGTTTGAGCTTAAGTTAGGTGAGAATGCTATAAAGTATTTAGCTGATAAAGGTTATGACCCAGAATATGGGGCTAGACCATTAGCTAGAACCATCCAACGATACGTTGAAGACCCAATAGCAGATGAAGTCTTATCTGGCAATGCGTCAGAAGGTGATACCTTAAGGATTGATTATGATGAAAAGTCCGACAAGATATTAATAAAGGTTATCAAAAAGAAGAAACCAAAAACAAAATAAAATAAAGGAAAGGCGCAATTTGCGCCTTTTTTTATGTATTTATTGGTATGTCTGTAAAAGAAATACTTAGAGAAGAGCTATTATTGAATAATAGGAAAAATCTACTATCGAAAGAATCGTTAATTTTAATTAATGATTGGTCACACGTTAATTATGTTTTAGGTATAAAAACAAAATTAAATGAAAGTATAGACCAATCAACTAGAAAACGAATAATTGAAGAACAAATAATATTAGAAAATTTTCTAGGTTCAGTCAAGTCTTATTTAAAGGATAAATACAATACTACTGTGGATGCTGTTAAATCAATTCCAGATATCATAATTTTATTAAAGGAAATGACTAAATCTGAGAAAACGGTGCGATTAGCTAACAATATAATGAGTGGTAGTTTAGACTCTGGTTTTAAAAAACTTAAAACCAGTATCGAGGTAATTATAGGTAAAATTAAAAATGTTGCTAGTAAAATTGCAGACAAATTAAAAACTATATTAGATAAGGTATCTAACATTGTTACAAAGATGACAAAATATGAAGGGTGGAAAGGGTTTATATTTAAAGGTGGGTTATTATTAATAATAAATTTCATTATTCTTAAGATGATAAAACCAGTTCAAAATAGTGTTGAGTTATTAGCGACTAGTGAATTCACTAGTCAATTAACATCATCTCTAGACATGTTTAATGGGTTGCGTGATATTCTACCATCATTAGCATCAATAACACCATTAATTGGGTGGTTTACTTCTATTGGTCTTTCAATTCTTATGATTTCTGATGTATTTACACCAGTTGCTGAGACTCTTGCACAAAATAATTACAAACACTCATTTGACTTAGTAAAGAAGTGATTCTAAAACAATTATAAAATTATGAATAAAGGTAAAGATAAAATTAAGGGTGGGTTGTCTGATAAGATGACCAAGAAGGACATCGCAGACAAATTTAAAGTGTCTATTCAGAAGGTTACTAAAGAACTCGATATGGGTACTAAGATTGAGATGGAACATGTTAATAGTAAAAACTTAGCTAAGGAAATCGCTATGGACCATCTTGTTGAGATTCCAGATTATTACACTCGTCTAAAGAAGATGGAAAAGGAAGCTTCGAAGAAATGGAGTATCAAGGAATCAACTAAGAATAATATTAAAAGATTATTCAGAGAACATGTTGAGCTTAGTGTAACCGATGAAGCCATTGATAGTACTACATTTAAAATAATGTATAACGATAGAGATGCTGGACAATTAGTTGTAGCACCAAACGATTCAATCAACGAAGCATTAGAATTAATTATTGTTGAGTTACACCCAGATTACAATACATTTTATATGACAATCATCAAAGAAGCCATTCACGGTATTTTTAAAGCGTTTGAGACATCTCAAACCATTCTTGTAACACCTACACCAGAAAGCAGAGCGTTCTGGGCTAAGATGGGTGCTAAGAGACTCAATGATTCATTTATGATGATTCAGCGAAGCCACTAATGTGACTTAGCATAAGCTAATTTATTCATGATACCTTTAACGTAGTGGTGATTATAAACCTCACCACCTTCACGGATATATGTTCTACACCCACCATTACCCATGTTGTAAGACACTAACTGAGTATCAACACCACTTTTATTTTCAAGACTATTACTTGTAAGGAATCCCCACATAATAATATTGTTCACTTGGTTAGATAACCACGTTCTACATTTCACCACCTTACTTGAAGTAACCTCACCCTTATTGAATACGAATGTAAAATCCGTTGCACCTAATGATTTCATAAATTCAACATCACTAGAATCGGCATACGTTTGTAATATCCATTGACATGTTGATGGTATTATCTGTGTGAACCCAATAGCCCCACCAGAACTAACAATCAACCTACCGTCATCATAATATTGCTTCGCACCAGACTCTAATAATATTTGTCCAGTATACATTTGTCTATGATAATCAGTGATATCTAAATTATACGCACTCATAACCCCCACGAAAAACTTTGTGGTTGTGGTATCAATATTAGGGTTGAACACCTTAAACTTAGGGTGTACATAGTCGAAGTTGGTACCTTCGAAGGATTCAACTAATCTATTGTCAATCCTAATAGGTTTACGGATAACATCAACCACCACAACACTATCAACGATACTATCTACAACATTACCCAATGTTTTTGGGGTGTCACTGTTAAGATACTTATCTACCTTAGTATTTGTATATAATATCTTACCTATCATAAAGGTAGAGAATATTAATCCTATCACTAGTACTCGATTGTTCATCATAATTTTTAGTTTAAGTGTGCAAGGTACTAAAATTAATTTAACTTTGCAAATTATTTCCAATATATTCGTAACTAAAGCAAACCCTCTTATTGTCAACATAATGATTATTAAATAAATTCTCATGGGTTACATCGGTACGTAGTTTTTTGTTTTTTGAGGTTGGTTTCCATAGGTCAGAGTGATGCATGTAGTAACCCATTCTTGGGTGTGCAGTCCTAGAAAAGAATCTAAGACCATCATCTATATGAATCTGTGCAATGGTATCTATAAATCTAACACCAATACCTAAACCTTGGAAATCTGGTAGTATAACAACCCTATGTCCACGCCAAGCATTCTTTATATATCCGTTTGGCATTGTCATACTAGCTAAGAAACCAACTATCTGACCATCCCACACACCTACATAACACCTAGAAGCATTTGATAACTTATCACTTAAATAATGATGGTCTTTAAACATTCCCCATAAGGACTTATCAACTCTGTAAATCTCGACTTTGATTTCTGGTCGGACAAAAAAAAACCTTCGGTATATTCACCTAAGTCAGTATCTATTACCCAGTCTGGTTCAAGCCAATCAAGTATGTCTCGATGACAAGTGGATAAGACCACATTCTTTATGTTATTCTTCTTAACATATCTAGATAATGCAACAGATGCTGCTTTAGCGACATTCCTATCAACTACTGATGTGAATTCATCTATTACCGCACCATCTTTAATCTTCCTTGCTAAGTCGGCTCTAAATTGCTCCCCATTAGAAAGCACATGATGAGGTCTATACCAAGAAGGTATTGTATTCAACCCAACAGCCATTAATCTATTCATAGCATCATCTGGTGACTCAAAGTGTGATACAATGGCCCTATCTGAAAACCATATAGGTTGTTCCTCTTCACCAAATGATTTTAAGAGTGTTGATTTTCCAGAACCGCTTGAACCTACGATTACACCAATACCAAATTCTTTAGGTATGTTTGGTTTCTCCCATGGATAATATTCTGATTTACCGTTAGCAACACAATCGAAAGCTTTCTCAACCACCACAATTGTATCATCGTGGGTGATATCCACCGATAAGGGGGTAGCACTTCTAATTAACTTTATCATGAGTTAAATATACAATACCATATACCAATGTAAACGCTAAAGTTTAGTGAATAAAAATAGCCAGTAACAATTAAGTTACCAGCTATGATTTATTTTTTTTTAGTTTACTTGACTACCTTAGTCACCTTTGCATTTGAAAGCATGTTCTCAAGTTTTGCAACTCTTGATTCTAAAAGTGAATTCTTGTGTGCTGCTTTTTTTGTGCTTTCTGCAATCCATACCTTCTTCTCAGAAGCAACTGCTTCCTTGATGATGTTATCGATTAAATCAACTAAGTTGTTTTCTTCAATGAAAACAGTTTTCTTTTTTGCTTGTGTTTTGTTTTTTGACATACCAATAGGTTTAAAAAATATTATCTTTAGTAATAAATATATTGAAATGCTACAAAAATCTTAGTAATACAAAATAAACTATATTTTAATGTTATTTAAACTAGATATTAGCCTCAACAACAACATTAAACAATCTAAGCAAGTCACTAATTGGCAAGTGCTTTATCTTAGCAAATATATGACTCGCCTCATCCACGGACACAGCATAAACATTATTAATTACCTCACCACCTTTAGTTTTTAATTGAAATTTGTCCATATGACTTCTTTATTAATAAATACACTAAGGGCGGGGGAAAATAAATATTTAACAAAGATTATCCGCAGCTTTAGATGCAGCATGTGCTTCTGGCTTAACCTTATAATTATAACCCATACCCATGATGTAACCAACAGCCTCATTTAAAGCACTGTTAGACGCACCCCTATTTGGGTCTGGATTGATGTCAGCGTGAATCTCTAACTTGATACCATACAAATCTAGCAATGGTGCAATTTCATACGCCACTTCAATAGATTTACTTACTTCTAATACCATTCTTTGGTTAAGAACCTCAAGCTCTCTATGCTTCTTAGCTCTAGTACTAGCTTTCATTTCTTCCCAGAATGTTGCACCAATAATCATAGCACCACCACCCTTGAAGGTTTCAATATCATTCTTATCAAATCCAAGACTCGTTTCAGTCATAATAAGGATTACGGTTGCAAACTTATAACCACCACCTCTCTTTTGAGAGTCAGTACCTACAGCAACCTTCAATCTAAACCCTTCTCCCATTTCTTTGTCGAATAACTTTTCTAAGTATTCTAAGATTGGCTCATCTATCCAACCAACATTTTCTCTTTTCCATTTCATAACACTAATGATTTTACATTTTTAATGACACCTATTCATAAATAGAAGTTTGCTAATAAAAAAAAGCCCCACTAATGTGAGGCTTTAATTATCTTTTATTGTTATTAGTTAAACTTTACACTTGGTAATAGTTCTAATAATTTTTTATAATTGTTCTCACTAATATCTTTCTTATTTATCGCTAGTCTATGTAGGCTACCACCTCTAGACTTATCTAAGTTCTTAATCGAATCTGGAATAACAGTAATCGGGTTTCCAACTAAGTTCATAAAATAAAGGTTTTTAAGTTCCCCTATCTCACTTGGTAATTCTTTTATTTTATTTCCATACAACGAAAGAAGCATTAAGTTCTTCAATGACCCAATCGATGGATGCAACTCCGAAAGTGATGAATCCATAATAACCATCATCTCTAACGCTTTAAATCTAGACACATCTGGCAACTTAGGTACCTTACGTTTCTTTTTTGAGGTTTCAGAGTCAATCTTTATAATCGGTGTCTCAACATCAAAGAACTCAAATAACGTTTCCGTAAATCCAAACTCAATTAAGGTATCAACATAGTGATTGGAATCAACCCCACCTTTAAAATCCTTAGCCATTCCCATCAATTCACTACCTAAGTAGTTTGTTAAACCAATGCTTCTTGATAATACCTCATTATATAAATCAACATTCTTATGCATACTATTACTCCTATCCTTAATCTGTCTAGTTTCAAAGTGTAGTTGATAAATGTTTTCATTCTTACCCTCAAAGAATCCATTATCAATCACAATGTAGATATCTGCATCTTTCCCATTCGGCTTACTATGCTTCTTAGTATAGGTTTTAAACATCCCATTCCCAACCTTAGCCGTACACCAACTAGCGAACTTATCGAAGATGACATTAGCATCCAATGTTTTAGGTATAAAGACTGTGTACCGTCTATCTTTAAACGGTATAGTTGCTTGACCCATATTTACATATCTATTCATTATACTTTCAATCTCGCTTGGGTCTCTAATAATAAACGGGTCTACCGCATCAAATAGTTGGCTCAAGCTTCTATATTCATTTATATTGGCGATGTCCTTAAAACCCTTAAGACTATACTCAGCCATCTCCCTAAACTTCTTCTTTCTCTTATTACCTTCAAATAGTGTTAAGTATTCGTTAGCTTGTGGTAAATCCTCTTCGACAAATCGCCTTGCCTCATCATCATACCCTTCCTTTAAATCCCGACAGAATGTGTTAAGCATCCATTGTAGAGAAATCTTGTTAGCAGTTGGGTCAGCACCAACCATTGCGGTGAAAACAGTATATGCTACACTAACCTTAATAATTGGGAAACCCCTTTTATTTGGCTTCGTTGACACCACAGCCATTACTAAAAAATCACGTCCACTATATATGGTTATCTCTTCCCAACCTTCTTCATGTAAACTATTACGCTTATCCTCAGCGTTGCCATCTGAATCTGTTTCAAACACATCAAACTTTTTTGCTAAAAATGCTAACCTTTCGGTTACGTCTAATTTACTCATTACTATTAATTTAATACAAAGGTACTAAAACTAAATGATATAAACAATATTTAACCAAAAAAAAATGTGACCGAAGCCACATTTTATTATCGATAAAATCTTTTATATTTATCTTCGTCAATATAACACTCTATTCGTTCCTTCATAAGCCATATTACACTACTGGAATAATCCCCTCGTTGTATTATGTCATAAAATACCTCATTAACATCCTCACCATCGGTTATTCTATACTTAATTTCATCATAGGTTTTATAATCATACTCTTTTTGTAATTCGAATATTATAACTCTATATGTTTCATCTCTATACCCATCATTATCATCGATATTCATCAATGTAGTTCTGAGTAATCTACCATACATTTTTTCTAGTGAATTGCTATTAGTGAAACTTGTTTCTGGTTTAAAATTAGTGTCTTCCATGTGCCAATTTTTTCTTTTGTATTATAATAATAAATAGTCTTCAACTACCTATTTCGTCAATAAAACTATGTTAATTTTTGGGTTATCTTTGATTCCTTAATCTATACCCAGAAAATAATTATGAAAAATTATTTATCTTATTATACAACCTATCAAGTTCATCAGTCCTACCATTAATTTCTTTAATAACTTCTATACATGCATTGTTCGGGTCTTCACGATTTGTTAATCTATACAACAATTCTCTAACCCTCAGATTATCTTTTATGTTGTGTTTTAACTCTACAATTACTTGATTATAGGTAGCCCAAACTTCTTTATCGTGTACTGAACCCACGATTAATGCTTCTGTAACTTCGTTTAGATATTCGTTTTCTAGATTGGTCGTGAAATCTCCATAAGATTCTCTAAGTGTATTTCTTATTTTGTCCTTCAACCTCATAACTAGTCACTATCTCAACCCAACGTTTTTAGTCAATGTGTAATTTTTTATATCACCATTCAACCAATCTAAGATAATTTGTTTTAATAACGACTTACCAGCTGACTTATGTTTGTATTCTAAATAATAAAACAAATGTTCTGGTGAAACCATTTCACCATCAGCCTTAATTTTGACAATGGGTTGTTCAAAATACTCACCACCCTCACGATACATACCAACCGTTGGTTCGTAGTTAAAGTTTAGGTCATCAACCACATTCTTGATAATAAATTCGTAATCATTAGATTCGTTCATCACCAATTTGGTCAACATTAACCCTTGTCTATCGTTTATTTTAATTCTCATTAACTCTTATTTAATTATAAATATTTCCCAATCACTAGAAAGGTTAAAATATTAGACTAATTCGTCAATAATCTCTTGTAGCTTACTCAACACATTAACCCCACTCAACCTTGTACTCTCTACTCCATCCTTAAAGAAGATTAGTGTTGGTATTGTTCTAATCCCATAAGCCGCAGCTGACACACCACTCTCGTCAACATTAAGCTTACCAATCCTACTCCCCCCATTATTTGTTGCTAACACATCAATTGTTGGTCCCATGACCTTACACGGTCCACACCAAGGTGCCCAGAAGTCTAATACCGCTACTCCGCTGCCATCAACAAACTTCTTTATATTTTTATCAGTTACTACTATACTTTTCTTAGTTCATGTGTTGATTGAGTAATACATTAAAAATTCAATGACGGATACCACATTAATATGGAAAGTAATGGTTCTTATGATACTAGACTCACATCCAGAAGTTTATCAATATATTAAGGGGC
>Ga0114994_10003770_pt1 | contig 11046 bp, 7 predicted proteins | sample ArcticOcean_MG_C_9_FD_87043 | JGI IMG/M metagenome (GOLD analysis project Ga0114994, IMG submission 87043) | Marine microbial communities from western Arctic Ocean - ArcticOcean_MG_CB2_152 | ecosystem: Environmental > Aquatic > Marine > Oceanic | place: Arctic Ocean: Canada Basin | collected... | reverse complement strand
TTCTTCTAGAAGCTGAAATGCTAGATCTTAAAGCGAACCCAAATAAACGAGGAATGGGAACGGTGGTTGAGAGTACTCTTGATAAAGGAAGAGGTTATGTAACTAACCTTCTTGTTCAAGGAGGCACATTAAAAGTGGGGGACGCAATTCTAGCAGGCCAATACTCGGGTAAGATTAAGGCAATGTTCGATGAGACGGGTGAAAGAATAGACGCAGCCGGGCCATCTACTCCGGTGTCTGTGTTGGGCTTTGACGGAGCTCCTAATGCTGGAGATAACTTCAACGTTTTTGATGATGAAAAAGAAGCCAGAGTCATTGCGACGAAGCGCCAACAACTCCAAAGAGAGCAAGGAGTAAGAACTCAAAAAACTGTTACTCTTGAAGAGCTAGGTCGCCGTATCGCGGTGGGTGAATTCAAGGAGCTTAACTTGATTGTTAAAGGTGATGTTGATGGTTCTATTGAAGCATTAAGTGACTCACTTCAGAAACTATCTACTGAAAAGGTTCAGGTTAATATTATTCATAAAGCTGTAGGCCAAATCACAGAGTCAGACGTATTACTTGCGTCAGCCTCTAGCGCTTACATTATCGGTTTCCAAGTACGTCCATCCGCGACAGCTCGTAAACTGGCTGAAACAGAGGAAATCCAAATCAAACTTTATTCAATCATCTACAAGGCGATTGAAGAAATGCGTGATGCTATGGAGGGATTGTTATCGGCTAAAATCGAAGAGAACATTGTGGGATCTGCTGAAATCAGAGAAACATTCAAGATTTCGAAGATTGGTACTATTGCTGGTTGCTTCGTTACGGAAGGCAAGATTCTTCGTTCAAGCAAGGTTAGAGTTCTAAGAGAGGGAATTGTTGTTTACACAGGTCTCCTAGGTTCTCTAAAGCGTTTCAAGGACGATGCGAAAGAAGTACTCAAAGGATATGAGTGTGGTTTAAACATCGAGAAATTCAACGATATTAAAGTTGGAGACGTTGTTGAGGCATATGAAGATGTAGAGGTGAAGCAGACTTTAGAAGACTAGACCTAAAACTCACCTTACTTCAGTTCAGGTTGCTTAGCTTAATTCAGTTCAGGCAACTCAATTACAGACGGCACAATTAGAGCCTCACGGTATTTCTTCAAGATCTCAATGAAATCACTTTGTGCGTCCCATTTAGTTCTATAATTACCTAGTGAAACAGTGTAGTTGGGAGCATTGGAATCTAGGTAGACCCTAATTCCACCACCTTCTTTTCTTAATTTCGCATGGATCTCTCGTGCCCCTTCCAAGTCGCCGAAATATATTTGAATCCGATGTCCATTTAATGGCTTAATGGTCAGAAGAGCGACACTATCAATAGCAGTGATAGCGGAATCCATATTTAACGTCACTTCCCCAAGTTTTGTAATTGCTGGTAAAGGCGTTAGACTATTCGTGTCGAGCATTAATCCAATTGAATCTAATTGAGAAACCTCTACGATAGAAATGGTATCACTATTCGCATTTCTCCATTTAAAACCTCTTTGCGCATTTAACTGTAAACTGAATAAAACAGCTATTAATACTGCAATTGGTTTAATGTATGTGGATATTTTTATACGCATGACTGAGAAACAAATCTACTTATTGTTAGCCCAAACTTTCCAATTATTATGCCTAGTATTTAAAGTGCTTGTTTGGAAACGTTCTAAATAAGCAGACCTGCGTGACATTGCTGTGACAAGGAATGTGTTTAGGGCAAGTTTAATCGTAATTTTGCGGCAGAATTGAGTCTACTCAAGAGACATGAATAAACCGATGACTAAGAGAATCCACAGGCTACCATATTTAGCAATAGCTTTATTTGCCCTGATAACACTACAGTTTTCAACAATTTCTGCTCAAGACATTTGGGAGGGTGGTAGTATAGAAAATGGTCAATCATTATTTAACGCTAACTGTGCTTCTTGTCACAAAGTAACAAGCGAAGTGTTAGCCGCGCCAGGATTAGCTGGTGTTTCTGAAAGATGGGGCACTACAGATGAAATGCTTTTACTGTGGGTTCAGGATCCACAAGGTGCTGCTGAATCGGGTGACCCTTACATAATATCTTTAGTAGAAAGATATGTAGGCACTTATGGATGGATGACTGGTCAGGCTGTTTCTATGGGAGACCTGAGAGACATCATGGCATACGTTTCTAACCCACCATATGTTGAGGCGATAGTAGATAATAGCGAAGCTTGTCCTACAGATGAATTTTTACAAGAAGCAGATTCGGATTACTCAAGCATGTTGTGGTTCCTTGTTCTGTTAATCTTATTCCTCGTTATAGCACTAAGCGCCTCGGGAGTTAAGAGAGCACTAACTGATATTATTGCTGAGAAAAAAGGTCAAGAATTATTAGAAGATTCGAGCTACCTACTTAGATTTAAATCTTGGGCTTGGAATAATCTCGTTTTCGTATCACTCATTTGTGTCTTCTGTATTGCCTATGGTGTGTCTGTTGGGTATGGCGCTTTAATGGGTATAGGTGTTTACGAAGGATACTCACCAGATCAACCTATTAAATTTAGTCACAGTATTCACGCTTGTGAAAACGAAATAGACTGCAACTACTGTCACAGTAGTGCCAACAACTCAAAGCATTCAGGGATTCCTTCAACTAATGTTTGTATGAACTGTCACAAGGCAGTTAAGGAAGGTAAACAAACTGGTACAGAAGAAATCGCTAAGATTTATGAAGCTATCGGGTTCGATGCTGAGACGGGAACCTACTTGGATGGAGAAGGCAACAACGGATACTCAGAAGCGCAGGAAAGCTATAAGTCTGAACCTATAAAGTGGAATAAGGTACACACTCTTCCAGATCACGTTTACTTCAGTCACGAGCAACACGTTAACGTAGGTAAGTTACAATGTCAGAACTGCCATGGTGATGTAGCCTCTTTCTCAGTGGGCCGCATTGCTCCAGTAGAGGAGATAAACGGTCTAATAGATGCTTACCCAGGACTAATTCAACTCTCTAAACCAACTCTTACAATGGGATGGTGTCTAGAGTGCCATAACAAAGCTGACGTTGATATGGCAAGCAGCGGATATTACACAGAAATGCACGAAAGACTCATGACCTCTGAAAGAGGAAATGAAGAGCTTCGTCGCTATCTTGAAGACGATAAAATCACAGTAAGAGAACTTGGTGGCTGGGAATGCTCCAAGTGTCATTACTAAACCACGATTCTGACGCCACATGGCTAATACGAAACGATACTGGTCCGGTTTGGACGAACTTGACAGCACGGATGCTTTCAAAGATATCCAGGGACAGGAATTTCCTGAAGCCCAATCTGTCGACGCCTTTATTTCTGACGAGCGTCACAGCTCTACGACTACAGGGAGACGTGACTTTTTGAAATTTATGGGATTCTCTATAACTGCAGCTACGCTTGCAGCATGTGAGACACCTGTAATCAAATCCATCCCTTACGTAAATAAACCAGAGGACATAACTCCTGGTGTAGCTAACTACTACGCGTCTACGTATTATGATGGTTTGGACTACAGCAACATCCTTGTAAAGACAAGAGAAGGCAGACCCATATTTGTTAAAGCTAACACCGCTACTGGAGCCGGAAAAGCGAATTCACGAGTAATCGGTTCTGTAATGAGCCTTTACGATAGCGCTCGTCTTCAGGGTCCTTCAAGCGCCGGTGATGCATCATCATGGTCAGAAGTTGATTCGGCAATGACTACAGCAGTAGCTAATGGCACGACAGTAGTTCTTTCTAACTCAATTGTGAGTCCTTCAACGACTAAAGCTATCGAAGTTTTGGGTGCTCAACATGTTCAGTACGACGCTGTTTCATATAGTGCTTTAAAAGAAGCTAACTCTACTGCTTTCGGCGTGGACGCTGTTCCACATTATGATTTTTCAAAAGCAGAAGTGATAGTGAGTATTGCAGCTGACTTTTTAGGCTCTTGGCTCACAACTTCTCAGCACGATTCAGATTACAGTGCACTTCGATCTCCAGAGCGCGGGACTCAGTCACAGCACTTCCAATTTGAGTCTGCGATGACTTTGACTGGAACTAACGCGGATATCAGAATCATGATAAATCCTTCAGACGAAGGAAATATTGCTGCTGGAATTCTAGCTGCTTTGAAAGGATCATCCGTTTCCAATTTAGACGAGCATACAACTGCTAAAGTGAAAGCAGCTGCCGTGGCACTTAAGGCTGCTCGCGGAAAGTCCTTGGTTATCGCTGGTTCGAATGATTTGGCTCTTCAGACTATTGTTACTGCTATAAACCAAACCCTCTCCAACTACGGTTCAACCATAGACCTTGAACGTCCATCTCTCGCACAGCGAGGTAGTGACTCTGATGTTGCTAAGTTGATTCAGGATATGAATGATGGAAGTATTGAAACCTTAATTATTTACGGTTGTAATCCGTCTTACGATTTAGCGAATGCAGTTGGATTTAACTCAGGTCTTTCGAAGGTTAAGACCTCTGTTTGCATGAATGGAGTTGCTGATGAAACAGCAAGTAAAACTACTTTTATTGCACCTGACCATCATTACTTAGAGAGCTGGAACGACTTGAGTATTAGAGCGGGTCGTATCGATATAGTTCAGCCTACCATCGAGCCTCTTTACAGCACAAGAGCAGCACAAGAGTCATTCCTGGTTTGGGCTGGAGCGGAATTGACAGACTGGTATTCATTCTTACGTACTCAATACAATGCTGATTACACTCCTGCTGGGATGTACTCAAATGCTGATTGGAATAGTGCTGTACACGACGGTTTCCTAACCGAAGAAAACGATCTTGTATCCCCAGATTACACAGGAACAATACATACAACGATTGCGTTAAGTGAGGTTTCATCTAGAAAAGGAGGAAATTTTCAACTTTCAACATACGTTAAGACTGCTATAGGTACAGGCTTGCACGCTGCGAACCCAATGCTACAAGAAACACCGGATCCTGTATCTAAAGTGACTTGGGATAACTACGTTACTATGTCTAGGACAGACATGGAGGCTATGGGACTTAACATTTACATTGCTCAAGCAAATCCTGCATCAGTAGTCCGTGTGAAATCTGGAGATATTACTATTGAACTTCCTGCATTTATGCAACCAGGCCAAAAACCAGGCACTGTATCAGTTGCCCTAGGGTATGGACGTGGAGCTAATGGTGAATTCATAGGTAAGGCGGCTTATCAGACTGGAGAGAATGGCGATCATTTAGTAGCAGACAATGGGCTTCCAATGCCTATCGGCGCTAATGCATACCCACTGACAAGTCAGAGCAACTACGATATATCCATTGAAGCAACAGGTGCGGAGTACGCTCTTGCATGTACTCAGATTCACAACACCTATATGGATAGAGAGTCTGTAGTTAAGGAGACTACACTCGGAGCTTTCTTAGCTGACATAGATACACCTAAAGGTGAAGCTTCTTGGAACAGAGCACACGCGCTTAATGTTCACCAGGACGTAAATAACGATGGAGTAATTGACTCACGCGACAAGAAACCGACAGATGCATTTGACCTTTGGCACAGTCACCCTGTAGAGGAAGTAGGACACCGTTGGGGAATGACCATCGACCTTACAACTTGTACGGGTTGTAGTTCATGTGTTACAGCTTGTCATATTGAAAATAACGTTTCTGTTGTAGGTAAGGACGAAGTTCTTCGCCACAGGGATATGCACTGGATTAGAATTGACCGTTACTACGCTTCAGATTATAGCCTTGAAAAAGGAGCGGAAGAAGGAGTAAATATCATTTCTAGTTATGGTAAGATGGAGGATCCTTCTGAGAACCCTCAGACCGTCCATATGCCTATGATGTGTCAGCACTGTAACCACGCTCCTTGTGAGACAGTTTGTCCAGTTGCTGCTACGACTCACTCGAATGAAGGTTTAAACCAAATGACGTACAACCGCTGTATCGGCACTCGCTACTGTGCGAATAACTGCCCTTACAAGGTTCGTAGGTTCAACTGGTTCAACTATAAAGGTCACGATAAGTTCCAAAACTTTAACCCAGCTGCTGACAGCCTCACAAGGCTAGTACTAAACCCTGACGTTACTGTTAGAGCTCGTGGAGTGATGGAAAAATGCTCTATGTGTGTTCAGCGTATCCAAGAGGGTAAACTTGATGCAAAGAAGTCTGGAACAGCAGTTCTGGATGGTGCAATAGAAACAGCTTGTGCAGAATCTTGCCCATCTAATGCTATTACATTTGGTGATCTTAATGATGACGGGTCTAAAGTCAACGCCATATCTAAAAATAATCGTTCTTATCACGCTTTAGAGGAAATAGGTATTAAGCCAAATATCTTCTACATGACTAAAGTGCGTAATACAGATAGCCAGTAACTATGCAGAAAGAGTCAGCTATAAGAGAACCGCTCATCCTAGGCCACAAGAGCTACAAGGATATCACCGACGATGTTATTGCGCCTATTACTGGCCCTGCGCCTCTAGGTTGGAAGATTTTGATCACGATATCCTCCATTATCGCTATTTATGGTGTGGCTCAAATTTTATACCTCATTGGTACAGGAATAGGTGTTTGGGGATTGAATAAGACTGTTGGTTGGGCGTGGGATATTACGAACTTCGTTTGGTGGGTAGGTATAGGTCACGCTGGAACATTGATTTCAGCTGTACTTCTATTATTCCGTCAGAAGTGGAGAATGGCTATTAACAGGTCTGCAGAAGCGATGACGATTTTCGCTGTAATCATGGCAGCGGTTTTCCCTGGCATCCATATGGGTAGAATTTGGCTTGCTTACTTTGTTTTTCCACTACCAAACCAATTCGGTTCATTATGGGTAAACTTCAACAGCCCACTTCTTTGGGATGTATTCGCGATATCTACATACTTCTCAGTTTCCCTCGTATTCTGGTACATAGGTTTGATACCTGATTTCGCGACTATTAGAGACAGGATGATAAAGCCTATTCCGAAGAAGATCTACAGCATCTTAAGTTTTGGATGGAGCGGAAGAGCCAAGCATTGGTCTAGATTTGAGGAAGTATCTCTCGTTTTAGCTGGTATTGCGACACCACTTGTATTCTCTGTACACTCTATAGTTTCTATGGACTTTGCTACAGCGGTAATACCGGGTTGGCACACGACCATCTTCCCGCCGTACTTCGTTTCAGGAGCTGTATTCTCTGGTTTTGCGATGGTACAAACCCTCATGCTTATCATGAGAAAGGCATTCAAACTCGAATCTTACATTCACGTTAAGCACGTTGAGTACATGAACATCGTAATTATCGTTACGGGTTCTATTGTGGGTGTAGCTTATTTGACAGAGCTTTTCATTTCATGGTATTCAGGCGTAGAGTATGAAAGTTATGCTTTCATAAACAGATTCTCTGGGCCATACAGCATTGCATATTGGACTATGATGACGTGTAACGTGATCAGCCCGCAATTGTTTTGGTTTAAGAAAATAAGAAGATCACTACTAGCGACTTTTATATTATCAATTGTAGTAAATATTGGAATGTGGTTCGAGAGATATGTAATTATCGTTACATCTCTTCACCGTGATTACTTACCGTCAAGCTGGGGAGAATTTATCCCCACAGCCACGGACATCGGTATTTTCATCGGAACACTTGGAATTTTCACAACACTCTTCCTGCTCTTTACAAGGTATTTCCCTGTATTAGCTCTGAACGAGTTGAAGACTATTCTAAAGTCTAGCGGTGAGTCATACAAGAATAAACAAGACAAATAATACCATCATGAAAAAGGTATTCCACGTCATGTACGACGACGACGAGACACTATTAGCAGCAGCTCGTGAATTAGTAGCAAAAGGGATTCACATCAATGAGGTGTACTCTCCATTCCCAATTCACGGGATAGATCCTGTAATTGGGATTAAGAGAACTCGTCTAGCAATTGCATCTTTTATGTTTGCCATGACTGGAACGTCATTAGCAATCTTAGGTATGTGGTACTTCATGATCTCTGATTGGCCTATGAACATCGGAGGAAAGCCTAGCTTCTCAATGATAGAGAACATTCCCGCTTTCATACCCATTACATTTGAATTCTCTGTTTTATGTGGTGCTCACGGTATGGCCATTACGTATTTATTGCGCAATGGAACACTGCCAGGTATGCCAGCGACTAACCCTGATCCTCGTACTACTGATGATATGTTCGTGATGGAAATCACAACAGACACAAATAGTATGGATGACAAGAAGCTTGAAGCTGCTATTAAGAAAACGGCTCTTTTCGAGCTTAGCATCAAAGACGTAAAGTAATGAAGATGCAGACACAATATCCTCTCTTAGCAATATCACTTATGCTGATGTTTGCTTCTTGCACGAGCGACCCTAACAGCCCTGGAATTGAGTATATGCCTGACATGTACAGATCCCCTGCTGTTGAAGCATATGTAGATTATGGTGAAGATCCATATTACGTAACAGAAGAATTTGCATCTACGCAGAGAAATACGATGAGCGCACGTCTTCCTGCAGCTGGTTCTATAGCTTATAAAGGTGATGATAAGGCATTTGCTCTTCCATACCCATATCCGAACACACCAGAGGGATATGAAGCTGCTGGAATAAATCTTCTCTCACCCCTGGTCACATCTGATGAAAACACAGCTGCCGGAGCTATTATCTTCAGTCAGATGTGTACACAATGTCACGGCGAGGAAGGAAAAGGTGATGGTGCCATTTCTAGAAATGGTCATATCGCAGGTATTCCTGATTATGCCACGAAACTGAAAGACCTATCCGAAGGAAAGATGTACCACACTCTCCAATACGGAAAAGGTTTGATGGGCTCACACGCTTCTCAACTTTCTCAAAAGGAACGTTGGTTAGTGATTGAATACATCAAAGTCCTGCAAGGGAACGACAATGAATCTTCTGAAACTGAAAATATCGACTGATCATGGAATTCAAATTTGAAGGACGTGCAAAGCTTGTAACCCAGATCTTAATGGTCGTGGGTCTCGTCGCCCTAATTGGAGGTTATCTAACTGATGATTCGCACGGACACCAGAGATGGTGGGCGAATCTTCTTGTAAATGGATACTTCTACTTCTCAATATCTCTTGCAGCTCTGTTTTTCTACGCACTTCAGTACGCAACTGAAAGTGCTTGGTCCGCAGTGCTGAAACGTCTTTTCGAGGCGATGTGGGGTTTCTTACCCTATGGAGCCGGTGTTATTGTAATAATTCTACTAGCAGGACAATTCCATTTCCACCATCTATATCACTGGATGGACTCTTCGCTATACGATATCACTTCTGATAACTATGACGCTCTTTTAGCTGGCAAGCAAAGCTATTTCACTCCTGGATTTTTCTGGGGACGAACTCTAGTTTACATAGCTACTTTCTTAGGATTCGCATTTATGTTCCGTAAGTGGTCATTACTTGAAGATAGTATGCCTAGCCTAGAACTACACTACAAGCAGTTTCGTCGTAGTGCACTGTTTTTAGTTTTCTTCGCTGTATTCTCATCTACTCTAGCTTGGGATTGGATTATGTCCATCGACACTCACTGGTTTAGTACACTTTTCGGATGGTATCTATTCTCTGGGATGTGGGTTAGTATGATAATTTTTGCTAACGTGATGATGCTTTGGTTGCGTACAAAGGGCTACTTCCCAGAAGTAAACGAAAGCCATATGCACGATTTAGGTAAGTGGATGTTTGCCATTTCAATGCTATGGAGCTACCTCTTCTTCAGTCAATTCATGTTGATATGGTATTCAAATATTCCAGAGGAAGTGACATACTATATTTCTAGAATGTTCACTGACTATAAGGTTCCATTTTTAATGATGTTCTTAGTTAACTTCATGATTCCTTTCTACGTGTTAATTGCACGTGACGCGAAGCGTAATCCGAAGTTCTTAGTTCCTGTAGCATTTTTGATTTTCCTTGGACACTTTGCCGATGTTTACCTTCTGGTAATTCCGGGAACGATGTTCGATCACAATGAGTTTGGATTATTTGAAATCGGATTATTTCTCGGTTTCCTAGGGCTCTTTATCAATAGAACATTATCGACACTTTCTAAAGCTCCACTAATTTCGAAGAATCATCCGATGCTTCAGGAGTCTAAGGATTTAAACTACTGATCTGATTAAGTTAGAAATCTCATGATGAAACTTCTCATACTTTTAGTGATAGTTGTAGGCGTGATCGCCGTTGCTCAACTTGCGAAAGTTTATCGTCTTTCTGCTGACCTTCGTGGTCAACGTGAGGAGGATATTTCTGAAGCTGACACACGCATGCAAGGAACACTTTGGATAGTGTTCATGGTTGTTTTTTACGCAACGACTATTTGGCAGATAATTCGTTACGGCAACTATCTACCTCCATCAGCTTCTGAACACGGAGTAGAAGTTGACGTTTTAATGGTATTCAATCTTTATCTTGTATTATTCATATTCTTTGTTGTCAATACATTCTTGTTCGTTTTTGCAAACAAGTATCGTCACGATAAAAACAGAAAAGCTCAATTCATAACTCACGATAATAAGCTGGAGTTGGTTTGGACTATCATACCTACAATAGTGCTAGCTATCATAATCATTTACGGTCTTCGTACTTGGATAGATATGACTGGAGAAGCTTCTGAAGATGCGATGAGAGTTGAGGTGTATTCAAAACAGTTCGATTGGACAGTTCGCTATACTGGAGATGACGGAGAATTTGGAGTGACAGATTTTAACGTGATTACTCCCACAAATCCATTAGGGATCATAACAGATAAAGGTGTTGCTGATGCTGTATATAATATTGAGGAAAAAATCGCGAAACTGAGAGCAGAACTAGACTCTGAGAAAGGATATCTTTTATCAGAAAAGGCAGCAATTGAAGCTCAACTCCACGTAGAGGATGATCACGGTCACGGAGTCCATGGGGATTCTCATGGAGAAACTCATGGTGACACTCACGGTGATGATGACCACGCAATGTCAGAAGATCATAAATCTCATCTAGAGAACAGACTTCATGTTATAGAGGACTTGCTCAAACCAGGAAATTATACAATTCT
>Ga0114994_10003768_pt1 | contig 11048 bp, 11 predicted proteins | sample ArcticOcean_MG_C_9_FD_87043 | JGI IMG/M metagenome (GOLD analysis project Ga0114994, IMG submission 87043) | Marine microbial communities from western Arctic Ocean - ArcticOcean_MG_CB2_152 | ecosystem: Environmental > Aquatic > Marine > Oceanic | place: Arctic Ocean: Canada Basin | collected... | reverse complement strand
ATATACTTTCCGCCCTTTTTTCCTGTTAATATTTTGAGCGCATCCTCATCATATTCGGGAGCAATAATTCCATCAGATACCATTTTCCGGATAATCTCAGCAGTCTGAACATCGACTTTCCGGCTGAGGGCAATAAAATCTCCAAAAGATGACAAAGGGTCTGCACCGCGTGCTCTGATATACGCTGTTGCAAGAGGAGAAAGTTCCTGGTTTTGACAACCATAAACTTCACGCAGAGTTTCATCAAGAGGCACATTCACAGCTGCTCCAGCGGGGCTGACATGTTTAAAAGAAGTTGCAGCCGGAAGCCCCAGAGCTTCGTCGAGTTCCGCTACTAACTGCCATGCATTAATTGCATCGAGTAAATTAATGTAACCCGGTTGACCGTTCAGTACTGAAAAAGGGAAGTTATCTTTATCCAGAGAATAAATCGCCGCAGGTTTTTGATGAGGGTTGCTCCCGTATTTCAGCTCAAATTGATGCAGATAATTTTTCTGAATTGAAGCCATTGTTGCAGCTGTTCTTAAAGTTCAAAGCGGACGTAAGTGCTAAAGCTTTAATGGTAGCTCTTCAAACTCAAAGACTCAAGGAATCAATTGCTAATACAACGTCAAGATCATACTGGGATGATTCTTTGCAAGTCGCAGATTGAACGGAATTAAAAACGATATTTCAGCTGAAAATTACCCTCAACATCGCTCATTGAACGCTTTATCCTAACTAGCTGGACTTGACGAAATACTAGCTTAGCAATGAAAAGAAACAGGGACTAAATTGCTGCAGAGATTGTTTAGAAGATTTTTGTGATGTGCTTTTAACTGAGTCAGTAATGTAAGTTGACTTTCAAAAGGCTACTCCCAACCAGGAATTGTTAATTTGCCTAGGCTGGATTTTGTTTTGAGGTTTGACTTGTTATTTTTCAGGGAAGAGCTTTTTTTTAATATTTTTGGTTTTGCTTCAGATGCGTTAATTTTGGCGTCACGTGCTTGTTCTTTCCGTACCTCGACTAAACGTTGCTGGGCTTTTCTCAAGCTCAGCATATCTTGGTAACGATTGTAGTAAATGTCCGCCAAACGGCTGTTGGACATTTTATAGTGCGCCAGTGCGATATTGTAATACGTGTCAGTTTGGCTCGGAACAAGCGATTCTACACGTTTAAATGAATCAATAGACTCACTGTAGTTGCCTATTTCATAGTAGGTTAAACCAAGATTATAATGAAAATTTGGAGATTCGCTGTCCAAACTGATAGCCTTCTGGTAGTTCCAAATGGCAACCTGATAGTCCCGATGTTTCAAAGCCGAGTTAGCTTCATCAAAATAACCGAGAGCCGATTTGCGAATTTGCACATCTTCTGTACAGGCTGCAAACAACAAAGGCAACAGGAGCAACAGAAAAAATCGAGATTGAAAATTTACTGATTTAAGATACACTTAAAAATCAATTGAAATTAGTACAAGATGTAAATTTATCAAAAAAAGCAAAAACCTTAACTGCAGACTCAGCAAATGAGCTGGACGACCAAGCTCAATTTTGCGCAAGGATTGCATAATTATTCAACAAGGTTTTGCGTTTCCTTAGTTTAGCAAAACAATCATGCATAATTCATACTCAAAAACTTGGTGATGCAACGAATTTTGTTTCTGTTTTTATTTACGGCAGTCATTCTCTTCTGGGAGGTTACGGACTTTTCTGTTCAACAAGTCCAGGCGCAGAATTACGAGAAAGAAGATGAAAAAGCGCTTATTGCTGAAAAAGAACTGCAAAAGTTTATAACAGAAATGCAGACCCTATTGGACGCAGCCTCTAAGTCAGGTTTTAGCGAAAAAGAAATTCGCGAGATAACGGTTACACGCAAGGGCAAGGTAGTTCATGTCTGGGATTTTCTGGAACAGGCAAAGTTACAACAGAAAAAAGACTCTCTTGCTAAAAAAAGATTGAAACCACTTGAGAGATATTTAACTGTAATGGATATTGCAGAAGAAATGCAAAGTGCTGAAACCAAAGATTTAGACGTATTAAAAGATAAAAGCACCTTTGTCGGAGCAGAAGAAAAATGAAAATTATTGCGGTTGCAGGCGGTTCCGGCTGCGGGAAAACGCTTTTTACCGCATTTATGGTTGAGCGTTTGCCAAAAACTGTGGTGTTGCCTTTGGACAGTTACTACTATGACCGGCCGGATCACATTCCTTCTGATCAGTACGATTACGACGGATCACAAGCTTTCGATTTTGAACTTTATCAACAGCATTTAGCTCAGTTGTCTGCAGGTAAATCTGTGCAAAAACCTGATTTTGCTTATGAAACAGGAAAACGTGCGACTGAATTTACTGAAATTGTACCGGACAAATATCTGATTATTGAAGGTTTACATGTCCTGCTTCATCCAAATATCCGCAAGTTGCTTTCCTTCTCCTTTTATCTGGAATCGCCTTTAGATGTCGCCGTCAGCCGTAGGTGTCTGAGAGATATCAAGGATTACGAAGTTAGTGCTGAGTACAGTCTTAATCAATATCTAAAATTTGTACGACCAGTTTTTTTTGAGCAGATTCAACCCACAAAACAGTATGCGGATTTAGTTGTTGAAAATAGTTATGATACGCGTCTTGATTTGTTTGTCGAAAACTATTTAGCAGAAAATGAACTGTAATTCAGTACAAACAGAGTATAGTGTTTGTACTATTTTAAAAAATTCCCCCTGACACTTTGAGTTAATTACATCAAATGGAACTTCTTAAACGTTACTCGATCTCTTTCACAATTGCAGGTTTGCTGCTTTACTTTTTTACAATATGGGTTGAGGAAAAGCATGAAGGCAGCATGCCACATAATTTATCCATGAAAAAAGAGGAGATTGTGGCTATCAACCTGAAGCCTAAACGTTATTTTGAAAAGTGTGTTGATCTTCGCCCTGTTCAGCAACTGCAGTTTGGTTTTAACTCAAGCGGTGCTTTGTCGTTTAACCTCCATTTTCATGAGGAAGGCGAACAGTACTATCCGCTCAAAGAAGATTCTATCAGTGAACTGGAAAAAACATTTCAAGCAGAAAAGAGGGGTTACTATTGTTTGAAATGGAGTAATTCAGGAAGTGAAGATGTTAAGATGGACTATCATTTCAAGATCCTGAATGACTCCGCTGTTAGTGAGTAAATAGTGCTAAGTCATCGACATTTAAGACTTAAGGTGTTAGCATAAAAAGACTGCGAGAGTGGTGGAATTGGTAGACACGCCAGATTTAGGATCTGGTGCCGAAAGGTGTGGGGGTTCGAGTCCCCCTTCTCGCACCATATATCAGTGACTTAGCCCCGAAAATCATGCATACAAATGCATGCAAATGGGGTTGAATGCATACGAAATGCATGCAAATTAAGCCAGTAGTCAACCGTAACGGGGTTGCTGGCTCCCCCTCCTCCTCACAATTGATATTGATTTAAAATTTTCATTTAAATTGTATTGATTAAATCTTGCGAATTGTAATCTAATATACTATTATAATTAGAGAATAGTAGATGGTTATTTTCTTTGAAGATTAAATAATTTTTTATTAATAATTAAATTTTTGAATTAAATATGAAGAAAGTTTTAGTTACAGGTATATCAAAATTTATAGGTCATCAATGCCTTGTTAAACTTTTTAAAAAAATCCTAGACAATGTGTCTTAAATTAAAAATATAATTTAATATTCTATTTTGGAGATAGTATGAAAAAAATACGGTTAATAATTCTGTATGTGATTCTTGTATTTTGCTTCCTAGGTTCTGCTTCGGCAATAGAGAAAAAAATAGTTATTTCCGGGACTGAATGGGAACCATACAATGGAAAAGATCTGTTGAACCAAGGATTTTACACTGAAATATCTAGAAGTGCATTTGAAAGCGTTGGATATGAAGTGAAGATTGTTTTGCAACCATGGAAAAGAGTATTTGAAAAAACGAAGAAAGGTGAATTCCATGCTTTGATGGGCGCATCTTATACAAAAGAGAGAACTGATTTTTTCGCCTATCCTGATTATGCCTGGGAAAACAAAGTGCATTTCTTTGCCAGGACTGGACATTCATTCAAATACGAAGCTATTGAAAGCCTCTGCCCTTCAAAGCTAGGGATATTGCGTGGTTCTTTCTACGTCAAAATATTCGAGAAGTATCCCTGTCTAAAACAGGATCTGGCAAGTAGTGTGAAAATCAACATTAATAAGTTGATCTCCGGAAGAATGGATCTTTTGATCGATTCTGCTGACTCTTTTAATTTCATTATTAATAAATATTTTAAAAATGATACTGATAAGGTCACAGCCATTCAACCCCCATATCAGATTGATAAGATTTACACAGTATTTTCAAAGAGAAACTCTGGATACAAAATGCTAATAGCTGATTTCGATCGGGGGATCAAACTTATCAAAAATAATGGAACCTACGATCAAATATTAAAAAAGCATGACATGATGTAGTTCAATATCCTACATTATCGGGTACATTGATTATTTATCCAGTTTATCCGAATTAAGAATAATGCCCGACACCTAAACTTTAAAAAAAACTGATCCTTTTACAGTCGGATAACAAAAGTGAAGTCGTAGCAAGATTAAGAAAGATCTAACCTCAGCGATGATGAGTGAGAGAAATTATTTCTTGCGATCTCTGATTCTAAATCAGAGAGGATTCACGACTTCGTTTATTTTGCGATGAACACTGTTTGTCGTTGTGAGGAAGCGAAGGGATTATACTGGAAGAATATTGACTTCGAGAAAGACGAAATTAGATTCGCGAGGATCTCGCCAATTTGGTCTCTAAAGGAACGAAAGAAGTTTCAGGTAAGGGATTGCTATTAGAATATGATTGTAACGTCATACAGTCTGGTCTGAAGAACGAAGACGACTCCCGGACGCTATCTCTGTAACCTTACCCGGAACTTTAGGAGTGGCTACTGGAGCGTAAGAAAAAGCAGATGGCTTCCGCGTCCACGCTGACCGAGTCTTTCCAACTACTCCAGCGAAGGCATGGTACAATGCTTTAAAACGTGCTGGGATTACAAACTTCCGTATCCATGACCTCAGACACACTTGCTGTTCTGACTTGGCTATGGCTGGTGAGGGTCTTCTAAAGATTGGGAGGCACGTTGGGCATAAGAACCCGGCGAGTACACAAAGATATACCCATCTAAATACTCAGGCGACTGAGGAGACTGGAGCTATTCTCCAGAAAAAGTACTATAAAAATGTACAGTAAAATGTACAGCATTGACTTTTCGTATTCGCAAACCTAGCAGTACCAAGGGATTCCTAGCAAAGACGTCGGGGTTCGAGTCCCCCTTCTCGCACCATAAATTAGAAAAGATCAGTGAATTTAGACTCTCAGTTCAGGTTAATACTATATCGAGTCATCTTGTGCTTTTTGCCGGCACTTCTCCTTGCGGGGTGCGGTAGTTACGGAAGTAGTTCAAATTATAATTATCCTACCGGTCAACAGCAAAGAGTTCTTGAACTATGCGCATTGGTTTTTACCGATAAGTATTATCAGTATATTTCACCGTCACGCCGAGTTAAACTCAAAAGATTCAGGACAACTTCGTGGGGATTCTGGGCGACCTTTGCGGACGGACGGACCTACAGAGTTCCAATTTCTTCAGGTCTCAGGACAGGAGAGGATTATTATTGCAATTACCGTCCTGCTACTACTGCATGTGCCTCACGTAATGATTGGGATGAACGTTGTGAATGGGATCAAACAGCCCATCCAAGCCGCTTTCAATAGTTGAGCATAAGAATATTATTCAAATTCTGAAATGTCCAGATCAGTAGCAATCACGGCAATGGTATCCCAGGTTTTGACTTGAGCGCGTCCGGCTCTGGTGACTAGAACTCCATCGATTTCCGCATGAATTTCCACTGCTGGAGATTCTATCTGAGTTAAACTGTGAATGCGTCCGATGACTTGACCTTTAGTGACGGATTCTCCCAATTCTATCAAAGTTTCGTAAAGACCTTCTTGCTGAGCCATCAAATAGCCACCGAAATCAGGGGTTTGCATAAATCTTGTTTCCGGAACAGGTTCTTCGTCTGGAGGTAGAATTTCAAAATGACGCAGCAGATTACGGATTCCATTTTCCGCAATTTTGAGCGTCCGCGGACTGACAAAACCACCTCCGCCAAGTTCTGTGGAGAGGAAAATTTTTCCAGTGTTTTCGACTTCAGTATCAAGCATGCCTTTGTTGTCAAGTTCCTGGAGCACAAGACTTACCGGCGCACCAAAACTTTTTGCTGAGCACCGTTTTTTTCAGCTGTTCCGAGTCTTCCAGTTTATGCAAAACAGTGCATGGTTCAAAAATCATGGAGTTACCGCCTGAGTGAAAATCAAGCACTACATCACTCCGCAAAACCAGTTCACGGTAAACAAAATCTGCAATTTTCTGAGTCATTGAACCATCCGGATTCCCCGGAAAAGAGCGGTTCATGTTTTGACCATCTACCGGAGAAAGGCGCGTTCCTTCTAAAACTGCAGGATAGTTCAGATAAGGTACAATAATGACTTGTCCCTGAATGTCATCCGCTTTCAGTTCATTCGCCAATTTTCTTAACGCAATAGGACCTTCGTATTCATCCCCATGATTTCCGCCAGTAAACAGCACGGTCGGCCCTTACCCGTTTCTGACAACAATCACAGGCAGCATTAATGAACCCCAACCGGAAGTATTGGTCGAATGCGGAATTTTAAGCGCAGAAATGTATTTTCCGTCTTGATTGAAAGTCAGATTTTCTGTGAGAGTTAAAGACATGTTACCTGTAAAAAATATTTATAGAGTCGCAATTTCTTCCAGCCTGGAAACATATTCCAGACTCAGTAGATGTTCGCCTTCCAGCAGATAGTTGAGATATTCAGCGGTGGGGCGTGATTCAGATCCTGTATTTAAAGCAACATATGCAACGGCCGGCATCGGACGACCGGAAAGATCCATGACTTCAAATTCCTGACGCTTGTATTGCTTCTCGGCAACACCTTCATACCCATCCAAAGTCAATAGATCGTCCTCTTTGACAAAATATAAAATACCTTCAACCTCGTCTCCGGGTGAAACTTGAATGTTAGCTTTACCACCGTCACTGGATTGTTTGTTGAAAGCAAGCAGGTAATCCTGAAGGGTCACAGCGATACGTGATGGCGCCCATCCGAGTCGGTGACGGATACGCCGGGCGCTCATGTTAGATCCATATGCAAAATAATGCTGCATTGTTAGTTCAATTGTAAGTGAAAAAATAAAAGCTCAGCATGAGTAAAAATTGAGATATTCGCAAGTTTTTTGCTTTACTTCAAATTTTGTTCACATTTTCATGTTAGGCTAACACTATCTTTTCAAATATTGAAGAAAATGTATTGTTTACAAAAAAGGTTAAAATTTTAATTTTGATGATCCCGTAAAAAGTCTAAATGGTGCACTTGTATGTCATTCCCGCTTTCTTGGGAATGACAACTATTTACGAATGCATCAATTTTGATACAATTGACATCAATTTAGTTAAATGTAAGTTATTTCCGGAAAATGATAAAAATTGGTTTGAGCTGGAAACTATTCGGGGTATTGCTTTTGAACGCGGCAGTCATTGTTGGCGTAATGGCGGGTGTAATACATTTCAGTGTTTCCAGAAACTTTGAAGAATATGTACGTGAATTTGACCGTGAGCGTTTTGAGGCTGTTGCCAGCGTTTTGGAAGCAGAATACGCTGAGTCCCAAAGCTGGAAACTAAAAGGTCAATCACCTCAACGTTGGCTCAGAGGCTTGGGTTTTCGGACTCCTTCAAAGTCTTATGAATTTTTTCAACTTGGCTTTCCCGGTCCTGACATGATGATTTCTCCAGAATGGATTTTTCTGGGAAAGGGTTTAATGCAGGAGCACCAAATGATGAGACGACGACTTCCCCTCCGTAGACGAAACCATGATCCGCAAATTCGTCCTTCCCGTTCTTATTCGGCAAATAACCGAGGTGCAGGAGAAATGTTGATTTTAATGGACGCAGAGCAAAAGCCGCTTTGGGGTCCGAAGTTGAAGCGTAAACCTGATTTATTTAAAGCTCTGCGCCATCAGGGGCAAGTTGTCGGCTGGCTGGGTATGGTGACTGAGGGCGCAATGGAGAAGTCACGACATGCACACTTTTTGAGACAACAGCAGCGGATGTTAAAAATTCTGGCGGTTGCAGCTGTACTCACTGCGGCATTGATTGCTTTTTTACTTTCACGTTATCTGCTGCGCCCGGTACGAAAATTAACTGAAGGTACTCATGCAATCGGAGAGAGACGTTTTGATACTCGTGTGAAAATCAATTCGTCTGATGAGTTTGGTCAACTGGCTGCTGATTTTAACGCAATGGCAAAAACTTTGGATTCTTTTGAACAACAACGCCAACAATGGATTTCAGATATTTCACATGAACTTGGGACTCCTCTATCAGTCTTACGTGGAGAAATAGAAGCAATGCAGGACGGTATTCGAGAACCAAATCCGGAACGTTTTGAATCACTTCATGCAGAAGTATTGCATTTAGCACGTATTGTGGATGATCTGAAATTGCTCAGCCGTGCAGAAGCAGGCCAGTTGAATTTATGTAAAGTGGAGCTGGATCCTGTTAAACTTCTTCAACAAGCTCTGGAACAATATGCGGATCGTCTGGCGGAACGTGGTATCACTATTCAAAACCAGTTATCGCAGCAATCCGGAAAAACCGCGATGGTTGATCCGGATCGTCTCAGGCAAGTGTTCCTGAACTTGCTGGAAAACGTGGTACGTTATGTTAACTCTCCTGCTGCTTTGACAGCACGGAGCAAAATTACGGAGGATAGTTTAACGCTGATTTTGGAAGACTCTGGTCAGGGTGTGCCGGAAGAAGCGTTGACTAGCCTGTTTGATCGTTTTTACCGGACAGACATTTCCAGGAATCGTGAAACAGGTGGAAGCGGACTTGGACTCGCGATTTGTAAAAATTTGATTGAAGCTCATGGAGGCAGCATTCATGCGGAATCGGTTGAACCTCATGGTTTGCGTATGGTGATTAATATAGAAACTACAGTAGACTCTGAATAAAAATGGATAAAATACTTATTGTTGAAGATGAAAAAAAAATTGCTGAATTATTGAGGGATTACCTCAGACAAACGGGTTATGAAACCCACATCCTTTTACGGGGAGATGAAGTGATACCCTGGGTTAAAAAAAATGAAGTTGATATGATCTTATTGGATCTGATGCTCCCGGGAATGCATGGAATTGAAGTCTGCAGAGGTTTGAGGCAATTTTCACAAGTACCGATAATTATGGTGACGGCACAAACAGAAGAAATAGACCGCTTGCTGGGACTGGAGTTAGGGGCGGATGATTACATCAGCAAACCTTTTAGTCCACGTGAAGTAGTGGCCAGAGTAAAGGCTGTTTTACGCAGAGCCGCTCAACCTCCTGTTCCGGAAAATATGCTCAAAGAAGGTGTCTTGAAACTTGACGTGGAAACTCATCAAATTTGGGTCAATGGGAAAGAAGTGGATTTTACACCAGTTGAGTTTGGCTTGCTGAAAGTGCTAATGTCACGACCGGAACGCGTATTTACGCGTGAAGAGTTATTGAACAAAGTGCAGGGTTACGATTTTGTGGGTTATGATCGCACCATCGACACGCATGTAAAAAATTTACGCAGGAAATTTGCAAAACATGGTGTAGAAGAATGCATTGTTTCAATTTACGGTGTTGGTTACCGCTACCATGTTCCTACCACTTGAAGAATTAAATAGCTGAAAAATTAGTTCAATTGAGATTTTGGCTCAGCCGGCTTTAGATTTACTTAATCGAAATTATTGCAGAATTGGCCAACTCCTGGATCAACTTAGCTGAAAAAGTCGAATGTCCATCGGTTGGCCATTATATTATTATCTTAATTTGATAATGATGTACTGTGAACCTTTAGGTCTCACCATCAGCAACAAAACACCCTGACTAATGTTTATGTTTTTCAAAGCATTCTGAAACTCATTTTCGTCTTTGACAGGGTGCCGATTGACTTCCGCAATCACCATTCCTGCTTGAAGTCCTACCTGATCTGCGGGAGATCCGGATTCAACTTCAGTGATCACCACCCCTGTTCCTGGATCATATCCAAGGCGTTTAATCACATCGGGACTCAGGTCTTGAACAAGTATGCCTAAAACCAGCGAGGATTCTTTTTTAAGCGGTGTAGACGTTGAGGCGGTTTTCAGCTCATCCAAGGTGACTTTAAAAATTTTCGATTTGCCTTCACGAATCACCTCCAATGTTACATCAGCCCTTGCACCTGCTTCAGCAATATAGTTTCTGAGCTGACTGCTGTTTTTGACTTTTTTCTGATTCACGCGAATAACAATATCACCTTTTTTCAATCCCGCAGTTTCTGCTGGAGAAGAAGACATCACTTTGGTGATTAATGAACCCTTTGTGTTTTCTACTCTAAATGCCTGTGCTAATTCTGCAGTAATATCCTGGATCCCAACACCTAACCAGCCACGGGAAACTTTTCCTTCTGCTATTAAATCTTGCATAATTATCTGGGCCATATTCGCAGGCACCGAAAAACCAATTCCCTGGTAACCACCGTTTTTAGAAAATATGGCGGTATTCACACCAACTAGTTTACCTTCTAGATTAATTAGTGGACCACCACTATTTCCTGGATTGATTGCAGCATCAGTTTGAATGAAATTTTCATAGTCTGTGATGCCAACATTGGAACGACCTTTGGCACTGATGATGCCCAGAGTGACGGTTTGGGTCAATCCAAAAGGATTACCAATGGCAATCACTGTTTCTCCAACTTGCATTTCATCGGAATCACCCATTTGAATTGGATGCAGATCAATCGCTGCAATCTTAATCACTGCAATGTCTGAAGGAGGATCGGCTCCAATCAGTTCAGCATCGAATTCCTGTCCATCATGCAGTCTTACCACAATACGGTCTGCGTCTCCAACAACATGATTATTGGTCAAAATATAACCGTCTTTGCTCACTATGGAACCGCTGCCAAGTCCCTGTTGTT
>Ga0114994_10003766_pt1 | contig 11053 bp, 7 predicted proteins | sample ArcticOcean_MG_C_9_FD_87043 | JGI IMG/M metagenome (GOLD analysis project Ga0114994, IMG submission 87043) | Marine microbial communities from western Arctic Ocean - ArcticOcean_MG_CB2_152 | ecosystem: Environmental > Aquatic > Marine > Oceanic | place: Arctic Ocean: Canada Basin | collected... | reverse complement strand
CGCCACGCTCACGTTCACGTCGCCTTTCGACGACGCGGCGGTCGCGTCCCCGTTGAGCGCGTCGAAGGCTAGAGAGATCGTCCCCGCGGCTTCCACGTCGCAGCTCCCGGAGCACCGCTGGAGCGAGACGCCGCCGTTCGGCGTCACAACGCGCACGTGGCCGTGGGCCGCGTTCACGTGGACGGCGTCGACCGCGGAGGCGCCCTGGGCTTCGATAACTAACGAGCGGCAGTAGGCCGCAACAACGCGCACCTCGTCGCCGTGCACGCGCGCATCGGTCGCCTGGAGCTTCGCGAGGGTCACGGGCCCGCGCGATTCTATATCCACCTCTAACCCCTCCACGAGTTTCGTCGACGCCACGCCGCCGTGTGCCGCGTCCAAGCGCACGGTCTCGCCCCGCACGCTGTCCACCTCGATCGTAGCGCCTCGTATCTCGATGGCGTCGCCCTCGACCTTGCCCCGGACCGTCGCGGCGCCCGGCGTCTCGATGAATAGGGCGGTGCGCTGCCGCGACTGGATGCGGACTCCATCATCAATAGCTGTAATGACGTCTTGCTCCTGCCAGGTGGACGTGACATGCACGTCGACGCCGGCCACGCAGCGCAGCAGTGCGGGCGTCGCCTCGACTCGTACGGCTGCCGCGCCGACCAGGGCCCTGAGCGGTGCCCGGGCCGCAACGACGGCGAACATGTGCGTGCCTGGTGCGTGCGTGACTCGCGACGGCTGTGCAGCCTCGGAATACTTCAGGAAACGAGCCGTTTCGCCGCAATCGCTCGCTGATGGCTGTGCAGCCGCCTGATCGACTATGCGTGCGGGTTTGTCGCGAGTTAGACGGGTTTAAGCCTATGCCCGAACGCTCGCGCTTGCTTCAGCTCGTGTGCGTAGTCGCACAGCTCACCACTAACTCGTTGGATTCGCGCGGCGACGCGTACTAATCCACAAGCATGGAGAGCAGCGAAGCGCCCACACCAAGGAGCACATCACCTCAAGGCAAAGGACCGATGGACCAGTTCTTTTATGAGATTGGACCGATTCCACTTGTCGCGGAGGCCGCGCAGACCGACGAGCTGTCCATCGCGCTCGTCGGCTGCGGCTGGTTCGCGCTGCGCACGCACTGCGTGACCCTGAATAAGGCCAAGGCCCGCGTCGCGGCCGTCTGCGCCCGGACCGAACCCTCGCGGCAGAGGGCCCTCAATAAGCTCGGCGGTGCCGGCAAGGAGTTCGCGGACGTCGCGTACGCGATCAACGCCGCCTCGTGCGCGCTCGTCGCGCTCCCGGCGAGCGTTGCCAGTCGTGCGTGCCTCACGGCCATCTCCACCGGCAAGGACCTGATTAGCGAAAAGCCGGCGGCCTGGACCCCGGAGGAGGCCGAGGATTTGAGAATGGCCTGGGATGAAAGGCCGCGGCCGGACCAGCGCTGGCGCGTGCTCGAGAACTGGGCGCTCAAGCCCGCCGTTCTGCGAGTGGGCGAGCTCTTGGATGCAGGCTGTGGTGCCCAGACCTACGCGTGGCGGTGCACGCGGCGGAGGGCCCAAAAGGGCGACTGGCGCCGGGGGGACGCGGCCAAGGAGTTACTAGACGTGCTCGTCCACTTGGTGCGGGCCCTGCGGTGCTGGTTCGGCGACTGTAAGGTAACGAGCGCGTCGCTGCGGACGTACGACTTCGGCGGCGCGCGCGCGGTCGAGCTCTCCTTGAAGCATGAGGGGGCGGGCGGTGAAATTGTGCTGGAGCTCTTCGACGGCGAGGGCGAGGAGGAGTCAGTTTTTACGTGCGGCGATATAACGTGGGACGCCGACGCGCGCACGGTCAATGGAGACATCATGGAGGGCGACGGGTGGGTCAGCGGCGGCGCCAAAGCTTGTTTAAGTGAGGCCCTGCAGAGCGTTGAACATGGTAGAGGGGACCCGTGCACGGCCTGGGAGGAGGGGTTAAGGGACTGCGCCGTGTGCTTCGCGGCGCTGGGGATGGGCGACATCCGGCCGGGCGCCTTCTATGAACTTCCTGTTGTAATAGGTACGGTCCCGCGGTCGCACGAAGGCTGTGTTTTGTGTTTGGAACAGGCGCCGGATCTAGTTGTTCTGGGCGGCGGCGCGAACCTGCGGCGGCGACGGGGTCCCTTTCTCGAGACGCGTTTGATGAACCGCGTCGTGTCGGTGAAGGGGGACATTGTCGTAGTCGAGGCGGGCTGCTGCCTGCGGGGGCTTCGAAAGGCGCTGGCGGTGCGTAACTTGACGCTCGCGTCCTGGCCCTACTACCTCGACTCGACGGTTGGCGCGGCCGTCGCGACGAGGAGCCACGGGACCTCTGCAAAGTACGGCACCATGGCGGACTTTGTCGTGGCTTGTCGAATCACCACCGCTCCTACCGACGGGTGGTCCGGCGACATTGCGGGAAAGGAGCCCTTCACGTACGATGTCAAAGGCGTCCTCACCGTGGTGGCGCTGCGCTGCGTGCCGCTTACAAAGGTCGTGCGGTCCGTCTTAACAACATCGAGTGTAGATGCGGGCTGGCTGCGAAACGTGGGCGCCCACGACCACGCCTGGGTCTGGTGGGACGTTTCTAAGGGCTCGGCCGCGGCGGTCATGCTTGATGAAAGTGATGCTGGCGAAGTGTACGACGGGCGGAACTGGACGCCGTACCCCGCCGAGGTTACACGACTGTTGGGGCCGCCCGTCGCCGCGGAGGACTGCTACACGGCCCAGTACGCCGTGGCCGCGGCGGCCGCCAAGGCCGCGGTCGCGGCCCTTAAACGCGTCGCGGGCGCCGGCGTCGTCGAGGTCAAGTTCCTGCCGCCGTCATCGATGCTCCCCGGCGCGGCGGCCATGTGCTTCAACGTGTACGTGGCGGCGCCGGCGCCGCCGTGGGTGCTGGGCGTGGAGCGCGCGCTCGCCGCGCTCGGCGGCGTGGCGCACCCGGGGAAGTGCTGTGCGGTCCTGGAGTAAATTGTTCTTATGTGACTCGCTATCCTGGACTTGCAAATGCATGTATCGCGTCGCAGAAACATCGAAACCCGTTTTGCGGAGCCAAAAAGGTGTGCGTGTGCCAACTTTGGAGCACCGCTGGCAGCCTCTCTCCGCAATACCGAGACAAAAAACTGCATAGAAAGTGGTGCAGAGGTCGCTGACATTGGTTCGTTGAGCTGTGCGGCTGTCAAAGGCTGCACCAGCAACAAAAGGCAGCTCCACGCAGTCGACGCAAAAGGAGCCATATGCGTCGAGCAGCCGCATTATTACTGGTGCATGCATCTTGCTCGCTTAGGCCACAACATGTGTCGATGTCGCGTCGGCCATCTGGTGTGATGCGAGCTGAACCGGAGAGGACCGCGCCGGCAGCCGCGTCCACTGCGCCGGCAGCCGCGTCCGAGCCGGTAGCCGCACTGACCACTGAGCCGGAGCCGACCGCGGAGCCGGCGACCGCGCTGGAGCCGTCCGACGCACGACCCGCCTCCTACAACTGGACGGCGGTCGCGAAAGCGCCAGTCGGCATCAACACGGCGACGCAACGCCTCGCCGCACGCCGCGCCGCCGCCACGACCGACGAGAAGACGATACGCGTGCGCTGGAACGACCCGTGGACCGTCGCGGCCTTTTGCGTCTTCGTCCCGCTCCTCCTGTTCGACGAGTTCCTCGCGATCTCGCGCGGCTTCATCTGCGCCCACAGCGACGTGGCCGTGTCGGACCTGTGCCGCGCGGTGGGCGGCGTAGGCTAAATACACATGTATGTACTCCGCGCCCCCTAGGGCGTCTCGTCGATTTTGGTAGAGGACGCCGTCTCCCGGCTCGGCTCCTTGGGCGGCGCCAGGTCCAGGGCGATCATCATCTCCGTGAACTCCGCAACACTAATTGAGCCGTCGGAGTCCGTGTCGAACTCCGCAAACAACTCCTCCATCTTCCCGGAGTCGACCTCCTTCGAAGCGCGGCGTAGTAAGACGCTGGGCTTGGCCGCGGCCGGGTCCACGAAGCCCTCGTCCGACTCCTGGGCTAGGTACTTGCCGAGCCTATTGCCCACTTTCTCCACAAATTGTTCGGTGGTCAGGCCGGAGGGCCCGGCCATGTCCCACGTGCCCTGGCCGTACTTGAAGGTGTTGTGCATGGCCCGTCGTAAGCAGAGGACGTACTCCTTCGTTCTTCTGGCGGTGGCTTCGTCTTCACTTAAATCCGCCGCGTGAGACAGAGCCCCCATGACGGCCTCGGCCATGCCCAGGGGGTTGAAGGACGTCGCCTCGCCGGCCAGGTGCTGGTGCCATAAATCACTGACAGTACCGTGCGACGCCTCGAACTCTTTGATCGGAGAACCGTCGTCCGCCACGCCCACTAGGTTCGACGTAATAAAGCCCGGCGACCGGTGCACCTGGGCCACCTCGTCCGTCAGCATGTCCCCGTCATAATTGTGCGCGGACATGCCGAAGCCGCCGCGCGTCCACCGGATGATCTGCATCGTCGCGGCATCGCTAATCAAATGTTGCAACTCCCCTCCCGTAATATCTAACAACCCCTTCTCCAGGAACTGGGCTTTGTAGTTCTCGTCGAAGACCTTCTTATGGATGGCCCAGAAGGGCTCCTGCCACTTAAAAACCGTCTTCTTCGTGACGACGTAGGGCGTCACGCCGGCTTTTAAAGTTCGCGAGAAGAAGTGGTGCGCCAGGGCTTCCACGTTGTCCAGGGGGTTGTGGTAGACCACGGCCACGTTCCGCTCGTTGTCCAAAATTCTAGCGTCCACGATGATCGCTTCAGAGTCGGTCAGGTCGTCGGGGAAGAACGTCGTGATGAGGCGGCCCTTGCCCACCTCCTTCCAGCCCGCCGCGTACTCGCCGCCCACCGCGTGGCGTTCAAACAACACGGGCTTCTTGAAGCCGAGTTCCACGCCGTCGATGTGGATCGTGTCCCTACTAATCGTGATGCCGTTCCACCCCCGGCGCATCATGCCGTTCGGCGACGGTAACGGCTTTGAGAGATTGAACTCCTTCACTTGTTCCGCGGACGGCGTGATGGTCGGTTCTTTGAAAATAGCACCTGATCTCGCGCCAGCCGTAACGGCGTCCCGCAGCGTCTGATCATTGGAATCATCGCGCGCGTTACAACTGAGGTCAAAGAACTCCCACGCACTAGTGTCCACGTGCGGCTGGACCCAGTGGTCGAGCATGAGCTGCGCGGCGTACCGGGTCATCTCCTCGCCCTTGATGTAGACCAGGGGGAGGGACTTGATCTTGCCCTGGGCGGTGAGGCCGTCGCTGAGGGCGCGGCGCGCATTGCTGGCGGCGGCGCGCTTCCATGAGGCGGCGAGCATGTTGGGTGGCGGCGCAGAAGTTTCTGGCAGCGAGCGGTTTTCAGTCCTTGTCTTGCGGGAAACTGATGGGGTCCGCCGCAAATCGAAATGTATCAGCACGCAGCGATGCAGGCAGCGCGGAGGTGTCTGTGCAATGCCAGAAACAGCTGAAATCACTGCTGCTAAAACGATGGCCGCGATAAAAACACAGAAACGTTCGGGTTCTAATCGCAAACGGCAGGCGTCATTTCCGCGCCCCCGCACCGCTCGGGCAGCTGCCGGACGAGCTCGGCCGACAAACCCGCCGCCGCCTCGCTCTCAATCTGCTCAGTGGCAGGGAAGGCAAAGCGAATTGTAAGGCAGCCACACTCGTCCGACCGAGCGGCTCGACGCACCACAGCACCGCACCGCGCACCGCGCGGACGCCATAGCATATATTAGGTCGCAGCGAGGGGCAGCGCTTGCGGCACCGGTAAGATGGGCTGCAACACAAGTAAAGATGACACGGCGCCGACGCTTGCGAGCGACGAGGCCTTCATCGTGGACCACTTCGCCAAAACGGGCTTCCCGCCGGAGCGGCCCAGCACGACCTTCCGCGCGCGGCAGCCCAAGCCCACCGCTTGGGTGATTGGCGGCGGGGCGCTCGTCAAGGCCATGCAAACTACACAAAAGGCGCAGGGCACGCCCGCGCGCGTCTCGAAACTCAACGCGAAGCTCGACGCGTTGAGCGCGAACCTGCGGGCGCCGCGGCCCCAGGGCTCGCCGAGCCAATCGTACATTAAGGCGGCGGCGCTACATAGCCGCGCCGCCTCGACCAAGACGGCCACGCCCCAGGGCCACCGGGTGGTGACCATGTCCAGGGGAGAAAACGCGACGGCGCCGCCGCCCCCGGAACCCATCCCAGGGCCACCCGCGAGCTCGCCGATGACGCCGCTGTCGCCGGTCAAGGCCCTGGCCAAGGCCTGGGACGAGGGCGGGACGCCTTCGCCCATCGGCTCGCCCATGAGCGACATGAGCGACGAAGTCGGCTCACCCGTGCGGTCCGGCCACCGCGTGCGCATCTTCGGCCTGGAGAAGGCGCCGCAGCACAACGGCTGCGAGGGCGTGGTCATCCCGAAACGCGAGGCCGGGCGCGTCGGCGTCAAGCTGGACGGGGGGAAGTTGTTGTCCCTGAAGCCGGCCAATTTAGAGGTGCTGCGGAAGCCTTCTCTGAACGATCGCGTGCGGGAGAGCCAGGAGCGCGCGTTAAGAAGAGCGGAAGAGCGGCGGCAGAAGGACGCGCGAAAAGAAGAAGCCGCTAAAGTCAAGGCGGCCGTCGACGCGTCCAAGGCCTCCCAGGACAAGGCGGTGCACGACGCCGAGCTGGCTAGATTGAGGGAGCAGAAGAAACAAGACGACACCGAGAACCGCGAAGCGAGCGAAGCGCGCGAGGCGTTGCGCCAGGCGTCCTTGCGCAAGAACCGGTCCAAGGCCAAGAAGTCTGCGGCGACGGCCGAAGCGACGGCTATGAAGGCGTCCAAGGCGGCAGCCGAGGCGGAGCGCATCTCGTGCTTAGCCGAGAGCAAGGCGCTCGAGATCCGCCGGCAAGAAGCGTTTCGGAAGGCGAAGGCCGCTGAGCGGAAGGAGCTCGAGCAGAAGCGAGAAGCCGCCGCCGTGGAGATGGAGGCGCGGCATAAGGCCGAGGCGGCGACGGCCAAGGCCACGAAGAATAAAGTTGCTGAGATGAAGAAAGTCGCGGAAGCGCGCGCGAAAGCGGCGAAGGCAGCGAAGGCCAAGGAGGCGCGCGACGCCGCGGAGGCGCAGGCGAAGCGCGCGAAGGCGGCCAAGGAAAAGGAGGCGCGAGCCGCCGAGGCCACGGCCGCCGGCATCGCCGCGGAGGCGCGGAAGAACGCCCAAAGAAAGGCCGACGCCCAGGCCGCGACTGCGGCGGCGAGCAAGAAAGCGTCGGACGTCAAGGCCGCCAAGGCGGCGGCGGCCCAGAAGGCGGCGAGCGCCAAGGCCGCGGCGGCGACCAAGAAGGCGGCGGCAGCGGCGGCCCGGAAAAAGAAGGACATCGCGGCTGCGGAGCGCGAGGCGGCCGCCCTCCGCTTGCCGCCGACCGGCGCGGCCGCGAAGCGCGCCGAGATCGAGCGCAAAGTCGCGGCCGCGCGCGCCGCGGCCGCTCCGCCGCCGCCGCCGCCGCAGGGCGACGCGCGTGCCTGCAGCGGCTGCGCGGCGCACTTACCGCCGTCCGCCTTCTCCGCGAAGCAGCTCAAAGCCAAGGCTGGCAAACGTCGGTGCAAGGGCTGCATCGCCTCCGGCCCGTCGGCGCCCGCAAGTGCGCCCGTGGCGGCCACGGCCCACATGCTCCCGGATTAGCGAGCACCGCTTCTATGACCTAAGCTGGCTTTACTCCTCGCCCCCCCGATCGTAGTCCCGCCCTTCCACAATCTCAAAGGGCAGCGTGAACTCCCGCAGCCCGGGCGGCACCATATATTGCTCAAGCACGAGCGAGACGCGGTGGCCCTGCGGGAAGGCCGCGTCCGCCTCGGTCACGTTCGTGACCCGCCGTACGGCGTGCTCCGCGTCGCCCCGAAAGACCACGAGCCGGTTCGGCGCCGGCGCGACCTCGCGGTCGATGGGACCGCGCTCGGCCCGCCAGGGCGGGCGGTGCGGTTCCCGCCTGTGTGGAAATCAACGTTATCGACGCGACGTCGTCTCCGTAAGTCTGCTCGATAGCGTGGGTTGATTTCCACGCAGGCTCCCGCAGGCAGAGCTCGCCGCCGGTCGCGGCAGGGACCGCCACGTACAGAACAGAAACCCGGTGCGCGAGCGGCGGCGCCGCGTCGGCGCCTTGTTTCAAACCAATCGTCGCGTCGCGGTGCCAGCCCACGGCGTACTGGTCGTCCATGGCCTCCGCGGCCTTTTTCCGCAGCAAGAGTTTGACGGCCTCCGGGGCGTCCTCGTCGATGGGCGGGTCCTCGTCGCTCGCGGCATCGGGCCCGACCACCAACACATTCAACACGAAGCCCGTGCAGGCGCGGTCCGCGCAGCGCCAGAAGAAGGGCACCAGGGGCCGCGTTTCGGGGCGCGCCGCGAGTTTCTCGGCCGTCACCTCAATACCCTCCCAGCCGTCGAAGCGCACGACGAAGCCCAACGAGCCCGAGAAGGCGTCGCCCAGCGCCGCCGAGTCCGCGTTCCGGAGGCGCGGGTGGTTCGCTATGGCCTCTTTGAGTAGTTGAAACGTCTCTTCGTCGAGCCCCCGGCCCACGGTCACCAGGGGCCGCTCGTCCACGATTTCCTCGGGGAACGCGCCGTGGTCGATGACGTGGTCTAACACGCTCTGGGCCGCCGTTTCTTCGTTGATGGATGGGAGGACGGGCGGCGCCGCCGGCGCGACGGCGCGCCGTCTCGCGCACCGCGCGAGGAAGCACCGCGCGGCGGCCGCGTCGTCGCACGCCGCGGGCTGCGCGAGGTCCGCGATCGCGGCGCGCCACGCCGGCCGCGTTTTCAGCTTGGCCGGGGGAAAGTCCCTTGCCGCCCGCTCGCGCCACGGCACGCCCGTGCAGTCCTCGCCGTCGACGCGCCACCTATCACATCTTTTGAGCCAGAGCGTGCAGTAGTCGTCGTCCTCCTCGTCGTCCAGGCCGCGCAGGGCATGCACTAACGCGCGGCACAGCGCGGCCTCGGCGTCCTTGGGCAAGGCCGCGAGCATCCCGTCGCAGCTCTCGAGGGCCGTGTCGAAGCGCTTGGCGCTGAGCTCCTCCACAAAGGTCTCGAGGTGCGTCTCGTAGTCCAGTTCCGCGGCGTCGTACTGTTCGAAGAGCGCTTCCTGGAAGTGGGCCATTAGTGTGCTCGGCTGCCCCTCGCCTGCGCTCCTGCGTGGCGCGCAAGCGCAGCCGGAAGCTGCCCGAGGCGCATGCCGAGTCCTGCGCTCTCGGCTGCGTATGTATGAATGCGAGTCCTACAGCCGTGCAATATACTTGAGAAACCCGCACGCGACACGAACGACCCGGCCTACGCCCGCCGCGCGGTGCCCCCCCCCCCCGGGCCCCGCCCACTAGTCCCAGCACCGTAACAACACCAACCACGAACGGGCAAAGACCCAATAATACACTTCCCTTACGCGCCCGTCGAGTTGATGATGCCGAGCGAGGACTGCATCTTTTCCGTGTACTGGTCCAACGCGCGGATGATGGCGTCGTCCTGCCGTTCGCGTTGCGCGACCTCCTCGTCCAGCGCCCTTTGGATGGTCGCCACCTCCTCCGCGCAGACGCGGTCCAGGGCGACGTCCGCGTGCACGCGCGACCGCACGCACTGCGCGAGCTCCGCCTGGATCTCGGCCACGCGCTGCGTTCGCGCCTCGAGCTCCGCGTCGAACTTTGTCGTGAGGTGGCCCTCGTGCTGGTCCATCTGGACCCGTATTTGCTCCTCCCTTTTTTTACGTAAGCGCACCTCCTCCTCGAACGCCTCCTGGAATTCATCCAGCATCGTAGAAAGCCGTTGAGACTCCTCCTCGACCTCCCGCTCTATTCTGGCTTTTTCCCTCGCGAAGCGCTCCTCCAAGGCATCCGCCCTCACATCCAACGTATCTAAACGAGCGTGCACCGCCACGTCCTGGTGTTCTAACAATTCCGCGAAGCCCTCCTTCGCAGCAATGAGCTCCGCGTCGCAGTGCTTTTGTAATGATCTATTTTGCGACGCCGTGATCTGCACCTGGTCCTTCAACAATCCTTCTAACCGGAGCATCTCGGCCTTCATGGCCGCCACCTTGCGCGCGTCCTTCTCCTGCCGCAATTTCGTCTCCAATTTCATCGCGTCGTCAAACGGCGCAAAGCCATCTAACAGTGTTTGGAGCTTCTGGGCCGTCGCGGCGTGGTTTACATCAGGCTTCGCGCCCGCGTCCGGCAGCACCGAATTGGCCGTGGACGGCCTCGACTGCTGGCGCGAGCCGGGCCGCGAGGAGGCCTTGGAGCCGGGGCGGCTCCCGGCCTCGGACATGGTCTTCGGTGCGGCGGCGTGGAGGCAGTACTTGTTTGTTGTGGACCCCGGGCTGTGCGGCGGCGTCGGACAGCCGTAGGCGTGCAGCGGTTCGGAAACGTGTGCTGCTGCGGGAGTGGGGCAGCGTATGCGCCTCGGTTGGTACGCGTGTGAGGCAGGTGTTTTATGGCGCTGCACCAAAGGTGCGGGCTGAGGGTCCTGGCTCGCGTCCTTCGAAGCTCGCCGGAGGTTCAGCTCCCTGCCCAACGAGACGTTGGGACGCCTCGGATAATTATTATTTTGCAAACACCTGGAAAACCCGCCGCAGAATATCGATGCACGATGTCCAAGGCGCCGGCCCTGAACGCGCTGCCACGACCTTGCCTGTTCTGCGCACGTCTCCGTGTGCCGTGCGACACGTGTCCCGTGACCCCTTGCATATATAACCAAGTGCAAGGGCCAAATGCTGCGCGGCCGCGAAGATGCCGCCGGCCCCGTAGCAGCACACATGGACGCCGCGCCGCCGTCGCGCGCCCGCCTCGTGCTCGCGCTCGCGCTCCTCGCTTCCTTAATTGCAGTCATCCCGCTCGGCGCGTTAACAATACCGAACGGCTGCGCGATGACGCGCATGCGGCCGCGCTACGAGGACGCGGAGATGAGTGACGGGTACTACACCGTGCTGCGGTATAGGGAGCGCGGGTCCGAGCACGTGGAGCAGGCGGGCGCGGTGCTCTTTCTCCCGGGAAACGGCGGCGTCGCGCGCCAGGTCCGGAGCCTGGGCCGCGAGGTCGACGCGTTGAAGGGCGCGGCGGTGTACGCGTGCGATTTT
>Ga0114994_10003764_pt1 | contig 11056 bp, 9 predicted proteins | sample ArcticOcean_MG_C_9_FD_87043 | JGI IMG/M metagenome (GOLD analysis project Ga0114994, IMG submission 87043) | Marine microbial communities from western Arctic Ocean - ArcticOcean_MG_CB2_152 | ecosystem: Environmental > Aquatic > Marine > Oceanic | place: Arctic Ocean: Canada Basin | collected... | reverse complement strand
GCCAGCGCCGTAACCGATACCGTAAAAAATCCTCTTAAAGCGCTTGGAGTATTTTTGAACGGGATCGACACAAAAAGCCCAATGGCACCTGAAATTTCGCTTGAAAATCAGCGACCAGCTGAATTCTTATTTGACGGATTAGTAAAAACACTAACCCAACAACGCGAAGAAGATCAAGCTAAATCAGGCGGCACCAAAAAGCGGACCGAGGATGCCGGGCACGCGGCGTAAGGTCGCCAGCGCTAATTTCATATCTTTAGACAACGCCATTAAAGCTGGGATTTGATTGGGGTGACGTAAAAGCCCTTTCAAAACCCGGCCAATTTGAGGTTTCCCATTTTCTCCAATAACGCCCAACGCAGCAGACGGAATGGCGCGGGTGGCATCATCTGAAATCACCCGGATTGCCAAAAAAGGAATTGCGGCTTGCTGAGCTACTAAAGCCATGCGGTGGGTTTCCATATCCACACAGAGGGCTTTTGATTTGACATATATATCTGATTTCAGCTGTGCCGATGTAATGGCGATATCAGAACCATAAATCAGCCCCTTATGAACAGAACTGATTTCTTGACCAAGTAATTCGAAAACCCGCAGAAGCCAAACATCATCCGCCACGATGACATCATCTTGGGCATTTTTGACACCTGTAGATACCACAATATCACCAACTTGGACGTCTGGGCATAAGGAACCTGCAATGCCAAAGCTCAGCAAGGCTCGGCAATCTTGATCAATAAATTGATGTGATATACTTTCTGCGCGCTCAGGCATAGCAGCAGCGCATGCAACTAACATTTCAGGAGCTGGACTAGGCAAACATTCAACTTCGCACGCTAACCCCGTTAAAACGCCAAGCAGCATTGGTTATATACCACATTTTGGGAGCTTGTGATTATTCTTATTGCTTTTTAGATCTCGATATCGGGCCAAAGTCCATAACGGAAAAAACGAGCTATAACCGTGATAGCGCAAATAGAAAATCCGTGGAAAGCCAACCGCATTAAAGTATTCTTCTTTCCATTTTCCACCTTCATGAGGCTCGCGCAACAAATAGTCAACGCCACCCTTTACCGTAACACTATCAACTTCACCCGCCGCCATAAGCCCAAGTACAGCCCATGCGGTTTGCGACGGTGTCGAAGACTTCACTTCGTCACGACGATGTTGCCAATAACTGGCACAATCTTCGCCCCAACCGCCGTCGGTTTGTTGGCGGCCCTTTAACCAATCAACGGCTTTGCGCACATAAGGCTGCTGCATGTCTTCGCCAATGGCATTTAACGCGCACAAAACAGACCATGTACCATAGACATAGTTGTTGCCCCATCGGCCGAACCAAGAGCCATTGCCTTCTTGTTCACGCTTTAAATAATCTAAGGATTTCGCAACGGTTTTATTATCGACCGCGTACCCCAACTGAGCCAACATCCCCAAACAACGCGCACTGACATCTGCTGTTGGTGGGTCAAGCAATGCGCCGTGATCAGCAAACGGGATGTGCTGCAGAAGGCTATGGGTGTTATCCGCATCAAAAGCGCCCCAACCTCCATTTTTACTTTGCATACCTATAACCCATTCGGTGGCCCGATCAATGGCATGTTTGTATTTTTCAGGATTTGCCCGATGAAGCGCCATCACCACAACAGCCGTGTCGTCAACATCTGGATAGTAATCGTTCCAATATTGGAACGCCCAACCACCCGGGCGTAAATGGCCTTTATTCGAGGCCCAATCGCCCTTCACATCTAAAATTTGACGATCGACAAGCCATTCCGCTGCCTTATCAAACGCCGGGTCCCCATCAGAAATGCCCGATTCTAACATCGCATGCATTGCTAAGCTGGTATCCCAAACCGGCGATAAACACGGCTGACAATACGCAATACCTTTTTCATCATCAAAAACCAGTAATTTTTCAATGGCTGAGCGCGCGATGACATAATCGGGGTGATCTTTAGCATAGCCCATCGCATGGAACGCCATGACTGAATTTGCGATTGCGGGAAAAATTCCACCCAATCCATCCTCGCCGTTTAACCGTTCGTGAACAAATTTAAGCGCCTTATCGACGCCCCGTTTTTCGAAGTAAGGTATAAATATTGGCTCAATCTTTTGCATAACTCGATCAAGCAAAAGAAACATATTACCGATCCAATGGCCCGTTGGGTTGACCATATAATGGTGTTCTTGCTCAGAGGGCGTGATAAAAAGTTCACGGATATTAATTTTACGGGGGTTTGCAGCTGTGGGTTTTACGGCAGCAACAACAAGCAAAGGAACCATAACGGTCCGTGACCAATACGATATTTTATCAATATGAAACGGGAACCACTTGGGAAGCAACATCGCTTCAGGGCGGATAACCGGTACAGCGCGCCATGGAACTTGACCGAATAAAGCCAAGGCAATTCGGGTGAATACATTCGACTTAGAGGCACCGCCATATTCTAAAATTGTTTTTCTCGCCAACGCCATATGGGGTGCATCTGGATCATCTCCCACAAGCTTAAGAGCATAATAAGCCTTAACCGATGCGCTCATATTAAAATCCCCAGCATGGTACAAGGGCCAGCCGCCATGATCTTCTTGTATTGATCTTAAATAGATCGCAAGTTTTTGTTCGGTCTCGTCGTCAATGTCGCCAATGAAGTGGTTTAGAAAAATATATTCGGCAGGAATGGTTGCATCAGCTTCGAGCTCAAACGCCCAATGCCCATCTTCTGCCTGCTGCCCTTTAAGCCACTGCGATGCTTCTTCAATGACGCCATCAAGTAAGCGGTCGTCAGATGCGTTCATCTGTGCGGCTGGGCTTGCTTCTATATCAAAATTAACCATCAGGTGCCTAGTTATTTTTAACTATCGTCATGAACAAACAAGTTTAGCGTTTAAATTCATAATATAATGAATCGAATTTACGCTTTCTGTCAAAAAACTACAGCAAAGACAAGACACTTACTTCATTAAAAGACAAAACTAGCGGCTGTATTCCCTGACCTGATCGTCCCCTCAATAGTTGCGGGAAGCCCTGTTGCGGTCCAGTCACCAGCAAGAGCTAGGTTTTTCCATTGCGTTTTTGCACCAGAGCGCTTTAAAAGTTGTTCTGGAGTTTGCGCAAAAGTTGCCCGTTTTTCTTTTACGATTCGGTGCTCCCCCATCAGACAATCACCTAAGTCCAACGCAATACAGATATCTGACCACAAGCAATCCGCAATATCAGAATTTGATTGTGGAACCAAATCAGTAGCAGCACTTACAGTAATTGACACCACATCGCCACGGACAAATAACCAATGCGCAATGCTACCAACAAGTCCCATAAAGCTAACGTCTTTTGACTTTTTGGGAACTCGAAAATGACCGTTTACAATGGGCCTAAACGCATCAGGTGTTACAATTTCAGGCATCAAGGTATGGGCAACAGAAGGAGGCACAGCAAGAATAACGCGATCACCAGGTCCTATCGCTATCTGTTCATTGCCAAAGTCCAATGATGTTACGTGGTCATTCTTATAATTAACCGCCCGCAAGCGATGACTAAAATGGATCGATCCACCTAGATTGGACACATAGGCGACTGCCGGATCAACAAAGCTTTCACTTAAACCATCCCGAACAATCATCGGAACACACGCAGCAGAACCGCGCCCAAACGTTTCACGTAATACAGGCCAAAGTAACTGTGCTGAAGCGGTTTCAGATTCCGTATTTAAGACCGATACTGCCAACGGATCCCAAAACTTATCGAATAACGGCCCATCACCACCTAAGCATTGACTGATAGTTTTATTAGGCCCAGCCCAAGCTAACGATAGGCCACGCAAATATTCACTAAGCGAGCTTCCAGGCACCCGCGTGTCAGCTGAAAACAAAGACCACGGAATAATCCCTTTATCGGGGGTAACGCTCCAGCGTTGCCCCGTTGATAAATCCAAAAATGGAAATTCAGCTTCATCGGAACGGACAAGAGTATCCTCAGAGCCAATGGTCTTTAAATAATCCAAAATTGCATGATTACCGCTTAACATTAGGTGATTGCCGTTATCAATCCGGCACCCTAAGACCTCATCATGATAAGAACGGCAACGTCCGCCACCATGACCTGCGGCATCATGAACAACAACGCTTGCACCCCGTTGGATCAAACAAACCGCTGCTGATAAGCCTGCTAAACCAGCGCCAATGATATGTACGGTTCCGGTCATTTTAGAAAAATCCGTATCTAATTGACGTCCATAACTTTTCAAACTTCGACAAACCAACGGGTATCGTCAGCTTTGCCCAGCCTCGACGTTTTAACTTTTGGAAAATTTGGCTGTAGACTTCCATCATCATAATCGCCGGGCGGACTTGATCGCGATCACATTGTATAATTAAAGCCCGAACCTCTTTATACCGGCGTTCCGCAATATGCGATATCAACTCACAAACGTTTTTTAGGGCTGGGTGAGCTAAAACTTCATCTAAGTCATCGGTATCAATATCGTGCGATAACAACAAATCTTGAGGAATATAAAGCCGGTTGCAGCCTACATCCTCGTGAACATCGCGCAAAATATTTGTCAGTTGCAGCGCTTGCCCCTGTGCGTAGGCCAACTTAATACCTAATTCTTCCGGAACCCCAAAAACCCGAACAGACAACCGGCCAACGGCGCTTGCAACCCGGTCGCAGTACAGCTCTAAATCCGTCATTGTTTTAATACGAACCGCAACTTCCATATCGGTTTCCATTCCATCAATAACGGCAATAAAATCGTCTTTTAAAAGCCTATAAGTCTCAATAGGGCCAAGCAAAGCTTTGGTGATCAAATGGCGCGGCTGTTCTCCATAAAGGCGCTCAATCTCGCCCCGCCACAGGGCCAACCCCGTTCTTTTATCTTCAATTTCACCCGGCTCGTCAGCAATATCATCAACTTCCCGGCAAAACGCATAAATCGCATACATAGCGCGGCGCTTTTCTTTGGGTAATAGGCGCATGGCATAAAAAAAAGAACTGCCGGATCGCCGGACAATGGCTTCAATTTCAGCGTCCGTATCGGCTCTCGATTGTTGATTTTCTGTATCGGCATTAGTCATAGGCGTTATCCATACACGACATGAATAGCTCCGTCATCCCTCATCTTAAGATTTTGAATAACTTCTACCTTTCCAAGCGCCACCTTGCCCGCGCCAGTGACGAAAAGCAGACGATACCGTCATCAACGTATATAACACACCAGCTAGGGGAAGAAGTGGCGCCATTAGGCTCCCCATTCCATACAAGATCAACGTCGGGCGATACAAAAACACCATAATCAAATAAGCCCCACAAGCGCTTCCCAATAATATCAAGTCACTTGTAATCAGGCCGAATATGAACAAAACCGGGGGGACTAAATAAATAAGGACCATAGCAAGCACAGTGCCCAACAAATTTAAAATCGAATGATCCAATTGTACAAACGCGGTTCGGGCAACCATGTGCCAAATTTCAGATAGATGTTTGTAGCTGCGTAAACTTATTGTTTGCTCCGATAATCCCAACCAAATAGAGCCTTTTTGTTTGATCAACGCACCCATAGCGCAATCATCAATCAAGCAGTCTTTAATGGGTTGAATGCCACCCGCTTGGCGCAAAGTTTCTAATTTGATCAACATGCACCCCCCCGCCGCAGCAGCCATTGAGTTGTTTGGATTATTCACGTTAGGGAACGGGTATAGTTTTTGGAAAAAATAGACAAAGGCTGGAATTAATAATTTTTCCCAAATGCTCACACACCGAAGCTTAACCATTAATGAGACCAAATGCTGGTTATCAGTGATCGCTTTATAAGCCAATTCAGACAAATTATCGCTATGGTGCTCTATATCGGCATCGGTAAGTAAAACATAATCTGCATTGGGTGCAAATTGATCAATTTCCAATAGTCCTTGATGAACTGCCCAAAGCTTTCCGGTCCAGCCCGTTTGCAACGGTTTGCCATCAATGATGCGTAAATCAGTGTTATTTCCAGCCGCCTCAACCGTTCCATCATCGCTGTTATCATCGACCACAATGACTCGAATTTTTCCAGCATAGTTTTGTGCCAAAAGCGATCCCACTGTTCGGCCAATCGTATCCACTTCATTGCGGGCTGGGATAACAGCAACGATCGAGGGCCAACGTTCCAATTCCCCGGCCTTACATAAGCGTTGGTCCGCGCGCCAAAAAGAACCTCGAAAGAAAATCAGCCCAACCCAAATCAATAACGATATCAGGCTCACCGTGACCAAAATCAAATGTATCAACGCGGGTTTCTTGGTGCGAAGTAGCCTGACAATCCTTGAATAGTGCACCAAATATATGCCGATTTTGATAATTTCACGCGGCCCACTAACGGGTCTTGAACTTTTAAATCATTAATCAAGCGATCTGCTACATTGAGTATCACTTGGCTTTCCATAGCAAGGCGGCGGCTATACATGCCTCTGGGCAATTTATGAGCTTGGGGCATCAAATCAGCGGTTGCGGATATGACCTGATCTAGGACTTGGCGGAAGGGGTATGAAAGCTTGGGCTGATTAAGGTTTTCAACCGTAACACCATGAGCCACCATCCAATCCATTGGGATATAAACCCGGTCCATTTCTAAATAATCTTCTTTGCAATCTTGCAAATGATTGATCACTTGGAGGGCGATACACAGGGCATCAGATGGGCCATAACCATCTTCAGTTCCGCCATGCAAATCAATTAAGTAGCGCCCGACTGGAGCTGCAGAAAGCAAGCAGTACTCTACAAGCTCATCCCAGTTTTGATAGCGGCCTTTTATTGCGTCTTGTTTAAACGCGGTTATCAAATCCAAACAATGCTTTTCAGACACGCCTGTTTCAATAAGGCTGTCTCGCATTTGATGACCAATTGCAAATGCGGACGACGAGGTGTCGTCGCCCCGGATCACTTTTGCAAAACCCTCTAAGCGTGAAATTATTTCATCTGAGCTTGTGTCTGGATTATCAGCAATATCATCAATCGCGCGGGCAAACCGGTAATAGCGCGCAATATGAGGGCGCAAGTGAGCGGGTAAAAGCCACGAGCCAACCGGGAAGTTTTCGTAGTCCGCATATTTGCCCGATGGTGTTTCCACAGTTTGGACATTCAAGTTTGTCATCATTCACCTAAGGTAAGGAATTAGAGTACAAACCCTCAGGTATCAACATTAACACGTTTACGCAACTCGCTTAATAAACCTTCGACTTTATTGTTGTTTTTTCGGATGACAGACGAAAATTCTTTTTGCTGGGTAATCCCCATACTTAAGCCTTCAACCATCACATCAACAATCTTGAAGGTACTATCTTTTGGACGCAGCCGCCAAATCACAGCAATCGGTTCCTGGCCATTTGGGCGTTCTAACAATGAATGAACAAGAATATCACTTTTGCCGCGGGTTTCGGCTTTTTTGACAATCAATTTCTCTCCCGTATAGGCTTCAAATCGGTCCGCGTAGGTAATGACCATTAATTTTTCAAATAGGGTCAAATATTCATCTTTTTCAAAATCCGTAGCGCGCTTCCAATAACGCCCAAGCACCCATTTTGCGATCACATTAAAAGCAAAATAACGCCGCATTAAATCGCGAAACAACCCTCTGCGTTCAACAATTGATAATTCCGATTTAGTAAGGGAAATAAGTGCTTCTTCCGCTAATTTTCCAATAAAAATTTTGGCTCTAGTTTCTGTATATTCAGTACTTTTTTTAGCAAATGCTGCCACCGGGATGATGGTTGCACTGCTAAGAAATGCACTTGTAAATGTTAAAAATAGACGGCGGCTTAACATTTAGACTTCCTCCAAGTACTCAGTTTATCTCAAGGCGGTTTTTATTTTTAACCAAAACGAACAGGATATATAAAAATTGATAAAACCATTCAAATCAAGAGAAATACAAACCCTATTAAAACTAAAGGTATTTATTACGCAGCAACAAACCGATCTCTAAATTCATTTCGTGCATTTGCATACCAAGGGGGCTCTGGTGGCCACCACCATAAGTTTTCAAGCGCACCACTGGGATAGGCATCATGATAATTTTTAGATGCTGCAGAAGTCAAATATTTGTCAGCCCCCAGTGCAACCGAATTATAGCCCGTTTTAGACGCCAATCGCCCACCGACATCTGGCCTGTAAACATAGTCTAAAAAGGCGTAAATTTGATCAAAATTAATGGCCCCTTTTGGGATAGATAATCCATCAAGCCAAGCAAGCGCCCCTTCTTGTGGCGCCATGTAGTTGACCGCTTGTCCGGCATTTTTCAAAGCGATCGCCGGACCATCCCAAGTTTGACCTAAGATAACTCCATTTTTCAGAATGCCCCGCTTTTGAGCCTCGGCATCATTCCAAAACAGTTTTATTGATGGTTTTTTTTCTATCGCAAATTCGGCAATTTCATTCCAAATTCTGCGCATAGTTTCTTCGTCTTTATACGCATCTAACATTCGGTTCGATGGTATTTTACCAATCCGATCCAAATAAAGCCCAATCCCCAGCATCATCGAATGCGGACGGCCCATAACTTTCCCCTTCAATTCGGGAAGCCAAAGATCACCATAACTCAATTTGTCGTAAGTTTGTCGCCAGCCATCAGTGCGCCAAGCCAATGCCTCTGTTCCCCAGAAGTAGGGCAAATGGTGATTTTTACCATCCCATGTCCAATGCTCGACAGAACGGCTTAGCATGTTGTTATTAATTCGATCTACAGGAACGCGCTTCATATCAAAGGGCTGTAAGATATCGAGCGGCTTCCATTGCAAAGCCCGAAGGGCGGTCGGCCCAATCAGATCGAAACCATTGCCCTTAACCGCTTTGGCTTTGTTCAAAAGCTCCTCGTTCGAGCCGTATGAAATATGATGCAGTTTAATACCAGTTTCTTTTTCGAACCCCGCAACAAAATCTTTAGGGAAATAGTCAGACCACATCATGGTGTGCAGCTCACCCGACGACGATAGGGCATCGCGAACAATCCACGGTCCCATAGCAGCTGCACTGGCGGCACCCAAAGCTAATTTTAAAGCTCGTCTTCGGGAAGGATGAGGGGCTTTCTTTTTTTGTAGGCCTAATTTTGAAATAGAAAGTAGATTTTTTGAATTTTTCATAGTCATACCGTTATTCCATTTGCGGTATTCAGAAGTAGCACAAAATCTTTATACGCCAATAAATGTACTTGTGAACACTAAAGCATACAATTTTGGCAGAATTCTAACATTAAAATCGATCACAGCGAAAAGCATTAACACCTGAATTAGATAATCGATCAGATACATAGTCAGAAATTATCCGGCCCGTTTGTGGACCACCCGTTATCCCCACGTGCTGATGACCGAATGCAAAATATACGTTTTTCATTTCAGATGAAGGCCCAATAACCGGAAGGCTGTCGGGAATACTAGGACGAAACCCCATCCATGATGATGTCTCAGTCAACTTGATTTCTGGGAACATGCGCTTCGCTTTGTCTTTAATAATCTCAATTCGTTTCGGATTAGGCGGCGCAATAACACCTCCCAACTCAACCGTTCCAGCAAACCGTATTCCCATCGCCATTGGGGTTACTAAAAATTTGGCGTCGCCTTCCATAATCGGCCGCTTAATTTCGATACCCGGATCATGGGCTGTGACATGATATCCTCGTTCCGTATCCAATGGCACTTTGGTTCCCAGCTCAGATGCCATTTTTTTCGAGAAGGCACCAGCGGCAACAACCACTATATCACACGCAATAGTGCCAGCATCCGTAATCACTTTGTCTGGTTTGTTGTCGTTCACATCGAAGCTTAAAATATCTGCCTTTTTAACGATCCCACCTTCTTTTTCAAACATTTTAGCCAGCGCTTTTACCAGCCCTTCTGGATCGACGGTATAGCCATGGTCTGCAATTCGGTACCCATGCGCGTACTCGTTTGATAAGGCAGGTTCATAGGCCTGAATATCAGCCTGATTTATGTCATCAATTTGAAAGCCAAAACCGCGACGCATATCAAAGTCACTGGCCGCATGACGAAAAGTTTTTTCGGATCGGTATACTTGCAGATAATCAGATTGGCGAACTAATTCAGGTCGCCCCGCTTGCTGAGCAAGATCTTTATATAAATCAACACAGGGGTCGGTAAGAGTATACAATGCCTTTGCCGTCTCATCCACCTTGTTGCGGAACCCGGCTTGAACAAAACGTAATAACCAAGGGGCTAATTCAGGTAAATATGACCACCGAATACTCAACGGCCCGTCACTTTTAAGTAACCAACCCGGTATTTTTGCAAACGTTTCAGGATTAGCCATCGGTGCAATACTAGAGCGAGCCAGCAATCCGGCATTCCCAAACGAACATCCCTCGCCCGGCGACATTCGGTCAACTAGGGTAACATCGTGGCCATCGCGCCTTAAATACAATGCGCAACACACCCCGATAACACCCGCACCAACGACAACAATTCTGCGGGGACAAGGTTCTGTTCGTTGATCGTTTTGGCCAGTCATTATTCACCTACTGATCTGTTAATAATGCGTTAAGAGCCGAGTTTACTTAACCGTGGGTCGTTTCTGACATATCCTATTGCATTTCACAAGTAAGTCATATAACTCTTATATAAGAATATTAGGTTCACAAATGCATTCTGTTCGCGCCACTCCGGGTGAAGGCCCCTTATTTGCACAAGTCCAAGCGCTGGTCATTCAACGCATGGTCGATGGCATTTGGACGCCTGGTATGCGGTTACCTTCTGAATTCGCCCTAGCGGAAGAGTTCGATGTCTCCCAAGGCACCGTCCGTAAAGCTTTGGATGCATTGGTTCATGAAAACTTACTTCTTCGCCATCAAGGCCGAGGTACTTTTGTCTCAGCACATTCTGCAAAGCGTGAATTATATCGATTTTTTCATCTTGTTGGTAAAGATGGTATTGCTCCCCCTCCTCAGACCAGCCGTTTAATTTCATTCGAGCGCCGCAAATGTTCAGCAGAAGAAAGCAGGCGGTTGAAAATATCGAGATCAGACCATGTCGTAAACATCCAGCGCGTCAGAAGCATGAACAAAGCGCCCGT
>Ga0114994_10003762_pt1 | contig 11062 bp, 7 predicted proteins | sample ArcticOcean_MG_C_9_FD_87043 | JGI IMG/M metagenome (GOLD analysis project Ga0114994, IMG submission 87043) | Marine microbial communities from western Arctic Ocean - ArcticOcean_MG_CB2_152 | ecosystem: Environmental > Aquatic > Marine > Oceanic | place: Arctic Ocean: Canada Basin | collected... | reverse complement strand
GGCATCCTTTGTGCCAAAAGGATCAAGGGTCTTTGTTCTTGATCCAAACGGTACTGGTGAATCTAATAAAATTACGTTCTATCATATGAATATATACGGGGATGGTTACTTAGCGGCCTTTCATGATAACTCTACCAAGCAGATAAAAATTGCTTTGCATAAGTTGTTAAGAGAGACTTATGTTTTAGTCCACTCTAAAACACCTGACTTAGAAAAAATATTTAAGGCTAGTTTAAACAGCAGAACATCATATCTCTTTCAGAAAAAAGAAAATAGTTGGAAATTACTGCGTGAGTGGCAGAAGCCCACTAATCATATTTGGTAGTGATTAGATGGATTTTTAATTCGAGCTTTTATTGCGTAATAAGTTATAAAGACCTAGTTCCGCGCGGGATTCTTGTAAGCCATGTGAGAGGTTCCAAATAATTTTAAACGGTCGGATCGGTCGCCGTCCCCATGCAGTGAAATAGAATAATACCGTTCCTATAAACCGCAGCAATTTTAGTCGTTTATCTGAGAAATGGACACTGTATGAAACAGTCTTTGATGGGTCTGCATAAGACCGTAGGCTGTCGTAATATGCATCATCCATTTTTAGTTTGCCAGTTGTGGAAATCTCATTAAAAAGTTCTGAGCCTGGATAAGGAGAGAAAGCCCAGATGCTGATATCATAGGCACCTGCAATGGCCATCCGTATAATGAAGCGATAGGATTCAAAAACTTCCATAAGGGTCTCCCCCGGAAAACCAAAAATAATATTACATTTTATATTCATACCACTTTTGAAGCTCGCGCTTATCGAATTAATGACAGATTCAGTAGTAATTTTCTTCTTAATGCGTTCAAGTACACCAACTGATCCGCTTTCTGGCGAGTAAGACATGTTCCGGCACCCGGATTCATAAAGTAATGCAGCAACCTCTTCATCAATGGCTTCAGAGCGTGTGCCACTTGGTAGTTGCCATGTAAAGGACATACCTCGCTCTTTAATTTTAAGGCAAAAATCAACGATCCAGGATTTCTTAACTATCGCGGTTAGATCATAAAAATCAAAATTTTCAATACCATATTTATCTTGATAAAATTTCATTTCATCAAGTAATAAATTGGCGTCCCGTGCAATCCAACGTGTTGTCCACATGCTCGGATTGGAGCAAAACGTACATTGGTATGGGCAACCGCGGCTCGCCATCATGGGCATTGAGCGACCGCGATTTACACCAAAACCGTATCCTCGTTCCAAATAATTTTCTATTGGCATCAAATCCCACGCAGGAAGCGCAATTTCATCAAGATTCCGTTTTCTTGGGCGCCGTTCATTTATCATAATTCTGTCAGTGCTGTCGCGGTATACGGTTCCACAAATTTCAGAGGGATTAAGTCGTCCAGTTGCGAAGGCCTCTGCTATTTGGATTGCCGTTTCTTCGCCCTCGCCCAGCACCCCAATGTCGATGGCGCTGTCTTCCATACTTTGTATGGGCACCGCGGTAATGTGCTCCCCACCACCAAGTAGGAGGGCATCTGGGAAACGTTTGCGAACTGAATTGATTAGATCACGCCCAGTTGGCCATTCAAATGAAAATCCAAAAGCGACCCCGATGATATCACTTAGAGGATCAATTCTATCAATCGTCTCTTCTTGAGTTAAGCCGTACATGTAACAGTCATTCGCAGAACGGTGGCGAGTATCGAGTGATTCGCCAACTGCATCAATCATTTGTACTTCAAAACCTGCTTCGCGCAGGGAGCCTGCAACATAGGCCAGGCCAAGCGGTGGAGTAAACATTGTTATTGAGTTACTTGCTGGTACGACGATAGAAGGTCTGATAAGGCAAATTTTTATTCTCTTTGGCAAAATATATTCCGATTAGATTTATTGAAATTATTAAACTGTAGTAATTTATCTATACTAAAATTTTTATAACGTCATTATAAATTACTTTATTGTTCTGGATAATGCCCTTTGGTACAATTCCGTGATCAAGCATAACAAAGATTTAGTGATCATTGGCACGGCGTGTAGGTGAAATTGCGGGCTTTGATATAGCCAGCTTATTTTAATCACTCTTGAAGCTTTTAAGCTTATACAAAGAGTTACGTTTTGGGGGCGTTAGCCAGAAACGTGATTTTTTTGTTTTATAGACCCATAGGTTGTTGAAAATATCCCGTAATTTCGATTTAATTTTTGTTGGGCACAACAAGATTTGCCAATCTTGGCAGCTCTTATTATGTGGTTTGGTTTAGCCGTGCTTGGCGCACCCTTTAACTAACAAAGAAATGTTGTTTGAGGTTAATGTTATTTTCAGTTGGATCATTATATCAGGCGTTTTAGGCTAGTGTAATTGCTTTTTCTTATGATGAAACAAGAAATTCCTTAGTTTCTTTGATGACGTCGGCCAAGCCTATCTTATGCACCTCAACACCTTCTGGAAATGCGCCTTTGAGCCGGGACGGCATAGCGTGGTCTAACATAACAAAGACGCCGCGATCAGTCCCCCTTCGTATGAGACGTCCATAGGCTTGTTTGAGCCGGAGGCGGGTGAGCATGTCATCATATTTAAGCCCATTGTGCTTGGCTTCAAAATCTGTTCTTCGGGCCTTGTGGAGGATTGTAGGGCGCGGCCATGGTACACGGTCATAGACTAGTAGTCTTAAGGCACGCCCGGGCACATCAATGCCATCTCTAACTGCATCGGTGCCAAGGAGACAAGCATCTTCTTCTGCCTTAAAAATATCAACCAATGTGCCTGTATCCAAAGGATCAACATGCTGGGCAAGTAACACTAATTTATCCATTCCTGACGATTGGGTCAGGCGCTGGTGAACTTGGCGTAATCGAAAAATGGATGTAAACAGACCGAGCGCACCACCTCCGCTGGCTAGCATTAGCTCCCTATAGGCAGCTGCTAATTGGTCCAAATTGTTCTTATCTACATCACTAACTACGTAAACCCGCGTCTGGTTGACGTAGTCAAATGGTGATGGCACGGCAATGGTTGAAGGCGGTTCTACCATATAATCAAGGCCGGTGCGGGCGTTTGCGGTCTCCCAATTTTTTTCATCTCGAAGGGTGGCAGAGGTTATCAGGACACCGTGGGATTCGTTTAAGACGTTCTCAGCAAAAGGTTTGGATGGGTCAACAAAATGGCGGTGCAAACCGGTGTCATAGTCGCTGCCCTGGTAACGCTCAACCGACATGAAATCAACAAAATCTTTGGGAGTATCATTTGCAAGATTCTCAAGCATGCTTTGCCATGCGATAACCTGGGCGATGCAGCGACGGTCCAGGCTTCTGGAAATAGCCTCAATACGCAGACGGGTTGAGGTGTCAAGCTCTTCTGCTTCATCATCTAGCTTATCAGTCAAAATTTGTACCAGCTTTTTAATCGGCCGGGACAATTTGCTAAGCGCATTTGAAAGCTCTTTTGCAGAAGCAACCAAGTTGTCGACCGGTGGATGGGCGGCCGTCTCTAAGTCATAAGGGCCATCGGAATTTTTATCTCTAGCATAAACCTGCCCACGCGTGAGGGCTAAAAACTTTTCTACCTGGCCATGGGGTTTGCCACCTGAGATTCGTCCCTGCCAGCCCTGACTCGGTAAAATACGTGTTGCTGCCAAGGTATGGGATAATGCAGCCATAGCCAGATCATTGTCGGAGATCAAATCTCTAATGCGTGCTTGAAGACCACGTGCCCTTGAACTTTGTAGGCCTTCTGCACCCATAATCCAGCGGCGGAGGTCTGAGGTTTCAACGCCAGTAAGGTGAGTTGAAAAAGCATTATCCGCTGCATCAAAGAGATGATGTCCTTCGTCAAAGACATAACGAGTAGGCCTGTAGGGGTCATCAGCCCTCAGAGTTGATTGGATCATTACAAGGGCATGATTGGCGATTACCAATCTTGCCCGCCGGGCCCGCCTTACTGATTTTTCTATAAAGCATTTATCATAGTGGCTGCAGGCTGAATAGACACACTCTCCTCGGGTGTCGGTGAGATCTATGGTGCGGCGTCGTCCCATCAAATCGGATAGCCAAGCTGGGAAGTCGCCACCGACCATATCTCCGTCCCGGCTTGCGTGCGCCCAACGGGCAACGAGACCAAGTGTAATGAGATCATTGTTTTGGATCCCTTGTTTTTTATTTGCAGAACCTTGGCTGATAGATTCTTCTAAATTCAATAGGCAAAGATAATTCTCGCGGCCTTTGCGGACAACCGCCCGGATAGATTTTTCAGCCGGATCGTGAAACAGACGGTCAAGTTCGCCATCCAATTGGCGTTGTAAGTTTCGTGTGAAAGTGGATATCCAAACTGGGCCTTCATTCTTTTCAGCCCAGACACTTGCTGCTGCGATATAGCCAAGAGTTTTTCCGACACCAGTACCAGCCTCTGCAATTACGGTTTTTGGCGCACCAGCATTTTCGGCTGGCGCAAAAGCTCCGGCTGTCGCAATAGCGTATTCTGTCTGCTGTGGGCGCTCTTCAGAGTTTTTACCCAGCAGCATTGTTAGTCGTTCGGTTACCTCAGTAATATCGACGTTCAGGTGTCCAGGAGGGGGCTCCGGTGCGCCTTCTTCCCATTCTGAAAGATGGTTCCAAACCTTGAAGCCTTCGAGAGCGTTATTAGGTTGGCGTCTAAGTTTATTATATTCCAATACACCAAGAACAGCGGGCCCCCAAGACCAGCCAGCTCGCGCCATTCCCCAGGCCAAAGTGTAAACTCTTGGCTCGGCTGTTAGTAATTCTCTCAACAAAGATTGGGCTATTGTCAGAAGTGTTTCTGCGGCTTCCTCTGCTGTATCAGGCCGCGGCAAACAAAACGCATCTGCAAGGCCCCGGGGCGTCGGTACCGCAAACTGAGCCGGTCGCACAAAAGAGAAGAGCTCTAATAGATCAAAAGCTGGAAAATCTCGGATCTTCAGATAGCGAGCCATTGCCTTAGCATGGCATAAAATTGGTGGGCTATCCTGAGCTTTGCGAATTGCTTGTTCTTTATCAAGTGCAATCAATTCGCCATCGGTTGTCAGTAAAGCAGCGCCCCGTTGATAGGCAATTAATACTGGCGCGCTTGGTAATCTTATTTGAGGAGGGGTCGTGGAAACTTGAATCATGGCCACATACTATCCGCCAATGCCAAAGGGCACCAACAAAGTTTAGTAAAACTCAATAAATATCGTTGACCTTAATCTTTTACCAACCTAGTTTCCGCTTTCCATTAGGATCGTTGATCAAAATGCCTATTACTGACGAACAAAAAGAACTCGCAACTAATGCAAAAGCCTGGCCTTTTCAGGAAGCGCGTGCGATTCTAAAGCGAATCAAAAACAAATGTCCTGAAAAAGGTTACGTCTTGTTTGAGACCGGTTATGGTCCCTCCGGCTTGCCCCACATTGGTACCTTTGGAGAAGTTGCGCGTACAACAATGGTGCGCCGCGCTTTTGAGGTACTTAGTGATATCCCAACCAAGCTTATCGCTTTTTCTGATGATATGGATGGTTTTCGCAAAGTGCCGGCAAACATCCCTGGAAAGGAAATGTTGGAACAACATCTGGGTAAGCCACTAACGCAAGTTCCAGATCCGTTTGGTACCCATAATAGTTTTGGCGAGCATAATAACGCTCGCCTTCAAGTATTCCTCGACGAGTTTGGTTTTGACTATAAGTTTAAATCTGCAACTGACACTTATAGGTCGGGCCAGTTTGATGAGTGCCTGTTATTGATTTTAGCAAATTATGAAAAAGTCACCAACGTTATTTTGCCGACACTTGGTGAGGAACGCCGGGCAACCTATTCTCCATTTCTACCGATTTGCCCTAAAACAGGCGTGGTCCTGCAGGTGCCAGTAATTTCTTATGATGTTAGTGCGGGTACTATCACCTACAAAGATGATGTAGGCGAAGAACGGACGACGATTGTAACTGGTGGCGCTTGCAAGATGCAATGGAAAGTTGATTGGGCTATGCGATGGGTGGCGTTGGGTGTTGATTATGAAATGTCCGGTAAAGATTTGATTGATTCGGTGAGGCTATCTTCGGCAATCGCAAGAATTCTAGGCGCCACACCTCCCCAAAATTTTACCTATGAGTTGTTTTTGGATGACGAAGGACGTAAAATTTCTAAATCCATCGGTAATGGTATTTCGATGGAGGAATGGCTGCGCTATGCACCGCCCACTTCGCTTAGTCAGTTTATGTATCAGAAGCCAAACCAGGCTAAACGGCTATTTTTTGATGTCATTCCAAAAAACGTAGATGAGTATCTCCAGCATGTGTCAAAATTTCATGAGCAAGATGTAAAAACCCAGTTGGAGAATCCAGCATTCCACATTCATAATGGCGAACCGCCGGCTGAGGAGGCGCATATTTCCTATAATATTTTGCTGAATCTGGCTTCCGTGGTCAACACCGAAGACAAAGCGGTTCTGTGGCATTTTATTTCCCGGTACGTACCGGAAGCAACGCCGGAGAGCGCCCCTACATTGGATAAGCTTACCGAATACGCAGTGAATTATTTCAAAGATTTTATTAAGCCTCACAAAGTATACCGTAACCCTAATGAGATGGAACGCTCCGCTTTGGAAGATTTACTTAAAACTTTGACCACCATTCCTAATGAATCAGAAAGTTCCGACATTCAAACCGAAGTTTATGAAGTTGGTAAACGTCATGCATTTGAAGACCTCAAAGCCTGGTTTAGGTGTCTCTATGAAACTCTACTTGGACAATCAACCGGCCCCCGCATGGGCTCTTTCATCGCCCTATATGGTATTGAAGAAACAAAAGTCCTGATAGAAAAAGTGCTTGTGGGCGAAAGCCTGGGTTAGATTTTTTTCTTTTTCTAGTTAGTAGCCTTCTGTGATTCGGTAATAAGCCGATTACAAAAATTTAAAATAAAATGCACTATTAGTATAAGCACCGTGGCCAATGATACATTGGTGGCGTTCACCGAACAGTATACTTTGAAATAGAAATAACTTTAACGCTTAGAATATGTTCTATGGATTCCCTATACATAAGGAATTCTTAATTAGAATCCCGATTCTTGCGTCTCTATCAAGTTTTTGCTACGAGAGAGCTGGGATTTAGGGGGTATTATGACTTACAAAATTGAGTGTGTTGTTGAATGTGAAAACTATCTAGGTGAGAGCCCTGTGTGGGATGTCGAGAGTGAGATGCTCTATTGGGTCGATGGAACTGGACGGCGCAAAGGTAAAGATAATATTTTCAGGCTCAATCCTCGAACAGGAGATGTTGAGGCGCGATTAATTCCCGACCATGACATTGGCGCGTTGGCTTTGCGTAAAGATGGTGGCCTTGTAATGGCGGTTGATGATGGTTTTTATTTTTATGACTTTGATAGCGAAGACCTTGATCTTATTAAGAGAATTGAAGAAGACAAACCGCGCACGCGCCTTAATGATGGTAAAGTTGATCGTCGAGGCCGTTTTGTTGCTGGCGGTATGGACGACCAGGAGGAGTTAGCTATCTGTGGGCTATGGCGGCTTGATCCTGATTTGTCGACGACAAAAATCGGCGGCGGTATTGTTTGCACCAATGGCCCAAGTTGGTCGCCAGACAATAAAATTTTTTATGTGACCTGCACGTTCCAAGATGTCATGTGGGCCTATGACTATGACATAGAGACTGGTGCGCTCTCAAATCAACGGGAGTTTGTCTCCACCAAGGATATAGCCGGTGTGTGCGACGGCTCGACTGTTGATGCTGAAGGCTGCGTTTGGACGGCTGAATTGGTTACCGGTCAGATCGTCCGCCGCACCCCGGATGGATTGGAAGAACGCCGCATCGGTATGCCGGTAAAGAACGTCACCTCTGTGATGTTCGGTGGGAATAATCTGGATGAAATTTATGTGACTTCAATGGCGAGGATAGATCATCCTGGTGCAGAGCATCACGATACTTTTATTATTGAAACCAAACCACAATTCGGCGCAGGATCAGTTTTTAAAGTAAGTGGGCTCGGTATTCAAGGTGTGCCTGAACCAAGGTTCGGCAGCTAACACTGTTCCAAAAAATAAAAATAGAGGCACTGGTCTATTTACATTAGTGCATTCTATAAAAATAAAGAAACAGACATACAATACAACATAAAGTTGTTTTTATAATAGAAAATAGCCAAGATCTTTTTACTAGATAAGGCTAACAATAAGTATCACTTGAAAAACGGTTAAAAGCGACCTTGCCATGTATCATCTAACTAGAGTTAGTATCGGTTTATGGTCAGTACTTATAGTGGCGCATCTTTTTTGTAGAATCAATGGATAGCGGTTGTTCTAACGCTTTTCAGAAAAAAATTTTTTTAACATATTACCACAGCGGATTTCTTCGAAGCCGCTATATACCTCTGGTGCGTGATGGCAAGTTGACTGGGTGAAAATACGTGGTCCATGATCAACGCCCCCGCTTTTGGCGTCGAAGGCACCAAAATAAAGCCGCCGAACTCGCGCAAATGAAATTGCTGTTGCACACATTGGGCAGGGTTCTAGTGTGACATAGAGATCACAATCTTCGAGCCGGGGTGAGCCCGTGGCCTTTGCAGCAGCGCGGATAGCCAGTATTTCGGCATGGGCCGTTGGATCGTTGAACTCTTCAGTGCGGTTGCCGGCCTGCGCAATAACTTTGCCATTAGTTGTTTTAACAATGACCGCTCCAACAGGTACTTCACCACGTGCGGCAGAAAGTTGCGCTTCTTGAAGCGCTAAATTTATATAAGAGGTGTTTGTCATGTACATGCGGTATAAAGTGCATAAGGCACTCCATTTTATCAAGGTAAAATTCTTAATTATTGTCAACGGAAAGATTGCGAGAGCCTTTAAGGCGGCCTAAAATACTAAAATGGAACATGGACATGATCAGCTAAATAGGCCTTTGATTGGTATCACGCTTGATTCTGAGGATGCGTCAGTCAATGGCTACTCTAAGTTTCCATGGTATGCGCTGCGCGAGAATTACGCCCGTGTGGTTATTAAAGCAGGCGGAACTCCAATCATCTTACCCCATGAACCAAGCCTTATTAACACTTATATTGATTTACTCAATGGGCTTGTCATCACCGGTGGAAATTTTGATGTTGATCCCGAGATATACGGGGATTTCTCGGCCCATGAGACAGTCAAACTCAAAGCGGATCGGACGCAGTTTGAAATTGGAATTACGCGTGGTGCCTTGGAGATAGATATGCCAATCTTGGGTATTTGTGGTGGACAGCAACTTCTGAACGTGGTCTTAGGGGGTACACTTATTCAACATATACCGGATGAGATCGTGGAGCCCTTGGCCCACGAACAACCAAATCCAAGAAATGAACCTGGGCATGTCGTTACAATTGAAGAAGGGACGTTGCTCCATAATATTGTTGGTATCAAAGAAATGAATGTGAATTCAGCTCATCACCAAGCAGTCAAGGCTGTATCCGATTTGGTAATTGTTAATGCGCGGGCGCCGGATGGCGTGATCGAAGGCATTGAAGCGCGATCCCAGAAGTTTTGCCTTGGAGTGCAATGGCATCCCGAATTTGAGATTGATCCCGGCGATTTCCGAATTTTTGCGGCGTTTATCGATGCAGCACGCTAAAGAAGCCACCGAAAAAGAAGATAAAGCTGGCAAAGCTGAGCGGATCGCAAAAGTGATTGCTCGAGCTGGTCTCTGCTCGCGTCGTGAAGCGGAGCGTTGGATTGCTGAAGGACGTGTTAAGCTTGATGGTAAGGTATTGGATAGTCCTGCAGTTACAGTGACATCAGCTAATCAAATTATTGTTGATGGTGAACCCCTTCCAGGAGCGGCTAAACAAAAAGTCTGGCGTTATCATAAACCTCCCGGGCTACTGACTACCCATAATGACCCAGAGGGAAGACCAAATTTATTTGATAGCCTGCCGGCAGATATGCCACGTGTGATATCTATTGGTCGCCTGGATTTAAGCTCAGAAGGCTTACTGCTTCTAACCAATGATGGGGAACTTGCCCGTGAGTTGGAACTTCCTGCAAGTGGCTGGCTCCGGCGATACCGGGTACGCATTTATGGCCGGCCGGATGACAAAACGTTGAATGATTTGGCCAAGGGCGTCACTGTTGATGGCATCCGTTATAAATCCATCCAGGCTGAACTTGATCGCCAGCAAGGAGCAAATGCATGGCTGACGATCTCGTTGATAGAAGGAAAGAATCGTGAAATTCGGCGGGTGATGGAGCATCTCGGCTGGACAGTGAGCCGATTGATCCGCGTTTCCTATGGCCCTTTTCAGCTTGGTAGTTTAGAAAAAGGTGATGTCGAGGAGGTCCGGGGTAAGGTTCTTAAAGATCAGCTCGGGGGGCTTGATCGTACTGGATTTGCTGAAAAATCGGAGAAACAGGCACGCCGCCCAGCTGATAAACGAGATAATAAGGGAAAATCTAGAAAGTCAGGAAAATTTAATAAACCGTCAAAAATTGATCCGATAAATAGTCCAAAGAAAATGTTTTCCAAGGACCTGGCTAAAGGCTCCTCTAAAATTACTGGAGATAAAAGTGCGAATCGTCGCCGGCAAAAATAGAGGTAGGGCTGTCTTCGCGCCAAAAGGACTAACGACCCGTCCGACATCAGACCGAACTCGCGAGTCTGTATTTAATATTCTAAACTCACTTCTGGAAGGCGGCTTCCAAGGAAGGGTTGTTGCGGATCTCTTTGCTGGGACAGGTGCGCTTGGCTTGGAAGCCTTATCCCGTGGGGCTGAATACGCAGTATTCGTCGATAATAATCGGGAGGCGATAGAAATTATCGGTGATAACATACAAAATTTTGACGAAGAAAAAAACACCTCGTTGCAGAAATGCGATGCTACCTTGTTAGGGCTACTACCCTATGGCCTGTCGGCTGTCGATGTGGTTTTCCTTGATCCACCCTATGAAAAGAATTTGGTCATACTGGCTTTAAATTCTCTGGTTAAAAACAGATGGCTGGCTAAGGGTGCAGTTTGCATAGCGGAAGTGGGTTCTAAAGAAAATTTTAAATGCCCGGCTGGGTTTGAGCAGATTGATCAACGTAAATATGGTAAAGCGGCAATTTATATTTT
>Ga0114994_10003760_pt1 | contig 11065 bp, 4 predicted proteins | sample ArcticOcean_MG_C_9_FD_87043 | JGI IMG/M metagenome (GOLD analysis project Ga0114994, IMG submission 87043) | Marine microbial communities from western Arctic Ocean - ArcticOcean_MG_CB2_152 | ecosystem: Environmental > Aquatic > Marine > Oceanic | place: Arctic Ocean: Canada Basin | collected... | reverse complement strand
TACGTTCTTTAGACCTGTTAACAGCGAAGGTAAGAAGTTTGGCTTTATGAGCCAGAAGGGGTCGTATAGCTAATGTTTGAGGGGATAGCAGCGCAATATGGCGGGGCCGGGTATGGCGCTTCTGGTGGTGGAACTGGGCTGGCTAATGTAGCAGAGCCTGATAAAGCCTTTGCAGAAATGACGCGCGCGGATTACTTAGACTACGTTAAAGATTACCGAGGTTTTGAAGAAGAGCTAATAGATAAGGCACAAAGTGATACATCTCTTGTTGACCAAGCGCGCGAGGATATAGGAGCAGCGGGTGATTTAGCGTCAGGCGTAAACCAGCGAAACATATCGCGGTATGGGGCGGCTTTAACGCCAGCCCAGATTCAACAGCAAGGTAGAGGGCTAGCTCGGGCAACAACGCTCGGCGGTATTCAGTCAATGAACGACGCTCGTATTGCTCAGAAAGAGCAAAACACCCGTCTTATGTCAGACCTTATTAATATTGGGCAAGGCGTAAATCGTAGCTCTTTGAGTCAAATGGGCTCTGCAGCAGCTGATGCTACCGCCCGCGAAAACCAATACACACAAGCGAAAGCAGCATCTAAAGCCCAAACGTTTAGCACGATAGGCGGTTTGGCGATGCTGGCGTTCATGATTTAACAGGGTAAGACTATGGCAGCCAGTAATTTTGGATCAGGTGGTTTCGGATCAGGCTTGGTTAGTGGGATAACCCAAGGGCTTGGGTATGGTCAGCAACAACGGGCTAGCCAGTTGGCGCGCGATAGGTTTGACCTCGACGAAACTAAGTTTGACGAGCAGGTACGGCAGTACGATCAAAATTATAAATTGCAACAAGACAACTATAAGCTGGATAAAACGCAGACTGATTTAAATGTGGATGCCGGTGCGCGCGCAGAAGAGCTGCATCCTGGGGCAAAAAAGTACCAAACGTACCGAAACACTGAGCTAGACCTAAAGAACCAGCAAACGCAGATAGGACTTGATCAGGAGTCTAATGACACTTGGATAGGAAACGCTTTAGCGGGGGATGAGCAAACAGCTTGGATAACTCCTGACGAACCGCTTAGATTAAATAGAGAGAACTCGCTTCGCAATGTCATAGCTGGGGGGCGGGAAAATGACTTCCTAATAATAGACACCTTCAACAGAGATCCACACCTGCCGGAAGGTTTTAAATATGATCGCCTTGTTAGAAAAGATGGCTCGTTAGCGATTAGTGGGACTTATACAAGCGGCCCGAAAAAAGGCCAAAAGGGTGTGCTCACTGAAGACGGTGGTATTGGTGACGACTCACAGATAGCAGCACTACCACCGGAAATGGTGGTTGGCTTAATGGACGGCGAGTATACGACGAATATTCGAGGCGCAAGTGAGGGAGGCAAATCAAGTTGGGTTGCTCAATACAAAGTAGCGAACTATGTAAATCAGGGTATGCCTCAAGAAGAGGCAGAAGCCCGTGCAGTAGACGAAGTAAACACAGACACCGCGACGGCTACTTTACAGACTCAAGTCCAAGGCGAAGTTGACCGTGCGTCTGTAGACCCTGAGACGGGGGAAAAAGATGTAAGGATGTCTCGCAGTTTTAGAAGTATTTTAGCGAGTGCGGAGAATGATACCGAGAAACTAGGAATACTCATCGACCAAGCAGAGACGATGGGTATAGAAGTACCAGACATTCTCCAAGCTGCATTACAGCGGGGGAGTGTTGACGCTTCTCAACCTCAAACGGGAGCTACCCCAGAGGCTACGGGTCAAGCGCTCAGCGGCACCCCGCTCTGGAAGAGAAATGAAAAGGCGCCAGACCCAGAGGCTGAAGTAGCTGCTTTAGATGCGGATATTGAAAAGGCAGAAGCAAGTTTAAGCATTTCTGCGTCAAAAACGGGGGGGAGACAAAATCGAATAAGGGACCAAAAGCTCAAGAGAGTAGAGGAGTTAAAAGCGCAAAGAGCTGCACTTCTGGGTACTGAAGCGGGTGGACTCTCGGATATACAAAACCAGTCAGCGGAGGCTAAGAAAGCAGCGCAAGCATTAGAAACAGGTATTTTTGCTGGCCTTGATGCGATGTCTCCTGAAGAGATTGAACAAAAAGTTACTTCTGGTGAATTGCAGACTACCCCGCAAGATGAGGCAAATTTGGCAGCGGTATTTAAGGACGCTAAGATTGAGTCTCCTAAAGATATTCCTGTGAAGTTAGCCCCAGAAGCGCAGATAGCAGCCTACACATGGTTAATGACCATAGCTCCAGACGCTAACGCTAGAGAAAACATTAGAAAAGAACTACACAATGTTAGGACTAGCGGCAGGATTGATGCATCTCGTTTTGATTTACAAAAACAAGCTACTGCAGACTTTAACGCTGAAACCGCTAGGAACACTTCTAGAACAGGCCAATTGACTGCAGCGACTGGAGCTAGCAACGCGCGGCGCGGCTGGGCAACACTGAAAAAAGAGATAGACGCAAATAGCTTTGCGGTCTACGAAAAGGAGCAAACTAGGGTAGAAGGCGTACTTGAGGAGTTAAACAAATCAGTTTATGTATTAGACGATAAAGGCGACCCGACGGGTGCTCTAGATTATGACGAAGCAAGGTTTGCAAAAGGTCTGAATGTAGCTGTTGGTACGCTGCAATCTCGATTGGAGAGCTTAAAAGGGATTGGAAACAAAGCCGCATATGACCAAATTCGTAGCGCCCTTAATAGAACTTATAGTATCGCCATTCAAACAATGGCAGAGAGCGAAGAGTATGGTTCATGGACTGATATTCTTGCTGATGGAGAGATTAAATTTATTGATGGGGCCGACGAGTTTATGTCCCGAGTGTATGTCGAGAGCAGGGATGAAGATAAAGCTCCAAAAACTTTCGCGATCAGAAGCTTATCGTCAGGATTAAAGGTAGAGGAAACAATACCAGCATCAGTAGTAAAGAACATGTTTGGTAATAAAGGCTATGCCGATTTCCGCAGACAGCTTGGAACCTTTGAAGCATATCGTCAGGCGCAGGCGGCGGGCTTCACAGGAACCTTTGAAGCATATCGTCAGGCGCAGACAGCGGCAGCAAAGTAAAGTGAATTATTCAGCACTTCAAAAGGCCATGCTCCAACGGGAGTCGTCTGGTGATTACGGCGCTGTTAACAGACTTGGTTATGCGGGAGGTTACCAGTTCGGTGCTTTGGCTTTGGAAGATAGAGGACTGCTGAAGCCAGGAACTGGAAGACTAGGTAACAGAACCGCAATGAACAACCCTGACAATTGGACGGGGAGAGGGGGCGCTACTGATCTAGATTCGTTCTTAGCTAATGAACCTCTACAAGATGAGTTGTTTGTCGAGCACCATCAAGCCAATCGACGAGAGCTAACAAGAAAAGGTTTTTTTACAGAAAAAACATCAGAAGAAGATAAGGTGTCTTTTACCAATGCGGCGCACCTTTTAGGCGCTACTAAACTCATAGAAGGTGGGTTGGAAAGCGAAGATGCGAACGGGACTAAAGGACGAGAGTATTTTGATATTGGTAGTTCTGCATATGCCTCGGCTCAGTCAGATCCTGTCCAAGACCCCGTCCAAGCTTCTGTCCAAGCTCCTGTCCAAGCTCCTGTCCAAGCTCCTGTCCAAGCTCCTGTCCAAGACCCTGTCCAAGACCCTGTCCAAGATCTCTATGCGCGCACGACACCGCCGCAATCACAACCGCAATCACAACCGCAATCACAACCGCAACGAAGAGCTGGTGAGGCAGGAACTCCCGATTTAGTAGGTGCGTATCCCACTAGAGTAAAAGGTGCGCCTACTTATAATCCAGCTGGTAGTGCGGAAGATCTTGTGGCGTCTATGTCTCAAGAAGACGCTACTTACGATACGGCAGGTGTAACACCAAATCCTATACAAGATCTGTATGCGAAGGTGGACGTAGCGCCAGCAGCTGAGACACAGGCCGCAGCGTTACCCGAAGAAGAGGTAGCCTCTGTAGTTTACCCGCAAGTTGAGCCTGCTGACGTTAGGACGGCGGGGTTACCTAAAAAAGAGGTAGTTCCTGCGGGTTACACGAAAGTTGATCCCACTGACGTTAGGGCGGCGGGTTCTAATCCTGTAGCAGCTTTATATGCGCGTACTGGACGCCAAGATAGCGACGAGTGGATGCGGCCATCTGGACCAGCGCCTATTAAGGCAGTAACGCCGTCGTCTTACGGGGAAACTTTTGAGCGCGGCTTAGACGCGGGTCTTGCAGGGATTCGTACTGATACCGATTACTTCAAAGGGATTGTAAATACGCTTGCAGGCGACGATGAAGCTGCAGCAATTAACATCCAAACTGCACGGGATCGCGAGGGAAGAATCGCGGAGTCGATGTCAGGTCTTGAGAACTTCGAAGAGTTTATAGATAACCCTACACTAGGTGGTTTTGCCAATCAGGTATTCAAGACCTCTGGTCAGTTAGCGCCTTATGCACTGACTACGATTGGTACAGGTGGTACGGCGGCAGTCGCAGGGATGATCGGCAAAGGAGCACTAACCGTTGCTAGCCGTCAAGTAGCAAAAAAAGTCATAAGAGACTCTATAGAACGCAGCATAAAAAAAGAGGCGACTCGAAGCGAACAAGACTTAGCAGAGCTTGCTTATCGTTTAGCCCGCCGCACTACTCTTGGCAAAACAGCACGCGCAATAACACCAACACGAGCGGCTATTGCTGGTCAGTTGGGCGAAGAGTTTACCCTACAGGCAGGCGCTAACTTCGGAGAGAACTTAGATATAGAGGGGTTGTCTCCTCAACAGGCCGCGTTGCGTGCATTGACAGTGGCAGCACCCCAAGCCGCGCTTGGTGTTACTGGTGAACGCATTATTCAGGGCGCTATTTTTGATAGCTTGGGGAGGGTAGCTAAAGAGCGAGCTGTCGCGGGATCTGGTTCTCTGTTGTGGGGGCTAGGGAAAGAAATCGCCAAAGCAACGGGACGAGGCACAGTTGGCGAGTCCATAACAGAAGGTCTACAGGAAGGTTTGCAAGTTGCTAGCGTCATGGAAGCAGACCCAACCTATGCCAAAGAAGATGCCCTTATGCGCTTGGCCGAGTCCTTTTTCGCGGGTGCTATCGGCGGTGGAGCAATGGCTGGAGCGGGTCGAACCGCGACAGGTGCATTAGAACTTTCTGGTGGCGTTATTGAAAAAGCTGGCGAGTTTATAGAGCGTGCTCGCGAGCAACAGGTAGGTTCTCAGTTTGAACAGCAGCAGTATGGTGTAACCGGCGATGGTACTACGGCCCAAGAACCCAGGGCTCATATTAATGCGCAGATCAGGTCACTGACAGACCCAAAGACTTCTCGAAACAGCGTGTGGATAGCAGGTAACAAGCCAGAGTATGACGCATCTCCTGATAGCGTTAAGCAGGTAGAAATTGGAGGTGAGAGGTTTTATACAAAGTTTATTCCTGGCCGTGGCACCATCATTTCAAAAGACTACGATGTAGCGGAAGCAGTTGCTAACGATGCAGCAAGCGATGCGTCTTTGCAGGTTGCGCTTGGATATAGCAATACGAAGCCAGTAGACGCAGATGTTGTTGTTGAAGCACGAGAGGCACCTACCGAAGTAGGCGGCAAAGGTAGCGTCGTTTGGGCTGAAGCTACAAACGAAGCAGGATTAGCCGCCGCGTGGGCTGCCGCTGAAAAGCAGGTTCCTGAAGGGGGGTCAGTAGGGCGGCAGTCCGTGGAAGCCGCGCTTGAAGAACGCGCCAGACTAGTTAAAGACGAATCTGGACCACAGGTTCGAAACATAGATGTGCCAGATGATGTACGTGCTGAATTTCAAGAGGATGATGGCCCTGACGCTTTTGACGCAACTGATCCTGATGACCCGACTGATTTCAGCGACGTAAACAGAGGCGAGCTTGTAGATAAGTTTGCCCCCGGCGTGGAAGTTCAGGAAGCAGCGCAATTTAACAACGTCGGAAGACAAGAAAAGTATATACCTCGCGACCCCGCAATTGAATATGATTCAACTGCTGCAGCGCGGCAAGAGTTCTCTGAAGCCTTCTCTGACTTAGATATGGAGGAGCTGGGCAAGAACGAGTTTGATCCTATAAGTTTCGAGCCGGATAGTCCGTTCGCAACGATGCCAGATTCATTTATGCGACAGGCGGCGCAGGCCCAGAACGAAACTGGGGGTAGCACCATTTCCCCGCAGCTTAATAACGACGGCACTTGGTCACTTATGCAAACCGTCAGCCCTGAAGCGGATGTTTTTAGCTTTGATTCTCGAACTGACACACTGGTTGACTCCGAGACAGAGGCTCAATTAGACGCTGCCGAAAGGCGAGCGACCATTGATGCCCGAGAAGAGGTTGAGACTACTACCCAAGAATTGTTGAGCCAAGTAAAAGGTATTGGTTCGAAAATAATAGCGCGCGTTCGGAAGAACATGACCGTCACGCAGCTATTAAACGCTGTTGCAGATAACGACGTTGGGGCCATAAGAGCTATACCAGGAATTGGGAAGAAAACCGCAGAGCGAATTATATCTGGTTTGAAAGATGTTCCTAGACCAGACACTAAGCCTGAAGTTCAGAGCGAGCCGAAACCAATTAACTCGATAAGAGCATTTGTTGATGGCGTGATAAAGAAAGCTAAACAAAGCCGTTATGCGCGCCAAAAATTTACTAAGAAAGGTTGGGTAGATAAAACTAAAGATGACCTGGTCACAATAAACGGACAAGCTGTCAACCTGGTTGACCTTGTCAAAGACGGGCAACGCCTATTTTCAAATCAAGAACGTGTTAATTTCACAGAAGGTGGCAACCTAACAGCGCAGCGTAATGGCACTCTGCAAATTCGGTCAGCCCTCATAGCTGAAGGTTACGATATTAGAATCGGCGGATATAGCATCCGTTCAGCACAATTAAAACAATTGAATGATCTTGTTAATAGCATTAGTAATGAAGAAGCCGCGATAGCCCAAGCAGTTTTAGAGTGGGATGTAGACCCAGATGATCCTCAGTTAATGGGACGGCTTGCAGAAATGCAGCAGGCACTCGCAGAAATTAATGAGTCAAAAGCTAGAGTAAACTCCCCGTTAGACCGTCTCAAGTTACAACGAAAAGAGTGGGCACAGAAGTTCCAAGCCTACATGACATATTTAGATGGTCGCCCCAAGGACAAAGAAGGGAACCCCATTCTGGAGTCTGACCCTCCTGTCACGGAGCCAAAGAAGCCGCCGTTACTAGCGTTGATGGATGTGGAAGCAGGTTTCGAAGGCGGCAAAGTTGTAACGCTTGGTAAGTTGTTGAACGTCACGCCTATTGACCCTCTGGCAAAAGATACACAGTACCAGCTAGTGAATGAAGACGGATTTGTTGTTGTTGAAGGTAATAAGCAAGTAGCGCAGGAAAGACTAGAAGAATCTGGCCAGCCTTACATTATTAACAAATTGACGTGGAACAACGTCACAAAAGAAATGGATGTCACTCGTTTATCTGACGAAGAGTTTGCAGCAGAGCGCAATGTCGGGTTCAACGAGCGTACTGAAGACATGGCTCCTGATACACCAGTAGCTGATCAGTCAGAAGATACGATGGGGTCTATGCAGTACTCTGAAGATACCACTGACGGCTCTCCTGATTACACGTTTAATCCTGAACACGAAAACGTTGGGAATCTAAAAGGGATTGGCCTAAAAGCCGGTACTCTCGCAGCAAAGGTTGCGAATATTGCCCGCCGCACATTAGGGCTTAAAAATCCTATTTCAGTCATATCGGTGAATGAGCTGTTAGACAGCGCCAGTGTCAAAAAGTTAGCAGATCTAGAGAAGCAGCTCCTTGCATTAAGTAACGTCCCAGATAGTGATTCGCGTAAAGCCAATATTCGGGCAGACATTACTACGCTACGGAAAAAAACCGAGGCTGCAGCAGAGAATGCAGCAGCATACTTTGGTGATCCAAAAGTAGCGCAGTATGTAATAGATGTAGCGCGCGAGTTGATAGCAGATGCGAAGGGCGGCGGTCGGTATATTGGTTTTGGTGATGCACATATTGTACTAATTGACGCTGACGTAGGGAGAAACGCGCTAGATACAGCATTGATAGTGGCCCACGAATTGGGCCATGCTTTATATAAAGAACAGCTTTCTTCTACGTTGCAGAACCGTGTTTTGTATAACCGTCTATTTAGGGATTTCCAAAAAGCTCGTGATGCGAAGGGCGCACCGGCTGCTTATAACGGCCAACGTGGTTTTGAAGAATGGTACGCAGATCAGGCAGCTACTTGGGCGGTAAGTGAGTACAAGAGAGATCGGGAAAAAGGTTTGGTTGGGGCGCATTTTCAGAAAGTCGTGAGAGCGCTGAAACGTTTTCACAAAGCGCTGTCTGTAGAGATGCAGAAACGGTTTGGTAAAGATGCGTATTCCCCTAATTTTGATGGGTATATGGCAGAGGTGCTTAAACGCCGTACAACTGGCAACACTAACTCGGGAGCCTCTGCTGCAACTATGCAGCAGAAAATAATAGTGCGGAAGATGGCTGAAGTAATGGAGAAAGAGCGCCCTGGTTTTGTTGGCGCAATCGAAAAGCAGGCTATAAAGATCATTCGCAGCGAGAACTTCACCCCTATTTATAACTTCCTTGTAACTGCTGACTCCCGTCTGCGTAAGGTTGCGGGTCACAAAATGGCTGACATGTTCTATGGTCGTGCTCAAGAATCTACTGGTAGAGGTAGAACGAAGCTTGGCTTTCTTAAAACAGCTCCACTTGAGGCCCATACTTGGTTTAGTAAGTTAGAGCGCGCACTTAGTGGGAAACTTGATTCGCCAGAAGTGAAAGCTGCCATCACCGAGGCATTCACTAGCACACCTACCAGAGATCTTGATGGTGATGCGTTAGTCATACGGCAGTGGTTCGACAAGATCTATGATGAATATATAGAACCCTCTAACACAGACATAGGGCGACAGCGTGACTACGCACCTGTCGTATTAAAACTGTCTGAGGTTGAAAGCAATCCAGAAGGTTTTGTAGCACTTTTGCTCCAAGAAGACCCTGAAGCTGACCCTGAAAAGATAAAAACGGCAGTGAGCAATCTGGTTAACTACCAACAGACTGTAATGCAAGGCAAGCCAATTACTATCAAGGAGACAGACCCAGCGAAAAGCGTTGAGAAGGTCATCGAACTTACGAGGAATATGGATCGTGCGAAATTGGCTGAGTTCCTTGAAGATCCAGATGTTGCGTTGTTGCGTTATCTGAACCACGTAGTCAAGCGTGTTGAGTGGAACCGTCATACTAAAGACAATAAGGGCAATAGTATTTATGAAGAAGAGCTTAAAAAACTAACTCCAGCACAGAGAGATGAAGCCGAAAAGATTGTACATAAGTATCTAGGTTATACCGATGGACCGCTACCTCCGTATTGGCAGGCAGCAAATAGTATAGGTACTGTTGTACAGATTGTTGCAATTTTACCTCTTGCAGTTTTAGGATCGTTACCAGAACTTGCTGGGCCAGTAATTGTTAGTAAAGAATTTGGTGCGCTTCAGGTTGGTTTTAAGGAAATTTTAAATACTGTTCGAAATCGCGCAGAAGCTCGCTCGCTCGCAGAAGATATTGGTGTAGTGACCAGTCAATCAGTTGCTAATTCCATGATGTCTCAGTCTGAGCTTGAGTGGATGGGCGACAATGCTCGTAAGTTTACCAATGGTTTTTTCAGGGTTATAGGGCTAGATACGTTTACTAAATTCACCCGTGAGTTCTCTGCAAACATGGGCGTCAAGTTCCTGCTTAACCATAGCAACCCACAAACCACTAAAGCCTTCTCTGCAAGATGGTTGAAGGAGCTTGGTGTAACTGCTGAAGAAGTGCAGACTTGGAACAGAACTAAACAAGACTTTGATACTCCCGAAGGCAGGAAAGTTCGCTTAGCTCTACAGCGGTTTGTTGAATCATCAACGCTTCGTCCGAACGCAGCAGAGCGCCCTTTGTGGGCTTCCGACCCCCGTTGGGCGTTGGCGTGGCAGCTTAAAGGGTTCTTCTTTAGCTATGGCAAAGTGATGCTTGCGGGGGCGAAGCGTGAGGCTGCAGCTAGGTTAGAAGGCACATCAGGAAAAGATGTAAATACTTACGCAGCTATGACTGGTGCAGCGGGGGTATTTGCGCTCATGGGCGTAGCCACTATGCCATTAGCTATGCTTGGCATGGAGCTACGTGAATATGCGAAGTTTGGTTTAGCGTGGGCTATTCCTGGCATTGACCATGAAGCAAAGAATTATTTCCGTACAGATGATCTTACTTGGTCACAATATTTAGGGGCTTCTTTTGATCGCTCCTACGCAGCAGGCTGGATAACAATTGGTTCACAAGCTATGAAGTCTATGGAGTGGGGACGAGGCTTAGATGGTGCTGCAGCGGTTATTGCTGGCCCAACAGCAGAGACTATCCATCGTGCTCTTACTGAGGGTTTTGGCAGTACGGTAGAGAACAGAATATCACCGACGGGGCTGCTGTGATGAGTGATCCCGAAATAAACCGAAGATTTGACCGCCTTGAGGTAAAGATTGATCGACTTACAGAAGTGCTGACCACTATTGCTGTGGTAGAAGAGCAGATCAATGGGCAGAACGCCCGTCTCAAACGCCATGAATTCCGGCTCGACGAGAACGAAAAAAAGATCGAAGACGTGGCAGAAACGCTAGCAACGAACTCCCAAATTCTAAAAGTGGGGCAGGGGATCGTTGCCTCCATCTGGGCAGCCATTTTGGCCTCCGTTATGTATTACTTTAACGGAGAACCTTAATGTTTAAGTATTTTAAGTTAGATGAGTTTGATTGCCAGGAAACAGGGGGTAACGAAATTTCGGAAGACTTTGTCCACGAACTAGACAAGCTGCGTGAAGCCTGTGGTTTTTCGTTCAAGATCACATCTGGCTACAGGTCAAGAGAGCATAGCGTAGAAAAACGGAAGCAAAATCCGGGCACCCATGCACAGGGGATCGCAGCTGATATAGCGGTACAGGGTGGCGCGCAGCGGATGCTCTTGGTTAAAAACGCTTTAGAACTAGGCTTCACAGGGATCGGGGTAGCAAGGACTTTTAT
>Ga0114994_10003759_pt1 | contig 11066 bp, 8 predicted proteins | sample ArcticOcean_MG_C_9_FD_87043 | JGI IMG/M metagenome (GOLD analysis project Ga0114994, IMG submission 87043) | Marine microbial communities from western Arctic Ocean - ArcticOcean_MG_CB2_152 | ecosystem: Environmental > Aquatic > Marine > Oceanic | place: Arctic Ocean: Canada Basin | collected... | reverse complement strand
CTGAAAATATCCATAAAGCGCCCAATGTGATCTTCTAAAAGATACAAAATTTGGCAGCGTGAGGGAAACACCAATTGTGCAGAGGTCTTATCTATTGGGATCATGTTTGGCCGTCTGAAAGATTGGCGACGTGTCGCCACCCGATACAACAAATGCCCAAAGATTTTTCTGTTTGCAATCGCTCTGGCTGCCACTGTCCTATTCTGGTTATGAGCCCTGAGCCTAAACTGCCTGTCGTGGCCTTGGTCGATAGGCCAGAGCAACAGCCATGGAGCATTATGAGCGCGCGCCCAACACCCGCAACACCATTTTTTGATAGAGTTCCACCAATTCCGCTGCGCTCAACCGGCCGTCCGGACGGTACCACGTGCTGGTTTCCTTCAACAGACCAATCACCGCCATAGTCGCAATCTTACTGTCAGAAACTAAAAAATCACCCCGTGAGATGCCCGTCTGAACAATGTCTTCCAGCCTATCCTCATAGGTTTTGCGCAGGCTCTCAATCGCTGCAAAATTCTCTTCAGTGAGATTGCGTAACTCCATATAGGAAATAAATACGGCCTCTCGGCGCGGCAAATGATAGTCGAGATGGCAGCGTACAAATCCCAGCAACCGCGCCAAGGGGTCGGTGTCACTAACATACCGCCCCCATTCGGCCAGTAATTCAGTCATATGATCTTGCATCAATGAAAACAGCAGGGTTTGCTTGTCCGGAGTATACGTGTAGAGCGCCCCAGCTTGCACGCCAACCTCAGCCGCGATCTGCCGCATGGACACCGCTGCATAGCCATGGCGGGAAAATAACGTCAGCGCAGCCGCTTTCACCTTTGGTCCGGTGGTTTGAGCATGTGATCCCGCAGTGCGTGCCATACAGCCTTCTCTTTATTGAACCAATAAAACACATCGGCCGCTTGCGAACCCCCGACATGTCAGGCACATATAAGCCAGACCAAGAGCGAGCACCAATATGTTTTTTCGTCTTTTTGCGCTCAGTTTATCCGCGCTGTCAGGCTGCGTAGGGTTTTCCGAGATCACCCCAATCGAGACCGTGACAGATCGCGATTATCCAAAACTGCTGCCGATTGACCGTGTGATTACCACATCTACCATACCCCTCGAACCGTCGGCGGGGCAATATCTTTTGCAACGCAGTGCACAGTTAAAAAAGAAACGCGATGCGCTTAATACGCGGACCGTGATCGACGGTGATGAAAATTCATGATCTACCGACAAGTAAGCCCAATAACACCATCCCGCCCGAGCCTGTTGTTGCGTGTGCGTGTGCAAAGGGCTAAACCGCTGACACAACTCAAAACGCAAAGGATTGCTCTATGACCCAACCTCTCCGCCTCGGCATCGCAGGTCTTGGAACCGTTGGAATGGGTGTGGTCAAGATCATTCAGCAAAAAGCCGAAATACTGGCCACACGCAGCGGCCAAGAGGTTGTCATCACTGCGGTGTCTGCGCGTTCCAGAGACAAAGACCGTGGCTTTGATCTGTCTGCCTACGCGTGGGAAGACGATCCCGTGCGTTTGGCCTCCCGCGATGATGTCGATGTCTTCATCGAGTTAATTGGCGGCTCTGAAGGTCCGGCGCTGGATGCTACACAGGCCGCGATTGCGGCGGGAAAAGACGTTATAACAGCCAATAAAGCAATGCTGGCCGTTCATGGTCAGACACTGGCGCAAGCCGCAGAGGACAGACAAAAACTTATCCGTTTCGAAGCAGCAGTTGCAGGCGGAATTCCAGTTGTTAAAGCCCTGACTGAAGGTTTGGCGGGCAATCAGATCACCCGGATCATGGGAGTCATGAACGGCACTTGCAACTATATCCTGACCCAGATGCAGGCCACGGGCCGTGATTATGAGGCACTGTTTGAGGAATGTGCCGAACTTGGCTTTCTCGAAGCTGATCCAAATCTTGATGTCGGCGGCATTGATGCGGGTCACAAACTCGCGCTGTTGGCCGCCATCGCGTTTGGCACGCAGGTCGATTTCGAGGCTGTCGAGTTGGAAGGTATCAGCGCCATCTCGATCGAAGACATCCGGCAAGCTGCGGATATGGGGTACCGCATCAAACTGCTGGGCGTGGCACAAATGACCGAGCGCGGGCTCGAGCAGCGCATGTCCCCCTGTCTGGTCCCCGCCGACTCTCCGTTAGGACAATTGGAAGGCGGCACCAATATGACCGTGCTTGAAGGCGATGAAGTCGGCCAAATCGTTCTGCGTGGCGCTGGCGCTGGCGCAGGCCCGACCGCCAGTGCCGTCCTGTCGGATATTATCGACATCGCCCGTGGCACCCGAATCTCGACTTTCGGCCAACCAGCTGAGACACTCAGCCCGTCTGTTAAGGCCACATCGGTGACAGCAGCCCCCTATTACCTGCGCATGCAGCTTGCCGACCAACCAGGAGCATTGGCAAAAATCGCCACGGTTCTGGGTGAAAATGGTGTGTCTATTAATCGGATGCGACAATACGGGCATGACGCGGCAACCGCCCCGGTGCTGATTGTCACCCATGAAACGCTGCGCGCCACGCTTGATCAGGCCCTGCAACACCTGCCACACACTGGCGTGTTGGAGGGGACTCCCATCGCCATCCGCATTGAATCTGTGTAAGGTTGCGGCACACGATAAAAGATACTTTATTTTCAAATCACTTCCAGCGACTCACAGGATAGCCTATGCCCAGTAAAGATAACTTCAACGACCGAATGCTCTCGCTCGGTCTCGCTCGGGTTTCAGAAGCGGCAGCCATTGCCTCGGCCAGACTGATCGGTCGCGGCGACGAGAAGGCCGCAGATCAAGCCGCCGTGGACGCCATGCGCACGCAATTGAACATGCTTGATATCGCTGGCGTCGTGGTGATCGGTGAAGGCGAAAGAGATGAGGCACCGATGCTGTTTATCGGCGAAGAGGTGGGCACCGGCAACGGTCCGGGTGTGGACATCGCACTCGACCCTCTCGAGGGCACGACATTAACGGCGAAAGATATGCCAAACGCATTGGCGGTGATCGCGCTTGGACCGCACGGGTCGATGCTGCATGCCCCCGACGTCTATATGGACAAGCTGGCCATTGGGCCAAACTATCCCACCGATCTGGTGACGTTGGATATGACACCGACCCAACGCGTGAGCGCGCTGGCGCAGGCCAAAGGCTGCGCGGCAAGTGACATCACGGTCTGTGTGCTTGAACGGCCGCGCCATCAAGAAATGATTGCAGAATTGCGCCTGACAGGTGCTGCCATCCGGCTGATCACTGATGGAGATGTCGCCGGTGTGATGCATTGCGCCGAGGCTAATGTGACCGGCATTGATATGTATATGGGAACGGGCGGAGCCCCCGAAGGCGTACTGGCAGCCGCTGCGTTGAAATGCATGGGCGGGCAAATCTACGGCCGTCTAACCTTTCGCAATTCCGATGAAAAGAAGCGGGCCGACAGCGCGGGCATCACAGACCTTGATCGCATTTACACCCGCGACGACATGGTCACCGATGACGTGATTTTCGCAGCGACCGGTGTGACCGGCGGCACGCTTCTTCCCGGAATAAAACGCGAGGTGGGCTGGCTCACCACAGAAACGCTACTGATGCGATCCAAAACCGGATCCATGCGGCGCATGACATATCGCTCTGCAATCGCTTAAATCAGCGCATGGGCTTTCTTGACGTACACAGTTCTCTGACAGGCCGGCGCTGGACGGGGCCCGACGCGTCAACTGAGCGCCTGATTGAGGCGATGATCCAGCAGACCGGACACCCCCGCGCGGTCAGCGCCCTGCTGGTAAACCGAGGTATCAGCGCCGACGACACAGCAAAATTTCTAAAACCGCAATTGCGGGAACTGTTGCCTGATCCGCGCAGCTTAAAGGATATGCAACCTGCAGCAAGGCGGTTTTTGCTGGCCTTGAACGCCTGTGAAAATATTGCAATTTTTGCCGATTATGACGTCGACGGCGGTAGTTCTGCGGCGCTGTTAATCTGGTGGTTGCGGCAAATGGGGCATGACGCAACGCTGTATGTGCCCGACCGCATCACCGAAGGTTATGGGCCAAACCCAAAGGCGATGACCACGCTGGCCGCCACACATAATTTGATCGTCTGCGTCGATTGTGGCACCGTTAGCCATGACGCCATCGCCGCCGCCAAGGGCACCGATGTGATTGTTATTGACCACCATTTGGGCGGAGAGACACTGCCGCCGGCGCTGGCCGTCGTCAACCCGAACAGACAGGACGAAAATGGCGATCTGGGGCATCTATGTGCGGCAGGCGTGGTGTTCTTGATGCTGGTTGAATTGGGGCGACAACTGCGCGAGGCAGGGATCAAAGGCCCTGACCTGATGTCGATGCTTGATCTGGTGGCGCTGGCCACAGTGGCCGATGTGGCACCTTTGATCGGCGTCAACCGCGCTTTGGTACGCCAGGGCCTCAAGGTGATGGCACGCCGCGATAGACCCGGGTTGGTGGCGCTTGCCGATATCGCCAAAATGGACAGCGCGCCAAACACCTATCATCTGGGGTTTGCCATGGCCCCGCGCATTAACGCAGGTGGCCGTATTGGCAAATCCGATCTGGGGGCGCGGCTTTTGGCCTGTGCAGACACTGCAGAGGCGCAATCAATTGCAGAGCATCTCGACAGCCTTAATTCTGAGCGCCGCGAGATCGAACAACACGTTCAGAACGCCGCCCTGCAACAAGTTGAAAGCAGAGGGTTTGACGCCCCTCTTGTTTGGGCCGCAGGCCATGGCTGGCACCCCGGGGTGGTGGGGATTGTTGCGGCGCGGATCAAGGAAATAACCAACCGTCCCACAGTGATTATTGGCATCGAAAATGGTGAGGGCAAAGGCTCGGGCCGATCAGTCACCGGCATCGATCTGGGCGCATCGGTGCAACGTCTGGCTCGTGAGGGGCTGCTGAGCAAGGGGGGCGGACATAAAATGGCCGCAGGGCTCAGCTTGGCGGAAGGTTCCATAGAGGCTGCAATGGCGCGCCTGTCAGAGCTGTTGGGAAAACAGGGCGCAGGCCAGCAAGGCCCGAAAGATCTGCGTCTCGATGGGGTTTTGATGCCCGGCGCCGCGACGGTTGATCTGATAGAGCAACTCGACGCAGTCGGGCCGTTCGGTGCGGCCGCCCCTGCCCCACGCTTCGGTTTTGCAAATATGCAGATCAGTTTCTGCAAACGGGTGGGCACTGCACATCTCAAACTGCGGTTTGGTGACAGCTCAGGCGCCCAGCTTGACGCCATAGCCTTTGGGGCTTTTGACAGCGCGTTAGGGTGCGTTTTAGAAGGTCATGGCGGCGCTTTATTTCATGTTGCAGGACGTCTGGAAATCAATGAATGGCGCGGCCGAAAAACGCCCCAAGTCCGGGTCGAAGATGCCGCACCGGTAATCACCTAGAATTTTATAAAAAAGTCGCGTGCGGGTGAAATTTCTTCTTGCGCCCCCCCCGTGCTTTGCCTAGACACACGCCAGCACTACTGTGGCCCGTTCGTCTATCGGTTAGGACGCCAGGTTTTCAACCTGGAAAGACGAGTTCGATTCTCGTACGGGCTGCCACCTCTTTTCCGAAAATAGATAGGTCACTTTTGGCCACTGCGTCGTGTAAGAGCATTCCAGCTAGATAGGTGCCGCGCGTCAGGGCGCGTCAGGGTGATGGAACAGACGGTTTTGCGTCTAGGGCGCTGTAGCCGTATCGCCCAATCGTATATATGAGCATACATCTTCCATTGTTGCAGCATTAGGGTGATGGAGCTGGCGCGCTGTTATTACATCCCCCACAAAGACAATTTCATCACCGTAGGAAACAGCGGAACCGGCAAAAGCCAACCGCAAAATCCAGCGCGACCATCACATAGAAGTCTACAAGAGGTGTCATCTGGTGAAAAATTACTTAGTAAAGATCAATGAGTTACGAGAGATAGCCACAAGATAAGACAAAACCGATTGCAGCTATGCCGCGTGTTGGAGCCTCGTAGCAGCACTCATAAAGCGAAATGATTGTCTACAGGCCTTGTTCAGATTGAGGTTATGCCGCAGTAAAAATGAACAGTACTCTTGCGCGGTATAAGATAAGCAGCGCAAAACTGACATTTATCAGGGTTAGAAATTGTACGGCACTATAAGACACGCCAACACCGGGGGATAAAAGAACCCTTTTGGCAAAAAATAGCCATCACTTCGGCGCGTTTATGACAGATGTATCTGTGTCCAACAGCTGGGTCCAAACCTTGTTAGGGAAATGAAACCTGCTTTCACTGCTTATAGATACCCGAAGGCATTAGGACACGCGGGAGGGGTATCGCGTCAGCAGTGGAAGCAATGTTGTCCGAACATTGAGTATCCAGTTGTTCACTTCATAAGATGTACCGACCAATGAATAGATCATTTAGGAGCCATATTAATGTGTTTGGCAACATAAAAAGCCTCAGTTTCAGAACGTTAACGACTGGGCGCCTTGGTATTTTTCAATGACTAGCACAAGGCTAACCGACATATTTATTCTCCAATCAAAACCTTCACAGCAGCGCTGAGCGTTCAGAATTACTTATGAGAACTTGGGGTTAAAAAAACAACATCAGTGGGGTAAAGCCGACCTGCAGTGTAAGATGATGATGGTTATTATATACTAGAAGGCTTTATCAGGCCCCAATATACACCGTCGATCATATAGAACACGCGTTGAATACTATTTTAATCCAAGTACCGCTAAAAAATGATAAAAAGAGGTGTTTGGAAGATATGTAAAATGGTGGTGAGGGTAGTGCTTTAAAAAGCAAACAGCCAAGCTTTATATCCGCCGATTTTGGCTATACAACCAATGACGCGGGTGATCGTTATTAAAACCAATAGAAAAATATAGAAGACTTCGAAAACGGCGAGTGCATGAAGACGTTTATCGGGATTATGTCAGGTGCGCCTTCCGTGCCTTGGATAGAGCGCTTTAGCACAAAAAAGCCAAACTAATCAGTCAGTGTTGAAAAATATCTCGTGTCTGGTCATGGTATATATTCCTATCTGCTTGGCCCTGATCTACAATCATTTCACGGCAACAGACAAAAAGCAGGTTAGCTTAAACATAAACGGATCCTGAGTTCATCGCTTTAAAGCTGACCACACAGACTGAGCAGCAAAGGCGCTCAAATGCCTGATTACAAACCCAGCACGACCTCCCCCGTCATGCCAGATCTGCAAATGTTTTCGAAGCAAACGGCTCAATTGTCCATTTTGTTAAGCTTTGTCTGTAAATCTGCCAGCTGCCTTTTGATCTCGTCTAAATCTTCCGAAGTTCCGGGGGCAGCCTCAGCGCCTGTCGGAGCGGTTTCCGAGGTCGGATCTTGCTCTGACCAGCCCGCAGCCATGCCACCTGTCATGGCTTTAATAAAGGTTTCCTGCTGCGTTTTGATCGCTTCAAACCCAGGAATTTTAGCGATTGGGTTCATCACGGTTAGGTTTTCAACTATCTGCGACTGGCTATCACGCAGCATATCAAACGACATCTGCAAGAATTCAGGCATGACGGTGCTGGCTTGATTTGAATAACTCCTTACCAGATCATTCAAAACCGCAATCGGCAGCATACTCTCGCCACGGCTTTCGTGTTCAGCTATTATTTGCAATAAATATTGCCGGGTCAGATCATCGCCAGATTTCAGGTCGATAATTTGAACATCCCGACCATCGCGGATAAATCCGGCGATATCATCCAACGTAACATAATCACTGGTCTCGGTGTTATACAGCCGACGGCTTGCATAGCGTTTGACCAACAGCGGAGCGCCTTGAGTTGCCACGGGTCTCTCCCCAAATAGTAATCTATATTCTTGACCTTAAATCAGCAGGTACCAAAAAGAAAGAGCAGGCTTTACAGCCTGCTCTACGCAGCTTATGGCGCCAAAAGTTGTCAAAATTATTTGGCAGGTTTTGTTGCCGGCTTAGGAGTTGCTGTCGCCGTTTTCATCGCTTCTGATGCTTCTTCAGACAAATCTTTGCCAGCTGCCATCATCACTTCAACTGTGTCCATTTGGACTTTTTTCGCAACTTCTGCATAGGCCGCAATATTTTCAGCCGCGACTTCGGCTTGCGCCGAGGCAAAATCGGTTAAGGACTTGCTGTAATCTGAAGGCTCAACCGGGTTTTTGGACAGATCATTCAGTTTGGCCAATGTCTGCTTGGTCCAGATATTCGAAATTTCGGCAGATTTTTCGGCCGCGTTCAAGGCAACACTGGTCAACTTTTCCCCCAAAACGACACTGTTTTTAGATGCGTCTTGAAACGCGTTAACATCAATCGGGAATGCGGCAAAAAAATCTTGCATTAAATTAGACATGTCAAGTTGCTTGTTCATCACGAAATTTCCTTTTTAGGGCCCGTTCACTGGCCTATTCTTCTGATGGCACCAACATAACTGCTGCAGCGCAGCATTTCAATGGTTTTTCTGCATTGCAGCATTTTTATTTTTCAGAGGTTGATTTTCCCTTCAACACATAAGTTCCAGGCGCCGCGCACAAAGGTTTAAACACCTCAGACCCAGGTTGTTGCGCCGGAACCAACTTGCCCGATTTTTTCCGCAGCCAACTCTCCCACCTAGACCACCACGATCCCTCATGAAACGCAGCATTATCTTGCCATTCATTGTGAGAAAGGCGCATGTCGGTATTTGTATAATGACCATATTTCTTTTTTGAAGGCGGGTTAATGATCCCACCAATATGACCGGATTGGCTTAATATAAATGTCTTTGAGCGGCTGCCCATTTTGGTAAAGCCCCGATAACTGTCTGGCCAGGCCGCTATGTGATCGGTTTCGCACGCTACCGCGCAAAAAGGCACAGTGACATCAGACAGTCGCAACACTTCACCGAAAAGCGTGATCCCCGATTGTGCAAACTGATCTTGTTGGCAAAGCCAGCGCAAATATTGTACCGTCATTTTCCCTGGCAAGCCGGTCGCATCGCCGTTCCAGTATAAAAGATCAAAAGCAGGCGGGGTCTCACCGAGCATGTAACTTTTTATCGCTGGACGGTAAATTAAATCGTTGGAACGCAGAAAACTGAACGTTCGCGACAGAATATGCGACGGAAGCACACCGTTCTTTTCAACATGCTGTTCAATCCCATCAACAAAATCATCCTGAAGAAACGGCGTGAATTCGCCCTGTTGCGAAAAATCGGTTAGGGTGGTGAAAAACGTCGCTGATTTAATTGACCTATCACCCCGTTTTTTCATCAACGCCAGTACAAGACTTAGCACAGTGCCCGCAATACAATAACCAAGCGCGTTGACCTGTTTCTGACCCGATATCTGTTTGACGGTACTGATCGCAGCATAGAACCCTTCCGAGATATACTCCTCCAATCCGACCTCATCGTAAGACTGGTCGGGATTGACCCAACTCACAACAAACACACTATAGCCTTGATCCAAGACCCATTTTATAAAGCTATTTTGTGCCTTGAGATCCAAGATATAAAATTTGTTTATCCAAGGCGGGAAAATAATCAACGGTGTTTCGCGCACAGTTTCAGTGCTTGGCTGATACTGGATCAGTTCCAACATCCGATTTCGAAATACAACTTTCCCTGGTGTAGAAGCAATATTGACCCCAAGCTCGAACGCATTTTCATCCGTCAGACGCACAAGTAATTCGCCGTTGTTATGTTCGAGATCTGTGACTAAATTCTCCAAACCATCGATCAAAGACTGCCCTTCGGTTTCAACCGCTTTTTCAAGTGCGGCGGGATTGGTTGCTAGAAAATTTGTCGGAGACATCAAATCAATAATCTGGCTGGAAAAATATTCCAAACGTTGTTTTTCAATCGGGTCGAGATCTGAAATTTCATCCACTGCACTGCGAAGTGACGCTGCATTTAAAAAATACTGACGCTTGATTAAATTGAAATACGGGTTGTTCTGCCACATCGGATGGGCAAACCGAGGATCGGTCTCTTCCGTCTGCGATGCCTGCTGGCCAGACGGGGAAACCGTCACTTGTTGGGCTTCGATGAAATGCTGCAGCGACTCGGCCCAAAACGCCACCTGTTGCATATACACCTTTTCAGGATTTTGGACCATTTTTTGCCAGTAAAGCGCGCTCGCATTGGTAAATACGTCCTGATTTGGCGCACTCAGCTCCTGATTTGGCGCATCACGTTGATTGACTGTGGCCAGCAATCGTTTGGACAACGAATCAATTCGTGTGATATTATTTGTTATTTTTTTATAATTTTCGGTATTTAAGATGTCGTTTGTTGCCATTCTTAAATATTCCCCGTAAGTTCGCTGCTATGCAGCATAACCGTACAATAGTCTGTACGGCAAGACCAATGAATTTACATTACCCACCGCTTTGGAGCCGAAGATGCGCTATATGGCAATTTACGATTTAATGGAAACCGCCCGAAACACGAACCAGTGGTTGGGTGCCACAGCCAAAGCGATGGCGGGATATCCGATGTTCAACTGCACTCACAACCCGGCCCTGGAATGGATGGGCGCATGGGGCGAAGTGACCGAACGGTCTTTTTCACGGATTGCGACAAAACCAGATTGGAATATTACCTCATTGACGTGCGATGACGGGCGCGACCATCTGGTGACAGTTGAAACAATTTGCCAAGCCGCGTTTGGCGATCTGATCCATTTCAAAGTACAGAATCGCAAACCTGCCGCCCGAAAAGTTTTGCTGGTTGCCCCGATGTCAGGCCATTATGCAACCCTACTGCGCTCAACCGTCATCAGCCTGATCCCCGATTGCGAGGTCTATGTGACCGACTGGCACAATGCCCGCGACATCCCAGTGAGCGCCGGAAAGTTCGACGTCGAGGATTATACACTCTACATCGTGGACTTTATGCGCCGGCTCGGACCAGAAATTCACGTGATCGCCGTCTGTCAACCCGTACCACTTGTTCTTGCCGCCACCGCATATCTTGCCGAAGAAGATCCAACTGCACAGCCCCATAGCTTGACCCTGATCGGCGGTCCCGTCGATCCAGATGCCACGCCGACCGACGTGACGGATTTCGGCCGCCGTGTCACAATGGGGCAATTGGAAGAGACGAT
>Ga0114994_10003758_pt1 | contig 11066 bp, 9 predicted proteins | sample ArcticOcean_MG_C_9_FD_87043 | JGI IMG/M metagenome (GOLD analysis project Ga0114994, IMG submission 87043) | Marine microbial communities from western Arctic Ocean - ArcticOcean_MG_CB2_152 | ecosystem: Environmental > Aquatic > Marine > Oceanic | place: Arctic Ocean: Canada Basin | collected... | reverse complement strand
GCTGATTATTATGCGTCTGATTTGTGACAGACAAATTCGTTCACGGGAGCCGACATCATGACTGATCGCCCAGCAGGCAAGACCTACGCTGATGCAGGTGTAGACCTAGATGCGGCGGCCTCGGTAAAGAGCACCATCAAAGACATCGCAGCAGCGACTTTGGGAGCCTCAGTTATCGCCGGTCCTGGCGGATTTGGTGGAGTGATAGATCCCGACTCTGCTGGCGATATGTTACTGGTGGCAAGCACCGATGGCGTCGGGACTAAATTGCGAATAGCTGATGCTCTAGGTGCTCACGATACGATCGGTGCCAGCATCGTGAACCACTGCATCAACGATATTCTTCCCGCAGGCGCACGACCGCTATTCTTTCTCGACTACATTGGTCTTAGCCGATTCGATCCAGACAAGATTGCACAGATCGTTTCGGGTCTTGCAAAGGCATGTGCCGACGCTGGTTGCGCATTGCTCGGTGGTGAGACGGCGACAATGCCCGACATCTACCACGGCAATGACTATGACCTAGCCGGATTCATTGTCGGAACAGTTAGAAAAGACGCACTGCTGAAGCCTGAAAACACCAGTGAAGGAGATGTGATTCTGGCGTTGGCTTCGGATGGGCTTCACACCAACGGATATTCGCTGGTTCGATCAATATTTGAATCCGACCAGAACTCATCCGTACTTGCAACAAACGTTCCTGAAACTTCAAACACCCTCGGCGAGATGCTTTTGCGCCCCCACCTGAGCTACCTGAATGCGCTCAGCCCTGTTCTCGACAGGATCAAGGGATTGGGTCATATCACGGGCGGAAGCTTCTACAAGAACATTCCACGAGCACTCGCCGACGATCTTGGTGCTGACGTCGACATCTCAACTTGGGATGTGCCACCGTTGTTCAGATTTATTCAGGAAACCGGCAAAGTCGAAGATCAGGAAATGTTCAGAGTCTTCAACATGGGCGTTGGTATGACAATTATCGTCGAGCCGGGTCTTGCCGATGATGTGCTTAACAGCGTGTCGGGTGCGTTCCGAGTGGGTGAAGTGGTAAAGCGTGCGCCAGGTGAAGAACGCACGAAGCTTATCGGTCTTTAGCCGAGGCTTTTAGAGCGGTAGAACACCTGCCATATCAAGACCTAACACGACGAGAACATAAAGAACGAAGAGAAACGAGAATAATTTGAGGGCGCTACTTTCTGCATTCGACCGAACCGGACTCGTCGACTTCGCCAAGGTGTTGGCCGACGCCGGTTTTGAACTCCTGAGCACCGGTGGCACAGCGAACGAGCTTAAACAAGCCGGTCTCGATATCACTGAAGTTGCATCTGTAACCGGGGCGCCAGAGATTCTCGATGGCCGAGTAAAAACCCTTCACCCTCGAATTCACGGTGGACTGCTCGGTAAACGCAATAACCCTGCTCACGTCGCGGAAATGAAAGAACAGGGCATCGAGGGTATCGATGTCGTTGTGAACAACCTCTATCCGTTCCAGCAGACCATAGCCAACCCCGATGTGACTCTCGACGACGCGCTGGAGAATATCGACATCGGTGGTCCAGCGATGACTCGAGCCGCTGCTAAGAATTTTCCAGACGTAGTAATCATCGTCGACCCTTCCGACTACGGAACAATTGGCGAAATGCTGGCTAGTGGGGAAGTTTCGATCGACGAACGACGTCGACTAGCTGCAAAAGCGTTTCAACACGTAGCTGGCTACGACACGTTGATCTCTGCGTACTTGCGTGAGCCAGATTCTGCCGGTGAAGATAAAACCAAGCTGTTCCCTCAGGAACTCACGTTCGGTTGGAATCGAGTGGCCATTCCTCGATACGGTGAGAATCCGCACCAGGCGGGTGGGATCTATGTAACTCCCGGCGAAACCGGCGGAATCGTCAATGCAAAGAAGTTGCACGGCATCGACATGTCGTACCTCAACTACTTCGACGCCGACGCTGCGTGGGTTTCAGCAAATTCGTTCCAGGCTCTCGGTCAGCATTGCGTATCAGTGGTCAAGCACGCTAACCCATGCGGACTCGCCACCGACGAAGACCAGACAGAGGCGTATCGCAAGGCATATGCAGGTGACACGATCTCGGCTTTTGGTGGAATTGTAGGATTCAACACGATTGTCACCGCTGAGACAGCGAAGGCAATGAAGGGTGTCCTTTACGACAACATCGTAGCGCCGGGTTACGAACCTGAGGCACTGGAGATCCTCAGTAAGCGAAAGCGCACTCGCGTTCTCGAAGTTCAGCCTTCAGAAACACCGATATTTAACGTCCGAAACGTAACTGGCGGCGCACTCGTTCAACAGCCCGACAATATCGTCGAAGATCCATCATCATGGACAGTGGTTACCAAGAAACAACCTATTGATCAGCAGCTCTCCGACATGGCCTTCGCTTGGAAGGCTTGCCAATTGGTTCACTCGAACGCGATCGTTTTCGCCAAGAACTCGATGCTGCAAGGGATGGGCGCGGGTCAGCCGAACAGGGCGATCAGTGTTTATCTTGCAGCACGAGCCGCTGGAGATGAAGCGGCAGGTTGCGTAATGGCAAGCGACGCTTTCTTCCCGTTTCCAGACGGTATCGAAGGTGCAGCAGAGGCGGGCGCCGTTGCGGTTGTACAGCCGGGCGGATCGGTGAAGGATCAAGAAGTTATCAAAGCAGCCGATCGACTTGGTCTGGTAATGCTGTTCACCGGTACACGCCACTTCTATCACTAAATTGGCTCTAATATGGGTGCAGGAAGTCTTTCTCCGAACGCTCGTATCACGCTCTACGTAGGTTATTTTCTATGGCAACAACAGTAGACATAGTCATTCCAGTTCTCAATGAGGAACTGGCTCTACCTTCCTGCATCGAAAAGCTTTTGGCGTTTACTGCTGACTGTCCAGAGCGAGAATGGCGAATTGTTGTCGCGGACAACGGATCGACCGATCGCACGACTGACATTGCCAGCGCACTTTCCGAAACGCATTCGAATATATCGCTGTCACGGCTAGAACAGCGGGGCCGAGGCCGCGCTCTAAAGAAGGCATGGGGTGAAAGTAACGCCGATGTAAGGCTGTATATGGACGTCGATCTCTCGACCGATCTAAAGGCGCTACCTCCAATGGTTGCTGCCATTGCGGACGATGGTTACGATGTAGCGATCGGGTCACGACTGACCAAAGGCTCTGAAGTCGTCGATAGAACTTTGAAGCGTGAAATCACTTCGCGTGGTTACAACTTTTTGATTCATCTCTTCTTTCCTCTCACAAAGTGGAAAGATGCCCAGTGCGGGTTCAAAGCGATCTCGCGACGCACGGCCGAGAAAGTATTACCTCTCGTCAAAGACAATGCGTGGTTCCTCGATACCGAACTTCTGTTACTTGCCGGTAAGGCTGGCTATGACATAAAAGAGATACCGGTGCGCTGGGAAGACGACCCAGACACCCGAGTGAAAATCGTTTCGACAGCGTGGGAAGACGTAAAAGGCCTACTACGGTTGAGGTTTAAAGGTCGCCCAGTTCCGACATCTGCATCTTGACCGCTGAATTGCATGGTCGCTAGAGTTGGTTACGCGCGTAGCTACATGAACGCACTACTCACCCAGAACCGCAAAATATGATTACTCCCGGCGATTTTGAAATTGGCCGCTCGGTACTAACCGGGTACACAGCCGACAACGAACTACACAGAGCGTTGACCATCCTTCGTAACGAAGGCGTCAACCCAGAAGTTGTGGTTGAGGTCACAGCGGAACGTGACGGAGTGTTCTGTGGCATCACAGAAGTAAAGACTCTTCTTGATCGGGTACTACCTGAAACTGGGCGAGAAGTATGGGCGCTAGATGAAGGCGTGACCGTAACCGGTGGCGAAGTCGCTCTACGAATCAGAGCCCCTTACGCATCGTTCGGACTATTTGAAACCGCTATTCTTGGCACGCTCGCATCTTGCACGGGTTGGGCAACCGCCGCATCCGAGTGCGTCGACTCTGGTGACGGCATTCCGGTGATCGCTTACGGCGCTCGGCACGTTCACCCTGAAGTGGTTGGCGTAATGGACTACTCGGCCGTTGTCGGGAAGTGCGCATCAAGCTCGTCAGTCGTTGGTCAGCAGCTCCACGGCCTAACACCGTCGGGAACTATGCCGCACTCGCTCGTGCTGCTTATGGGCGACACGGTGCGATCTATTCTTGCCTTCGACAAGCACATGCCTCCTGAGGTTCCACGTGTGGCTCTCGTCGACACGTTCAAGGACGAAGCTGAAGAGTCTCTCGCCGTTGCTAAGGCGCTAAGAGAGCGACTTCGTGGAATCAGGCTCGACACGCCAAAAGAGCGGGGTGGAGTAACTCCCGAGTTAGTTCACGAAATTCGAGCTCGGCTTGATCAAGGTGGACACTCCCACGTCGATATTTTCGTCAGTGGCGGAATTACACCTGAACGAATTCGAGAGTTTGTCGATGCTGGTGCGCCGGTTAGCGTGTTCGCAGTCGGGTACTACATCGCTGCTGCGAGTCCGATTTCGTTCACTGCCGACATCAAAGAGATCGACGGCAAAGCAATCGCCAAGCGTGGTCGGATCCCTGGTCTTTCGGTAAATCCTCGACTATCGCAGGTTCTTTAGGCTCAGAGCGAGAAATCCTTCTCGCTTGTTGGTTCAGTGAACTCAGCGGCTGACTCTTGTCGCTAGCGCTCTTTTGAGCCAGTGAGTTCGAATCTCGCCACTGTCTGATGCTCAGGCAACACCTTCGCCCAATCAGCAAGTCGGTAACCTGCGATCCATACAATGCCTTTCGCAGAATCGATGATCGGAACCCGGTTTCTCCAACGTTCAGGTACCGCCAAATCGACGAAGAAATCTTGCAGTTTGACGTGCGAATTCATCCCGAGAGGTTGAAAACGGTCTCCATTGATTCGGTTGCGCAAGTTGAGATCGCTTGCGAGCAGATCGGGAGCAGCGTAAGTCACATGCTGGTTTTTGTGATCGAGATTTAACGGCCGGTCTATCAGTTCGGCTTGAAGCGTTACACCTGAGTCAAGTTCAGTAGCACCGGGAGCATTTAGCTTCAGAAGCTCAATCGAACTTGGGTACGGGCAGTCGTCGTGATCATCAGAACGGAAGCCGAAGTCGTTCTTATCAACGTAAAACGCTGTCGCATTCGGAAGCTCTATCGATGTGCCGCTTTTTCCTAATAGCAAGCTGACCATCTTAGAAACATGAGTTCGTTCAAGATTTAGGGCATGGCCGACGTGAAGTTCGTATGCCCGCATCAACATTCTTCCGACGAGGCTATTTGGAAGATTGGCAAGATCCTTTCGAGAGTAACGATGTTTGTCGATTCGTGAGTTCGCAAGATTCTGTTTGACAACCCATTCGATGATGTTCAAATCGTCGGTTGAGTTTTTGGCGAGCCGAGCCAAAGATTGCGACGCTTCAGGGATGGCGGCGTTTAGCTGAGGTAATACGTCGAGTCGAAGCTTATTGCGGGTGTAGTCGCGGCTTGCGTTCGACTCGTCGATGACGGGATTGTTGCCAAGCTGTTGACAGTATTCGATGCATTCCGTCCGAGGTGTATCGAGCATCGGGCGCAGAACATTTAGTTCGATATCGGAATTTGGGATTTTTAGGACGGAGTTGAACCGCATTCCTGAAAGACCCCGTAACCCAGCGCCTCTGGCGGCGTGCTGCAATACGGTTTCTGCTTGATCGTCAAGCGTATGACCGGTGACGACCCCAAGTGCGCCATATGAGTTGGCGACATCTACCAGTGCTAGATAGCGAGAAATTCTGGCCGCCGATTCGATCGAGATTTTTTGCTCTGCCGCGAACTGTGGAACATCTACTGCTGATGCGACAAACTCAACGTTTAGATTTTTCGCAATTAGCTGAGAAGATGCATGATTAGCGTCTGACGATTTCGCACGAATCTGATGATTTACGTGCGCTGCGACCAATGTCAGTCGACGTTGATCGGAAAGTTCAGTTAGACCAGCAAGCAAAGCACTGGAATCGGGACCGCCTGAGAACGCTACGACCAATTTTGATCCGGGTTGAACACCGGCTCGGTCAAGTCCATTTGCGAGGAGGTCGATAAATTTCGAGTTCGTAGACATTGGGTTCCGTCTACTGACCGACTTCGGCGACCTCAGTCACCCGTCGTACTTGAATGCTGTTGATTTTCGAACCGTCCATATCGCCAATTTGCATGCGCAGGTTGCCGAAGCGAACACGGGTGCCGGGATCAGGAATCTTTTGAGCCTGCTCAAGGAAGAAACCGGCGATGGTCTCGTAATCTCCCTCGGGAATTTCTAATCCAAGCTCGTCGTTAGCTTCGCCGATCTCTAAACCGCCGTCGAGGACGAAAGTATTTTCATTGACCATGACGAATCTACGGTCGGGCTTGTTACCTTCTTCACCGGTTCGTCCGACTATCTGCTCGACTAATCGTGACAAGGTGATTAAACCTGCGATGCCACCGAATTCGTCCACAACGAGTGAAATTTTGTGTCCTGATTCCTGCATCTCATCAAACAGGTCATCGAGCCGCTTTGTTTCCGGAACAAAGTTTGCCTGCCTAAGTAAATTGATTACTGAAAAATCAGGATCAAGCGATCCTTCCGATAGCGATGCCAACACGTCCTTGACCGAGAAAATACCAACTACGTCATCATGGTCTGTATCGAAAACTGGGAATCTTGTGTGCGGCGAAACTTGGTACATCTCCATGAAATTCCGATACGTTGCATCAGCTCGAATCCAAATGATTTCGGGTCGAGGTGTCATTACGTCTCGAACTTCCATCTCTCCGAAGCGGAAGATGTTTTCGAGCATTTCACCGGTGTTTTCTTCGACAGTACCTTCAGCTTCACCAAGGTCGATCAGTGTTCGTAGTTCACCAGAAGTGACGATCGGACTCGTTAGGGAATCCTTACCGCCCAGCAATCGGATGATGCCGCGTGGTACAAGAGTGAATGCGAATACAACAGGCCATGTGATCGTCATCAAGACGAGGACGATTCGTGCGGTAATGAGCGACCATTTTTCGGGCGCAAGAATTGCCAGCGTCTTTGGAGTCAGCTCACCGACGATAACGATCGCTATTGTTGCGATCCCAGTGGCTACGACGGTTGAGAGCAGCGTTGCTTGCCCATTGTCTCCAATGGTCGAGATAGCCAAGGTTGTTCCAACGGTTGCGACCATGATGTTGAACAGGTTTCCAACAAGCAAAATCGTTCCGAAGAACTTTTCATACTGCTGGTAGATTGTGACAACCAGCTGCGCCCGCTTGTCACCCTCTTCACCGCGATGCTCAATTCGGTATCGGCTCGCGCCTAATACGGCTGCCTCGGTAGCGCTAATAAATGCGCTGCCAAGCAGACCGATTACGATTATTACAATTGAAGTGGTCACTTGATTCCATGAGCGGCACTGTCAACAAGACAGCAAACCTCTCTTCATCAAGTTTAGCGGGCAATGACCACCAGAACGCAACTGGAAGAAAATTGCCAGTTACGCCTGAATTGATCTATCGACTCTGCGGGTAACCGCTAACACTGGCTAATCAGCCACTGGAGCCTCGGCGGATTCGCCGTCAAGCGGAATACCGGCTTCACTGCGGCGAATCTTAAGTTCGATCTCGTCTCGAATGTCAGTATTGGCCTTCAGGAACTTGCGGGAAGCTTCTCGACCCTGACCAAGACGTGTATCACCATACGAGTAGAACGATCCGCTCTTAGTAATGACACCCTTTTCGTCACCGAGATCGAGCAAACTACCTTCTTTGCTGATTCCTTCGTTGAACATAATCTCTATCTCAGCTTTTCGGAAAGGCGGAGCAACTTTGTTCTTCACGACACGAGCCCTGACGCGATTACCCACGATGTCCTGGCCAACCTTGACGGCTTCAACTCGACGCAGGTCGATACGAACCGAGCTGTAGAACTTGAGCGCACGGCCACCAGGAGTTACCTCGGGGCTGCCGAACACAACACCAACTTTTTCACGAAGCTGGTTGATGAAAATACAGACAGTATCTGTCTTGTGAATAATTCCAGTGAGCTTACGAAGAGCCTGCGACATGATTCGTGCTTGCAGACCAATTTGCATGTCACCCATATTTCCTTCAAGTTCAGCTGAAGGGACAAGAGCAGCGACACTGTCGATGACAATGATATCGAGAGCACCACTGCGAATCAGGTATTCGGTGATCTCTAGAGCCTGCTCCGCAGAGTCTGGCTGTGAAATGAGAAGCTTGTCGACATCAACGCCAATCAAGCGTGCGTATGCTGGATCCATGGCGTGTTCTACGTCGATGAAAGCGGCTTGTCCGCCGGCAGCTTGAGCTTCAGCTACTGCTGCCATCGCAAGAGTTGTCTTACCAGCCGATTCAGCACCGAAAATTTCAATGATTCGACCACGAGGAAGTCCACCGACACCGAGTGCGAGATCGAGAGCAATCGATCCTGTAGATACAGTCTTGATACCGTCGGATCCGCCAGATTCGCCCATACGCATAACTGCGCCCCGGCCGAATGCTTTTTCGATCTGTGCAAGAGCTAGCTCGAGAGTTTTTTCTCTGTCGCCGCCTGATCCGTTAATTGAGACGGTTTTTGTTGCTTTCTTAACAGCCAACGTCGCTCTTCTTTCTGGGCTACCTAATGGCCGGACATGCAGTGCAATACGACCGCAATGTAAGGCAGATTAGCACAAGTGTTCTAAAGCTGCAACAGCTCTATGGCATAACGATAACGTTCTCCCATAGAGCTGTGTTGGTGTGAGGAAATAGGGTAGGAGGACTTCGTTTTAGCGAAGTCGATAAACGCCTGCGTGTGACGTCCACGTACGCGTTCCGTTTCGTAAACTAGGCTGAGATCACGCTCAAGCGATAGACCGTCGATACGTACGGCGACAGCTTTCAGAGCTTCTAATTCTGCAATATTTATAGTTTGTGACCTTCGGCAGGCTGCAGAACATGATCTCCGTACATGCGACTGGCACGCTATCTGAAATTTGGCATTCGCCTCACTACTATCCTTTAAATACAACCCTGAATGGTGAAAATTTAGTGAAAAGTGGCGAATATTCGCTAGCACAGAACCTCTAAATGAAGGAAAAAAGGCTCAAATATGATCGAGTTTTAAGCGATGCAGCATTCAATCGTAAACTGATACAAGTTGGTCATACCGAATACTCGACTATTTAAGTCTATCGATTAACGAATTTATTTCCAGTGCAAACGCTCTATGAAAATTCAACAGGATTCACAAAATACAACCCGTCAAATCTCAATCTGACGGGCTTTATTTTGCGGCTACGATTGCTTGGATGAACTGCGGCTACGAAACTTGTGGACGAGCGCCTAGAGTTAGCGGGATCGCGATCTCAACGCCGTCTCTGAGGACTCCTACTACGATGTCATCATCGGGAGCGGTATTGAGTGCTAGATAGCCGATCAAATCGTCCATTGAATCCATGCGAACGGAATTAATCGATACGATAACATCGCCATCGTAGGCCACTACATTGAATTGTGCTGTCGAGTCGCCTCGAATGCCTGCTGTGTCAGCTGGACCGTTTGGAGTCACACCGCTTACATATGCGCCGACTACCTCGCTGTCTAGTCCCGCATTTTCTCGAACCTGTAGATCGACTTCAATGCCACTGATTCCCATTAACGGGTATGTGTATTCGCCGAATTCAATCAGAGAAGGAATTACCCGGATGACGAGGTCGACAGGTACTGCGAATCCAACGCCAGAGCTTTGACGGGTTTCGCTCACGATTTGTGTGTTGACTCCGATCACGGCACCATCTTTATCAAGCAAAGGTCCACCCGAGTTACCCGGGTTTATCGAAGCATCCGTTTGAATCACTGCTGGAATGTTGTAAGTAGAAAATCCACTTTTAATCGTCCTAGTAACTGCACTAACAATTCCAGTCGTCATAGTGAACTCTTCGCCGAAGGGGTTGCCTATGGCAATTGCAGTTTCACCGGGGCGAAGATCGGATGATGTACCGATCTTTATAGGTATCAAATCGTGCTCGGTATTGACGTCAATGAGCTTTATTACTGCTAAGTCTGCAGCAAGGTCAAACGCCACAACGTCTGCTCGATATTCACGGCCGTTGAAGAATTTTACGGTTATGAGATTTGCACCTTGAATCACGTGGTAATTGGTGACGATATGACCATCTTCATCCCACACGAATCCTGAACCCGAACCGACTCCCTGAATGCTGGTAGTAACGATGAAAACGACTGACTGAACAGTGTCTTCATAGAGATTTGCTAGGTGATCTTCCTGCGCAGTGACAATTTCAGCAGGGGTCAGTTGAGCTGCTTCGGGTGCCGGTTTCGAAACTTCAGGAATCGCATCGCTGATTGGAGTGTTGTCTGGGCCGCCGTCGAATGCTGCATTAATCTGCTCGGTAGAGGAGTTGGCTGATTCGGTTGAAGATACTTCAGTGGCAGAATCGGTAGATTCTGTCGATGTCGGAATCACCGTGATCGATGTGCCGTTGGATACCTGCTGGGTGCTTGCCTCTGTTGCAGCAACTAAATTTTCGGCAGGTTCAACTGAACTTGAGCAGGCGACAGATGCGACCAATGTCAGGGAGATGAGTCCACTAGCAAGCAGATTTTTGAGATTGTTCAGCGTGTTCATGATTATTTTGATGCTTCGCCGAACCAAGCGGTTAGCGTTGAATCACCTCGGGCCGTAAGGCCGCCCAGATCGCCATATGGGATGTAGAAATTAGTTGACGTTAAACTTACGAGGTGAATGTGAAGCAACTTTGTGGGTCGAAATGAATCCGATCAGATGATTCGGCGTATCGAGAACGAAAATAGCCTTTCCAAGGTTGGTCAGACACCTATTTTTGCCAACCAGACGCAATGGGCAGGCGTCGATCTTTGCCGAATGCCAATCCAGTAATTTTCGGGCCAGGAGGTGACTGACGTCTTTTGTATTCGTTCATGTCGATCAAGCGAATGATTCTGCGAATAACAGCTTCACTTGCGCCATCTTTACCGAGAGTCTGCTCGTTTTGAATAATCAGATACGGTGACATTCGTTCTTC
>Ga0114994_10003755_pt1 | contig 11068 bp, 7 predicted proteins | sample ArcticOcean_MG_C_9_FD_87043 | JGI IMG/M metagenome (GOLD analysis project Ga0114994, IMG submission 87043) | Marine microbial communities from western Arctic Ocean - ArcticOcean_MG_CB2_152 | ecosystem: Environmental > Aquatic > Marine > Oceanic | place: Arctic Ocean: Canada Basin | collected... | reverse complement strand
TTCACCGGCCGGCGAACCTGGCGCATCCTGGCTACTCATAAGGCCCAGCACCGCCTCTTCAATTAGATTTGAGGACCATTTCATCGAACGAAGCGCCGCCAGCGCACCCTCAAATACCGAAAAGGTCTTGAGCAGCTCCGGGTCGCGGTAAGAATATAATCGAAACAACCCGTTGGCCGCATCAAAGCTCGCACCACCACCATAGGCGCCGCCTTTTTCTCGAATTTCGGCGTGTAGATATTGATTTCGAAGCACCGCGGCCAGCACCTGAACGGCCGCCACATCCTCGCTTGCCTCGCTTGGACACACATAAGCTGCCGCACAAAAGTTCACTTCTGTTTCGGTGACATAGGCGGTTCGCAGCGGGGTTTGTTCTGCGAGGATCGATTGATGGGCTTTGCTAGGCGCTGTCAAGGACCGTCCCTCTGACAAAGCGGCAACCAGCGCGGGTACTTGCGCCTCGTCAGCGATCAAAAGCGCACTCTGGGGCGCCTGCTTAAATCGTTCGTATAAATCTTGCAGTTCGGCCGCAAGGGAAGCTAGGCCACCGTCATCGATCTTCGCAACCAGGCCTTTAAAATAGGCCAACGAACCCAATCCCGACAACTGATGGTTCAACGCTGAAACTTTCGAGAACGCAGCGGACGCGGCGAGCATTGCCAGGCTATGAGCCTGATTGACCACGCCCATCTGTTTTCGGACATTAGATTGCCGAATCAATTCTGCAATCCGCTCCTGTTCATCAAACCGTAAGCCTTGCGCGGTTTCATCGAGTAACGCCATCATCTTGCCTGCGTTACGCGCAAGCGATCGGCTGCTCAAGACGAAGAAGGCCCCAGCTTGATCAATATTGGCAAGGCTGGCACGAACACTCGCGAAGGCGCTAATCCCACCCGTGAGCGATTGTTGCAGGTTTTGAGCGGCAACATAGCTTTGCTGACCAAAGCCCAGCTCGCCGGCCAACTGATTCAGCACGGGCAGTAACCGCCAGTCGGCATCATCGAGCACCGGTAATTCGCGAATCAGCTGATGGTAAACAATGCCATTACAACCGGCCGCATAGGCCGTCACGGGGCCCGTCAAAATGGGTTCTGGGTAGGGGTGATCCCTTGGCACATCGGCCAAGGAGACCTTTGGCAGGATGTCTAAATCTTCAACTTCGGTTTGCCTTTGGGCTAGGGCGGCCGCCTGATCAATCACCCGGTCGCGATCAGAATCGCTCATCTCCTCCGCTAAGACCTTTAAGCGAGCACGTTCTGCCGCGGCCTTTTCGGTAGCAAGTTTTGAATCCGGTTCCAGGGTTAAGGTCACCCGATGCTGATTTTCAAGCAGCAACCTTCTGGCGAGGCCTTTGATGAATTCAGGGTCTTGGATATCTTTACGAAGCGCTTCAATGGCCGCATCTAAGTCCAGCAATTCAACCGGGTCACCGCGATGAATCGCCGCCGACAGACACGAGAAGATGAGTTGCAGGCCGTAGGGCATCCCATCGCCACCCACCTCTCGTTGCGACAATTCAATTTGATGCAAAACGGCATTCAATTGTTCAATGGGGATGCCATGCTCTGCAACCTCGGCGATGACTTGGAGCACCGCCGCCTCGAACGCGTCAACCGCATCGCCGGATACCCCTTCAATACCACAGAAGAAACTCATTTCACGATGACTTTCCTCAAGACCCGTTAAGGGCGACACCGATTCGGCTTGAGGAAACGCCTCGAGCACGCGACGCAAGGGCGAGCCACTGTGATCGAGCAAGGCATCCGACAGCAAGTTCGCTTGCAGCAGCCCACAAAGATCCGTTGACTCTCCCAGCAGCCAAGCCATCACCAACTGCGATTTTGGCGCCTCATCGGCGGATTCGCTCGCCGCATACTTCGCTTGATGCCGCTTGGGGGCGGACATCCTTTGTTCGAGGCCCACCTCGATCTGCTCGGCCGAACGCGTAAACCGGCCCAAGGCGCGATCTTCCAGCACCTCATGCAGTTCAGCCACATCGAGCGCGCCAAAGGTCATAAACACCGCGTTGCTCGGGTGATAATGGGTTTCGTAAAAGGATTTGAAGGCCCCAAAGGTCAAGCCCGGAATGTCAGCTGGATCCCCGCCCGAGTTGTGATGATAGGTTGCGGTCGGAAACAGTTGCTGATTGAGCGCTTCCCAAAGCACCGCTCTTGAAGAACTCATGTCTCCCTTCATTTCGTTAAAGACCACGCCTTTATAAACCAGGGGTGAATCTGGATCATCCGGTTCTGAAAACTCAACACGGTGTCCTTCTTGGGCAAAATCCAGCGGATCTAAACGGGCAAAAAAGACCGCATCAAGATACACATCCAATAGATTATAAAAGTCTTTTCGGTTGACGCTCGCAAAGGGGTACGCCGTGTAATCACTGGCGGTAAACGCATTCATAAAGGTATTCAGTGATCGGCGAAGCATCGAAAAGAACGGATCGCGAACCGGGTATCGAGCGCTGCCACACAGCGCCGTATGCTCAAGGATATGCGCAACCCCGGTTGAGTCTTCTGGCACGGTTCGCAAGGCAACCATAAACACGAGTTCCTCGTGATCGCTCGCGAGGTGAAAATGCTTCGCCCCAGTTTCCCGGTGCTCGTACTCTATGACGACTAAATCAAGGGTTTCAATTCGATGGCTCCGAATATGAGCAAATCCCGACAGCGTTGATTTCACTTGATTCATTGATTTATCGCCCGGACCCAAAGTCCTGCCAATAATCATCGACAGCTTGCTTCATCTCTTTTCGCAACAGCAAAATTGCAATCAAATTTGGAATGGTCATAAACGCGACCGTAATCGCAGCGATTAACCAAATTAAAGACGTGTCTGCGATGGCCGCAAAGAAAAAGCCCAAGACATAGGTCAATCTGTAAGGCGTGAGCCAAGCCGTGCCGACCAAATAAACGACCGCCCGATCGCCATAATAACTCCAGGCAACCGCCGTAGAAAATGCGAACAAGAGCAGCACCAGCGCGACGACATAACGGCCATAGTCACCAAACGCGCTCCGCGTAAACGCCTCCGACGTCAACGCGGCGGAATGAATGAGAGATTTCCCAGTCAGCACGACGTCATTCTCAATATTGCCGCGATTAACCGTCAAGGTGCCGGTAAACCATCGGTCAGTTGAGCCAATCAAGACGCCTTCTGCGACGGAACGATTGTGCAGCAAGGTGTAGGGCCCGGGCTGAAGTTCGCCTTCCACTACTTCAATAATACCGTTGAAGGCCTCGATTTTAGTTTCCCGTCCATTGAGATAATCATAGAGCGCAACCCGATCTTTCGCTTCGGTATCCGACCAAACACCGGTCACCACATTGGTGTCGAACTGTTGAAACTGGTTCTCGTGTTTTTCCATCCATACCCCGGACGACAGAATGACCAATCCAGTCAATGTGCAGATAATGATGGTGTAGATGAAAGGCTCTAAAATCGAGACCATGCCTTCAGCAACCGGTTGATCTGTTCTGGCGGCAGCATGGGCAATCGGCGCGCTGCCTTGTCCGGCTTCGTTGGAGTACAGACCGCGTCCGACCCCTTTATTAAATGCATAGGCAAACGTTGCGCCGAGGAAGCCGCCCACGGCAGCTGATCCAGTAAAGGCGTCGCTGACAACATTCACCAAAGACGGCCAGACGTTTTCGATGTTGGCAAACACGACGGCGAGGCCGGTTACAAAATAAAGAATCGCCATCACCGGCACGATCTTCTCGGCCACCTTAATAATGCGTTTCACGCCGCCCAATATAACCACTGCTAACAAGAGCGCCAGCACACCACCGGTCAGCCACTCGGGGATACCAAAGGTGCCTTGGAGGCCGACCGCAATGTTATTACTCTGCGGCATATTGCCAGAGCCAAAGCTACTGACCACGGTCGCGATCGCGAAGATCACCCCCAGCCACTTCATATTGAGGCCTTTTTCCATCACAAACATGGGTCCGCCTACGATGTAACCTTCATCATCGACGTCACGATATTTGTGGCTAAGGGTTACTTCGACAAATTTCGTGGTCATGCCAAAGAAGGCGGTCATCCACATCCAAAATAAGGCGGCAGGGCCGCCTAAAAATATTGCAAACGCCACGCCCCCGATATTGCCGGTTCCAACCGTGCCAGAAATCGCCGTTGTGAGCGCTTGAAAGTGCGAGGCATCGCCTGTGGCGCCTGGCTTGTCATATTGACCGCGTAAGACCCGCCAAGCATGCCGAAAGTAAAAGATTTGTGGTGCTTTAAGATAAATCGTAAAGAAAACACCGGTGCCCAATAACAGATAGGGGAAATACCACGCCGATTGTAATAGCCCATCGAAGAGGGTGAGTATTTGTTCCAAATCGGCCATGTCGAAGTTCTCTTGAAGGTTTTCTGAGTGCGCTTAAGGTAGCAAATATCCCGCGAGGAGGATACGGCGCGGGCGTTTATCTCTCGGCCTGCCCAAACAAATCACAATTGAGACCTCACAGCCTCGCACCACGTCTGCTCGCTGGCATCTGATAATTCACCGCGAGCCCACACGCATCGATAACCGATTCTGACAAAAGGGGTTCTGGCTTAGACAAGCCCAGCAAGTAAAGCACCATTGCATCGAGTACATCGTCGATTTGAACCGCAGATTTACGCGTTCGCTCATAAAGCGATGACAGTACCGAGCGCGGCATCAAACCATTGCGCTCAAGGAGCTGGATTCGCTCGTCTTGCCCGGCCGCTTGTTTTTTGGAATAGCGCATCGGCGCACCTGAAAACGTTGCAAACAGCAACTCGGGATGCGCTTCAAGCACGCGGGGTCGGAGCCCTGGTTGCGCCTGTAAAATTTGGTCGACTTCTTTTATTTTTGGACAGATATACCAAGACTGTAGCGAGATCTTTTTACCCTGGGCCTTCAGGTTGAAGGCACAAGCCTGTTCATAGTTATCAGCATAAACAGCAGAGCGAGCTGGGACGTTAAAGACGCTGGCTGTTCGACCGGGCAGGCGTTGGCGAGCCAGGCGTTCCACTTGGCGATCTTCGGTTTCCGGAAGGCCAATTGGCATATCCACATAAAGCGGTCCGCTTGAGGCCATGAACGCAACCGCCTCGAACGTTGAGGCGAGGGTTGCCGTCACGACACCAGACTGGATTTGAACAACAACCCACCCACCCTTGCAGCCATCAACACCCGCCACTGCGGGCGTCATGCCACGGGCGATCTCATCGTGACTAATTCCTCTGCGGCAGTCGGGTGAATGCCGACGGTTTGATCAAACACCGCCTTTGTCGCGCCCGCTTTCATTGCCACCGCAAGCCCTTGGATAATCTCGCCAGCTTCGGCACCCACCATGTGGATACCAAGCACTCGGTCGCTTGCATCCTCAACGATCATTTTCATGAGGCTCCGCTCAAGACTGCCGGTTAACGTATGTTTCAGCGGGCGAAACTCAGAGCGGAAAACAGAAATCGAGTTGAACTGCGCCCTCGCCTCAGCTTCGGTCAGACCGACCGTTGCGATGTTAGGTTGGCAAAATACCGCCGTCGCAATGCCTGAATAATCCATCACCTTGCTGTGGCCTGCGAACTGGGTGCTGGCAAAACACATGGCTTCATGGATGGCCACCGGCGTCAGCTGGATTCGATCGGTCACATCGCCCAAGGCGAAAATGTTAGGTTCGCTGGTTTGATAAAACGCATCAACGATAATGGCACCATTCTCACGCTGGGCCACATTGACGGTCTCAAGCCCCAGGTCATCGACCGCGGGTTTACGGCCCGTGGCCGTCAAGATGAGATCCGTTTCCAAGGTGCGGCCATCGGTGAAGGTCGCCTGCAACGTGCCATCGGCATTGCGCGTGACGGATGCGAGGGTCGCGTTAAACTGCAAATCAATATTTTTCTTTAGCAGTTCGTCCTTCACCATTGTGCGGACATCCTCATCGAACCCCCTCAGGAAAAGGGGCCCTCGATAGGCCAACTCGGTTGTGACCCCAAGCCCTGCAAAAATGCCGGCAAACTCAACGGCAATGTACCCGCCACCCAAAACGAGGGCACGCTTAGGCAAGTGCTCTAAATAAAACACCTCATTGGAGGTTATGACGTGTTCCGCGCCGGGGATATCTTGTTTCGTTGGCCAGCCGCCGGTGGCAATGAGAATCTTATCGGTGGTGACCGTTTTGCCATCAATGCCGATGGTGTGGGCATCTAAGATTCTTGCCCGTCCTTCAAAGTGGGTAACCCCTGCCTGATCAAGAAGCCCCTGGTAAATGCCATTTAATCGTGAAATCTCCTGATCTTTATTCGCAACCAGGGTTTGCCAGTTGAAACTCGAAGGCTCGGACTGCCAACCATAGCCCGCTGATTCATTGAAATCCTCATGATAATGGGAGGCATAAACAAACAGTTTTTTCGGGATACAACCGACGTTGACACAGGTACCCCCCATGAATTTCTCTTCAGCCGTTGCCACGCGCGCGCCATACTGCGCGCTCATTCTCGCCGCGCGAACCCCACCAGACCCGACACCGATGACAAATAAGTCATAGTCATATGCCGTCATGCCCATTTTCCTTTCAAATTTTTGAGATCACTAGGATACACTAGCAGACAGTAACTAGGTGACTTGACAGACGCATGCACATTGACCTTGCTCCGTTTTCCCCTTGCCCCGCGGTTCAGCATCTGGGCTATGAACTCTTGCTTGAATCAAGTTCGTCCTTGCGCCTGATCGTTCAGCTCGAGGGCTCGCTCGCGGCAACACTCCCGATTACCAACCGCGTTGGCCAACGGCAATTTGGACTCTGGCAGCACCACTGCTTTGAACTCTTCATCGGCGAACTCGAATCCAACGCGTATTGGGAGTTGAACCTCGCCCCCAATGGGAACTGGAACTGTTTTAAATTCAGCGATTATCGAAAGGATCAACGGGAATCCGAAGCCTATTCCCTTGCGGGATTGCAGGCAGTGCGCAGCGCACAGTCCTACCGCCTTGAAGCGAACATCGACATCAAACCAATTCTTAAAAAAAAGGGCCTTGAAACAATGCGTCTTGAAGCAAGGGGTCTTGAAGCAACGGGTCTTGAAGCAACGGGGCTTGAAAAAAGGGGGCTTGAAAAAAGGAGCCTTGCCCTAAGCCTGGGCGCCTCCGCCGTCATCGCGACCGCAACCCAGCTCAACTATTTCTCAATCCGTCATGGCGCAACGCCAGACTTCCATCACCGGGATCATCATATGCAATGGGTGCTGCAATGACTTTTCAGTTTGGCCTTGAACGGCTATTGCGCGATTCTTCTCGCTTGGCCGCTTTAAAAAAATGCCAAGTGGGCTTGGTGGCGCACCCCGCGTCTGTGACGCAAGACCTTCGCCATACGCTCGATGCCTTAATCGACAAAGGCATTCGCCCGAAATGCGTTTTTGGACCGCAACATGGCGTACGAGGCGACAAGCAAGACAATATGATTGAATCAGATGATTACTTGGATCCAACCCATGGGATGCCGGTTTATAGCCTGTACGGGCATCACCGACGACCAACAATCGAGATGTTAGCCGGTCTCGACGTCATCTTGTTCGACTTGCAAGACCTCGGCTGCCGAATCTACACCTATATCACCACCTTACAATATTTCTTAGCGGCGGCAGCCGCAACGGATCTTGAAATTTGGGTCCTTGACCGCCCGAACCCAGCAGGCAGAGGCGTCGACGGCTTCAGGCTCGAAGCCGGCCAGGAAAGCTTCGTGGGCGCCGCCGCCCTGCCCTGTCGCTACGGGCTGACCATCGGTGAACTTGCGCTTTGGATGAACGCGCAATTACCGCAACCGGCAAACCTTACCGTGATTGACATGGCAAACTACTCGCCGAACGCGCACCCAACGTTTGGCTGGCCATCCGCCCTGTCTTGGGTAAATCCTAGCCCGAATGCGAGCAGTCTCAACATGGCCCGATCGTTTTCAGGCACCGTGCTGCTAGAAGGCACCACTTTATCCGAGGGCCGAGGCACAACCTTTCCCCTCGAAGTGATTGGCAGCCCCGACTTCCCAGCGCAGCACATCAAGGCCGAGCTTGAATCAAGCCTTTCCAATGCGTTGGCTGGCGCGGTACTTCGCCCCTGTTATTTCGAACCCACCTTCCACAAACACCAAGGCACGCTCTGCCACGGGCTTCAAATCCATACCGACCAGCCTGCCTTTAATGCCGACAACTTTCGGCCTTTTCTGGTCATTGCTTACGCCCTCAAATTACTCAAGCTGGCGCAGCCAGCGGCCGAGCTCTGGCGGCACCATGAATACGAATATGAGATCGACCGCCTGCCCATCGACATCATCAACGGCGGTTCGCAGCTTAGACATTGGGTCGATGACGATACCTTGCACCTCAATGACCTGATCAGCCTGCTGGATGAGACCCGAGCGCTTTGGCTGCCCGAGATCGCGCCTTTTTATCGGTATTAGCGGACTGATCCGGCACCTTAGGCGTTTTCGGAGGCGTTTTGGGGTTCGGTCTTTGATGGTTGATGCTTAGGTTTTCGGAGTGTTCCGTCTCGGCGAGACGGCCCGGGCCGTCGACACATTAATCAACCAATCGATCTGGGCTTGCTTGCTCAATCTAGTTCTCCGCCTTAACTTCAATCCGCCTTTTCCCAAAGCTGCGACCGATCGTCTTCGCCCGCACCAAAGGCCCGTTATGTGCTGCGAGGCGCCGTGTGGTAGCATCTGCGGTTTTTCGGGGAGGAAGCTACGTGGGTCACGCTTATAAAGTTGCTATCTTGGCGGGCGACGCCATTGGTCCAGAAATCATGGCCCAAGCCGTCCGCGTCTTTGACGCCGTGAGCCAACACAGAGACTGCACGTTTGATCTCATTGATGCGCCATTCGGCGCGCATGCCTATTTTAGTCATGGCAAAAGCTTTCCGGATGAAACCAAAGTCATTTGCGATGCCGCCGACGCCATATTAAAGGGGCCGGTGGGATTGTCTTATGAGGAATCCAAGAAAATTCCGGTGGATGAACAAGCCGAGCGCGGCGCGATATTGCCCCTTCGAGCGCGCTATCAAACCTTTGCCAACTTTCGTCCAATTTATCTCAGCAAAGAGATGGCTCATTTTTCGCCTCTAAAACCGGAGATCATTGAAAATGGCATTGATATCCTTCTAATTCGCGAGCTCGTGGGCGGCCTGTACTTCGGCGCAAAAGAGCGTGGCATCAACGCTTCCGGTTTACGCTACGTGCACGAGACCTTGTCCTATGACGAGGCTCAGATTCGGCGCGTATTAACGGTTGCCTTCGAGCAAGCGCGCAATCGCGGCCATCGCCTACACAACATCCATAAAAGTAACGTTTTAATGTCGAGCGTGCTCTGGAATGAAGTGCTCGAAGAAGTGCACGCAGACTATGCGGATGTTGAAGTCATTCCAATGCTGGTTGATGCGGCCGCCACCGCACTCTGCCTCAACCCAGGGCAATTTGACGTAATGGTCATGGAAAACATGTTTGGCGATATTTTGTCCGATCAAGGCGGCGGGATTCTCGGCTCGCTGGGCCTCATGCCATCGGCCTGTGTTGGACCCGACAAAGCCTATTATGAACCCTCCCATGGTTCCGCGCCGGATATCGCGGGTCGCAATATCGCCAACCCTTACTCAATGATCGGGTCGGTTGCGATGATGCTCGAGATGAGTTTTGGTATGAAATCGGAATCCGAACTGGTCTGGGCGGCCATGAAGAGCGTCTTTGAGGACGGCTATACGACCGCCGATCTGAGGGCTCAAGGGGTTGATCTAAAAACCGTTGCAACGGATGCTTTTGGCGATCTGGTGATGGCCTCGCTCGAAACCAAACTCGCCGCATCTAAGGGCTAACGCCCGTTCAGGCGTTGTCATTGGCGCGGCACATCCGGGTTGATTGCGCCTACCGCAAAGCGCACCCGGCAGGACTGCACACCAGCGGGTGATCGACCTGTTTCGCCCGCAAGCCGGGCAAGCCTTTAGGTCTTACCGCGCCCAAAGCGGGAACCCGCTGATCTTTTATTCTGAGGGCAGACAGGCCACTGGTTGCGCGGCAGATCAATCAACGATCTTTGGGCGAGCCATTGATTTGCCCGAAAACCCGTAACACAGACCCAATCAACCCCGCCAAACCGATTCTTCCAGCGCCGATCAGAAGCCGATCGAGCAGGGTTAAGGCCCAAACATCAAGCCCACTGGGTGACGAAAAATCATGCTAACGTGTTCCCTGCGTGCTCAACCAACGGGGTCATTATGTTTTTTGAAGAAAGCCTGCGCATTGGCCAGCGACTGACCGAACGGCAAGAAACGGTCTCGGTTGCCGAGTCCTCAACCGGCGGCCTGATTTCGGCAAACCTGTTATCTGTGCCCGGGGCATCGGTTTACTTTCAAGGGGGCAGTGTCGTTTATACCTTGGCATCACGACGCGCTTTCCTCGATCTTGAAAAAGCCCGGGTCGCGTCGTTACAACCTTTAACCGAGGCCATGGTTTTAGAGTTTGCTCGCGCCGCACGGCTCAAACTCAATACAACCTGGGGCATTGCAGAACTCGGTGCCGCCGGGCCAACGGGGACGCCCTATGGCCACGGACCCGGGACCAGTGTGATTGGCATTAGCGGACCCATGGACCGAACGTGCTTAATTGAAACCCACGCGGTAGATCGAGCAGATAATATGCTGCAATTTACCGGGCAGGCTTTGGCGTTGTTTGAGGCGGCATTAAACGATGCGCCCTAGCATCCGCCGATCAGTAAGCCCTGCAATAACGCAGTGACCATGTTTTTAAAGCCCGCCTTGCGGGGATTGAATTCGGCCCCTCACGGCCCCTGTTCTGGCTGACACCGTTTTGCCCAGCACCGCGTGAGGCTAAATTGGCGCATAAGCTGGCGCCGTAACAGACCGTTGCCTCGCTCACCAAAATCCGCAGTTGACCCGGCCGCGCGCGCATCTAACGCTTAATTTAAAAGAAACGAAGCCATCATCCCGTGCCAAAGGTGCCCAAACGCAATCTTCCCTGTCAATTCAAACCAGAATACGCTAAAAAGCCGCATGAAAATCCCCAAGCGAATACAACCCCTTATTGAT
>Ga0114994_10003752_pt1 | contig 11073 bp, 9 predicted proteins | sample ArcticOcean_MG_C_9_FD_87043 | JGI IMG/M metagenome (GOLD analysis project Ga0114994, IMG submission 87043) | Marine microbial communities from western Arctic Ocean - ArcticOcean_MG_CB2_152 | ecosystem: Environmental > Aquatic > Marine > Oceanic | place: Arctic Ocean: Canada Basin | collected... | reverse complement strand
TTTCCGTCGAAACCGCGATTCATTGAGACGAACACGTCACCGTAGTTCTGCTTTGCCACACCATGCAAAAAGTGACGCTTAGTAAGGGTTCCGTTAATATAGACGTCCAATTGGTTCTGCTTGTTGAGTCGAATAATAACATTTATCCATTTTTTAAGAGGGACGCCCTTTATAATTACCTCATCGTTGATCTTTTCGAAAGAGTTCATCACCACCAGCAAATCGTTAGTGTGAGGAGTAATATAAAGACCGGGGGCATTGTTAGGCTCGTTCATTCCGAATTTCGGGTCAGTTTCGGTGAGGTTGATGTCATCGTTCCCTTTGTGGAATACGTGCTTGTACTCATCGCGCTTGTAGTGGAAGTCATTGATGTAAATCCATACCGACCAGGTGAACTCCATACCCTGGTCATCGTTAGTAGACCGCATGATTGGGACAGCGCCGCTCACCGTCGGGTTCTGTGGAAAAACGCACCTTTCCTTCGAATCGATCATACCCTTTATCAGAATAGGGTTTCGTGACGGTTCGAACAATGATGCGAGCAACATGCTTCCCATGCGAAGAGCAGTAACGAACACGATGAGAACGAGAATGAGAAACGCCATTTTTGCGACGACACCGTTTGTTTCCGGGAAGCCCTTTATGGCGCGGACAAGATTATCGGATGTGCCATTCATAAGTTAGTATATATATACTAGAATATATATATTAAGTTTCTATATTTGGTTTCTATATTTGGTTTCTATAATTGGTTTATAACTCAAACCCACCAGTCACGTCATTGTCCTTGAGAAGTTGTACGCGCAGTTTGTACTTGTTGAGCGCGTTGCCTAAACCACCACCGCCGTATCCTTTTCGATAAATGTTGTATGCTTCTTGAGGATTGCAAGCATTGTCCATATATTGAAAGTTAGACGTCCAACCACTGAATCCGCCTTTCGGAGTGACGAGAACATCTGAGTTGGTGCTCACTTTGGGAACGCCCTCAAGGACGCAGGTCTTGTGTAGTTTCCCGTCAACATAGACGTCGAGCGTTTCTCCCTGCATGCTGACGATGAGGTTGACCCACTTTTGGATCGGGAAGTTCTTCACCGTACATTTGTGAACGTTTGATTGATCGACGCTTTGCGAGTTCGTCGCATAGCACGCAACCTTGATCGTGATGTCGTTCTCCATCGCACCTAAAGAGACCGATGGTCCTGGCTGCTTCGAATCGTCGTCCCTCGACCATAGCATCTTCTCCTGTCCAAATTTATAGTTCCAATCATCGACGTAATACCACATGGAATATGTGTAGTCCGACGAGTTGCCGGTGTTACTCAATTTATCGGCACTAATGACTTGTTCGATATTTCCTTTGGAAATCGACGACAATTTCGACGGTTTGGAGAACATGTTTATAACCAAATATACGACAAAAAGAACCGCGAACAATTTCAATACATTGGTCAGCATCTTCGACATGATATATATATATTATACATCAAGATATAAATATCTCTTGCGATCTATTAAAAATCATCGACGTGCCCCTCCGAGCAAGTTATATTCCAATGAAACTTCGCCTCTGGCGAGTATACGGTCGTAGTAGACTACATTCCGGACCCCTCCCTCTAGACCATTAGTTTCGCCTACAACGACGTCGTCGTATTGCATGTAAGGGGCAATGTTCGGTTTTGAAGCAACAAGAATGCCATTGAGGAAAACATCCATATAACCGCCGTCGTAGTTAATGACTATGTGGTTCCACTTTTGTAACGGCACCGCATCAGTGATTGATATAACGTCCACGATATCCCCGTCTCCTGTCTCGGCTTGGACGCGCAATGTATTTTTTGCGCTATTGAACTGCACGCGCGGCTTATTGCCATAGTTGAGTATGTTCGTGTATTTACCATAGGCCGTGCGCGTGTTTGGTGGTTGCGGGTTGATTGTGAACCACGTTGAGAGCGCGTATCTATATTTGAACTTAGCGTTATCGCTTATGTCGCCGAAAAGCTGTTTGAACGTGCTGACTTTCGTTTCGTTCTCGAGATATATTGGCTCTTTCAGGAGTTCTACACCATCGTGGCTCATGATAAATTTCGCCAAGTATGGAAGGATGAAACGTAGAGAGATTAAAAAAACCTCCATCGCAAGAACAACCCATACAACTTTGCTCGTAATTCGAAATTCGTCTTTTATAAATTCAGCCAACTGAATAAATTTAGATGGAAATATTTTGAAAGCAGTGTAAACATTCTCGCATTTGGTGTCACCCTTACATAATATGACAAAAATGAGGGCAACCGCACCGACAATGAGAAGGATATTGGACGACCATTCCAGCATGCTCTGAAGTATTGACGATGAGCGAAGTGCCCAGACAATAAAAATGATCGTTGTTACAAAAATACCGCCCAATCCGGCGAATGAGCTTAGAGATTGAATAAACGATGCGAATGACGTTGGTGTGCTACCGTCACCACTCGATTGGATGTCGCTGCGATTTTTCACGAACAAGAAGCTAATTATCATTAAAAAAAGTAACAGAAGCATAAAATTAATTTTGTAAAGTATCCCAAACGGGTTCCAATGGGCGAATATGAAAATTAACGATAAGAAAACCACAAATTCGAACAACGCAAATCGTCGCGGATATGTCATGAATGTCTTGATCATTCCAATGAATGTTTTGACGTATCCGACTATTGAATTGATGTATCCGACGATTGATGTATTGTATCCGACGGTTAATGTATTGTTGCTCATATACTACTCCAGTAGAAAACAAATTGGAATAAGGTGATTAGAGATTCTCGAATGCCGTCTTTCGTCCGTGGCAGTCTCTACAGAGGGCCACTAAATTATCCACATGGTTTGAACCACCTTGATCTAGTCGCATTTTATGATCGACCTCAAACCACGCAGGCAACTGTTGTTTACATCCGCCACATTTCCAACCTTGTTCGGCCGCCACGAACTTTTTCTTGGTCTCGCTTACAGACCGCTTAGTACCTTGCCTTCCAGAATTGAGCATGCGGTTTGCTTGAGGGCTGCCACTGCCTCCCGATTGTGGTATGTGCCCCCCAATAGTTGGTCCTTGCTCACCGAGGCTTTGTCGCGACATGCTGAGTATCGGTGAAAGCATATCGCCCGCATCCTTATCGATTGGCATGTATTTGATGATGCCGTTGGCGTGACTGAGAAGACTTCGTGAGTGGCTCGGGTATTTTTTCAAGAAAGCGTAAGCGGATATACCGGCAAAGGCGATGCCTCCCATTTGGTAATATTTCTTCCACGATTTGAGGATTGTAACGTATTTACCGTCATAATATGTATTTGCGACGAAAAATGCTGTGATGCCGAAAACCAAAAGTTCGAACTTCATATGTTATATCAGGTGAAAAAAAACTGTTTGGAAACTATGCAAACTACCTATTATAAAGTGCGATGCTAAGGGCAACGATTGCAACGACGACTCCTACAAAGACTACTTTCTCTCGTCGCTTACGCTCTTCGTCGCTTTTGACCGCCTTAGGTTTATAGTGTTCATAGTAGGCAGTCATCGACTCTTCCATCGTAAGTTCTTCCTTTCCTAGGGATAAGTTTATTTTATTATGGATGAAATTCACCCACTTGACAAAAGATGTTCGTGATTCGAGGTAGGGAGTTACCGGATACTTATCGAGGTATTGACTAAATGTATTCCCGATCTCCTCAACTGGTAGAAACAACGGAAGATTTTGAATAAGATCATAGTATTTTTTCCGCATGACTTCGTTTGGCGTTTGAGGGTAAGTAAGAGCAATCGTATGGAGGACAAACCAATAATGAGGTCCCCAAATGTTCGGTTCCAATGCCATTATTATAAACGATATAAAAAATGCGAGATGACAACATATAGTAATGGCAAATAACAAGACCCATGTATTTTGCAATAATTGTGGAAAGACAGGCCATGTGTTTCATCAATGCAAACATCCAATCACTAGCATTGGTATCATAGCATTTCGTAATGGAGCACGTGGAAACGAGTATCTTATGATACGACGCAAAGACACGTTAGGATTTGTAGATTTCATGCGAGGTAAATACCAGCTTCATAACAAGTTATATTTGATGAATATAATCAATGAGATGACAATTCAAGAGAAACAATCTCTTCTGGAAAAAGAATTTGACGAATTGTGGCATGGACTATGGGGAGAGGAAGTGGGGGATCAATATCGTTCGGAGGAGCGGATCTCGCGCGAAAAAATGGAAACCCTCAAACACGGACTACTAGCTAATGGTGTTAGCAAATATTCGTTGGCATCGCTGATCAAAGAGTCAACGACTTGTTGGAGTGAACCCGAGTGGGGCTACCCGAAAGGTAGACGGAATTACAAGGAAAACGACTTGTGCTGCGCGATCAGAGAGTTTGAGGAAGAAACAGGGTATTCAAAGAAACACTTGTTTATAGCTAACAATATAATCCCATTCGAGGAAGTTTTTACCGGGTCGAACTATAAGTCGTACAAGCATCAGTATTATGTTGGAACAATTGCGAGTAGCGTCAAACCGGACAAACACTTTCAAGCAACAGAAGTTAGCTTGCTCGCCTGGAAGACATACGACGAAGTTGTAGAAGTCATTAGACCGTATAATTTAGAAAAGAAAGATGTTATTTGGCGGGTGAAAGAGTTACTGGATAAATATACATTATATACGTAATATATAAGTGAATGGTAAGTGCAGATAATAAAAAAACGAAAAAAGTGATTACAAAGAAAAAAAAAATAGGAGAAACTTGTAAAATACACGAGGATTGCTCAAACAACAACTGTATTGATTTAAAGTGCACCCGGAAAAATGCTAAGGGGGCAAAAAAAAACGTTGGGGGTCCATGTAATGCCAATGTGGATTGCACCAATGCCAACTGTTCCGACGGAACGTGCAAGAGGAAAATGCGTCCTAAAAGTGTGAAGAAGTTGCTAGGAGGACCATGTATTACTAACGTCGATTGTGCGAATACCAACTGTTCCGACGGAACGTGCAAGAGGAATAGGAGTGTTAAAAAAGGAGAAACAAATAGCGTAGCGAAAAAAAAACCTAAACTTACACGGAAGAAAAAAATTGGGGAAGGGTGTGAGGTTGATGCGGAATGTTGGACCAAAAACTGTGGCGACAATAAGTTATGCACAAAGAATTTACGTGCTAATAGAGAAAATCCAAAACATAAACAATCTGAAAAACCCGCATCGAAAGTTCCAATGATGTTCAAAGGTTCCGTTGAACCATCTGTTAAAAAAAAGGATGGGGTAAAAACAGAGACTGCGACTCTATATAAATCGAAGACAGCTAGTTCGTCCGAGTCATCACCCAAGTCATCACCCGAGTCATCACCCGGGTCATCACCCGAGTCGTCGCCCGAGTCGTCGCCTGAGTCATCACCTTCATCGTCATCACCTTCAACAACGCCATCATCACCATCGTCGCCCGAGTCATCACCTGAGTCGTCGCCCGAGTCGTCGCCCGAGTCATCACCTGAGTCATCACCTGAGTCGTCGCCCGAGTCGTCGCTCGAGTCATCACCTTCAACAACGCAATCATTGCCATCATTGCCATCATTGCCATCATTGCCATCATCGCCATCGTCACCCGAGTCATCACCCGAGTCATCACCTGAGTCGTCGCCCGAGTCATCACCTTCATCGTCATCACATTCATCGTCATCACCTTCATCGTCACCTTCAACAACGCCATCATTGCCATCATCGCCATCGTCACCCGAGTCGTCACCTTCGACATCGCCTTCGTCATCGCCTTCGTCTTCGACATCACCTTCGCCTTCGTCATCGCCTTCGTCTTCGACATCATCGTCGTCATCACCCGAGACGTCGTTGTCAAAACATTCTCTGCCAGTGGATAAATATGACTATCTGTATCCTACTTTACAAGATGAAGCGTTTGCTGAAAAAATATCGCGCCGAAAAGAGTTTCGTGACACCAGTTACCAAGGCGACATTGCCTCGGTGGAAAAAATGTCCGATAAAATGTGTAATGCGGCATACGAACTAGCACCGCACCAACAATTCGTGCGAAATTTTCTATCTTCACAAACACCGTATAATAGCATGTTACTTTATCACGGTTTGGGATCAGGCAAAACTTGTTCCGCAATTAGCGTTGCAGAGGAGTCACGCGAGTTTTTTAAATTTTCGGGTATGCCCGGTGTAAACAAGATCATAGTCATCGCGTCTCCCAATGTACAAGATAATTTCAAGAAGCAACTGTTCAACGAGAAATCGCTTACATACACAAGGACGCATGGTTGGACTGTAAAAGACTCTTGCGCAGGGAACACTTTCATTAATGAAATTCTTTTAGCAAACAACCGGCGATTTAAAGAGAATCAGATTGAGATGGTAATCAAAAATATCAAACGCATCATCAAGAAGCATTACATGTTCTTAGGATACGCACAGTTTTACAACTATTTCATCAAAAAAATAATAATTGGTTCTGACGTCGAGACCGCCGCACAAAAAAAGGCACTGAAAAAGAGGGTAAATAAATGGTTTGCAGGCTGTGTCTTTATTATTGACGAGGCACATAATATTCGGTCCGATGTCGAGAGTGGTCAGAAAGATGGTGCGTCGGAAGGCGAAGCCGAAACAAAGGCAATGAAAGGAGTCACAAAATCGTTGGAATATTTAGCGAATCATGCGGATAATGTAAAATTTCTCCTCCTTTCTGCCACACCAATGTATAATAGTCCTAAGGAGATAGTTGGACTCTTGAATCTCATGAATCGAAACGATGGCAGACGAACGATACGTTCAAAGGATTTATTCAACACCGCTGGCGATTTGAAGATTTCCGATGATGGGACCGAAACAGGTCGGGCCATGTTAGAAAAACATGCACGAGGTTACATTTCATTCGTTCGGGGAGAAAATCCATACACGTTTCCGTATCGAGTATGGCCTCAGAACTTTGACACTACCGCAAGTTTTCTGGAAAACAATAAAAACACCCCCACCACGAAACTCAATGGGAAAAAAATGGATGATGGTATACAAAACTTGGATTTGTTTGTCACCCCTATTTCTTCATTCCAGGAGTCAGGATACAGATACATGATGAATCGTTTGAACACTGGAAAAAAACGTGTTTACTTCGATAATGACAAGTTAAACTACGATATGGTTACGAATCCAATCCAGGCATTAAACATTTTATACCCACATGATGAGTTAGAAATCGATGGGGGCGGCGGTCCGAACGATATCAAAGAGTTAATAGGTAATGGTGGCCTGGATCGTATTATGAGTTACACAGATGAGAAGAAACCCGTTGTCAAACGGTATAATTTTGATTACAAGGATATTGAAAAATATGGACCAATTTTCTCTCCGGAGAATATCGGGCGTTACAGTGCTAAAATAAAGGCAATATGTGAACGCGTCGTAAGTTCAGAAGGTGTTGTTATTGTGTATTCACAGTTCATCGATGGAGGTCTGGTTCCACTGGCGCTAGCGTTGGAACAACTAGGCTTTTCACGGGCAGGATCAACGCACAATTTATTCAAGAAAACACGTCTTCCTAAAAACAATGGGAAACTGAAGTATGCGATGATTACCGGAGACAAAGCATTTTCGCCTGATAACGTCAAAGAACTGAAGTTGGTCACTGACCCCAAAAATGTGAATGGCGATTATGCGAAAGTGGTTCTCATTTCTCGAGCGGGATCAGAGGGGTTGGATTTCAAATTCATCCGCCAAGTACACATTATGGAACCGTGGTTCAATATGAGCCGCATCGAGCAAATTATAGGCCGGGCGGTGCGAACATGCAGCCACAAAAATCTTGAGTTTTCGAAACGCAACGTAGAAATATACCTTCACTGTCTGTCCCTTGCAGAACGTTTGGAAACAGTTGATATGTACATGTATAGGAAGGCCGAGAAAAAATCAATACAAATAGGAAGGGTGAGTAGGGTATTGAAGGAGGTATCCGCCGACTGCCTTCTCAATATCAACCAGAGCGGTTTTACCGAAGCAAATATGAAGCAGGTTGTAAACTTGACATTGTCATCAGTGGGTCCAGATGGGAGCGCGAAAAAAATAAATTATAAAGTAGGCGACAAACCGTTCTCGTCGACGTGTGATTATATGGAGGATTGTCAATATAGATGCAGTGCTACCGATCGCGGCGGCGAGGCAGTGTTGGACACATACAACGCAAAATTTTTGTATCAAGACACACAAGAAATCAAGAACAGTGTAACGGCGTTGATGTCTGAAAGATATTTTTATCGCAGATCTCAATTGGAAGCGAAAGTGAACGCCAAAAAGTCGTATCCTGCTTCGAAAATAGACGCAGCCTTGAACGAAATGGTGCACGGCCAAGAGCAAATTGTTGATAAATATGATCGCCGCGGCACTTTGATTCGTGTAGGAGACGTGTATTTATTCCAACCTCGAGCAATAAACAACGAAAAAATATCGGTGTATGATCGCACACACCCGGTGGAAGAGAAAATACGGATGTTAAAAGTCAACGTTTCGGATGCGGAAGTGGTTGAGGGGTTCGACGATGTCGGGTTTAGTGTGCTACAAGATCTGATGGACAAATACAAATATGTTTCTAATGATGGTAGTAGTTTCGACTCGAAAACCCCATTTCAACGCAAGACATACACTCTGTTGAGAGATGCATACACCCGAATGGGGGCGAGTGGAAAAGACGTTTTGGTCATGAGGAAGGTGTTGATTGCGAGGTTGATAGAGGAGTTGAATTACGACGATTTGCAAAAACTGGTGTGTTACTTTATCAACTACAACAATACCGATGAAAATGAATTCGAAATTGAGTTATGCAAAGAATATTTGAAAGGTAGAGAAGTTCAGCAGCGCGGCAATCCTGATATATCATATCTGTTATATGATGTTAACAAAAATGAAACATACAGTGCCATAAAAATACACAGAAATGAGAAAAATTGCGAGAAACAGGACGACCTTCCAGAACGAGCAGTAAAAGATGCGGTCAAGAAAATACAATCGAACAAGATCCAGGTTCCTTATTTGTTCATTGGATTGGTGAATCCTAGCGACGATTTCGGTGTATTGAAGCGGGTGAAACAATTGGGTTTCACAGGCGTGAAGGATTCAACGCCGCATCGGGGTGTCGATGAGTTTGAGTTTAGATACAACGACGCGATTTCAAAGGATGGGAAGCGTTCATTTTTAACTTTAGTGGAACATAAAATAATCGTGCGTCTTAATAAATCTAACAAAAATTGATATTAAATTAAGAATATGTCGTTATATTATACCATGAAGTCTACTGTCAAGCGCGGCAAAAAAACATCTCAAAGAGTCCATAATCGCGATGTTCATACGCCGGTGAATTATAGCAAGGCGCTATTGAGTCGTAGGATGCCTGTATCGATTGTAAACGTTGGAGGGGACTTAATTCTTACTCTAGAGCGTGCGATTGCGTTGTCTATTGAAGGCAAGTGTATTGCAGAGGGTTTCGTTAAACCAGATACTACAAAGGTGATTGCACATTCGAGTGGGACTATCAATGGTGGAGTTGTCTTATTCGATGTTTCGATTGAGTGCGAGGTTTGTTATCCTGTACACGGAATGAAGGTATTTTGTGTTGCCAAGAACATAACAAAGGCGGGTATACGCGCGGAGTCTGGAGAGTCTCCCAATCCAATGGTAATTTTCATTGCCCGCGATCACCATAACACCATGCCCTATTTTTCGAAAGTGGTGGAGGGAGACAAATTGGATGTTAAGGTTATTGGTCAGAGGTTCGAGTTGAACGACAAATATATTTCCATTATTGCCGAACTTATTGAGCCCAAAAGTGAACATAACAACAAACCGAAGATTGAGATAAAACATGATTAAAGATTATATAAAGCATACTCGATTGATACTAACAGAACACCAGCATGATGGATATTGAAGAACTAAAAGACCGCATTGAAGAAATGACTAAATATCATCAGGTTGAGATACTTAGAATATTCGTGAATGCGGGGGAGGCAAGTGTAAATGAGAACAAAAACGGAACATTTGTTAATTTAACTGAAGTATCTGATAATACGATTAAGCTTATTGATCAATACGTGAAATACGTAGATGAACAGGTACAAGAACTGAACGAGACCGAAAACGAGAAGTCTCATATCCAAGAAACATTTTTCAAAGAGGATAAAGATAACCGCAAAGTATAATTATTATGACTGCCTACCCAAAGCAAAAACAATTCGATTCGTTATTCGACGGAATGCATCAATACATGTTTTCCGCCGAAAATATATTGCGCGTAGGGTCTGGGAACGACATACAAAAAAACGCGCAACCGGAACGATCTAAACGGTTGCTGACGAGTGCGTGTAATACAATGAGCAGTTCCCACATCACGTCTCTTTCTCCAAGGCAGCACGACACCTTGTTCTGGTGTTTTTTTATTATCAATCGCAGCAAAGAAGAGTATGAGTTGTGTAAGTCAACACCTTTCAAAACTGAGAAGGATTTCAAGATAGGGTCGGTGGAACTCCTTCGCAAGAATGCTGTGAGGTTGAAGGGAATAAAACTCAGAGCGGCGGATATCGAGAGCGAGTTAGTAAACGATACAAAAATAAAACTATCGGGACTTCGTGCATTATCAATGGTACATGGAACCTCAGTGTTTTATGTTTCAGGATTAACTTATTACGAATTCGATTATGCGAAAGGAGGCGAAGCACCTCGCGGCGTGATCGTTTATGACAAGACGACGAAGAAAACAAGCGTGAGAATCTGTGCTGATAACGAGTCTTACATGGAAGAAATCAAGAAGACGCATTTCAACATAATGAACCCTGAAAAACCGATGAACGCAATCAGTGGATATACTCTTCCTGGCTTGCAGAAAATCTGCGCGAAGTTGTCAATTCCAACGACGCGTTCAGATGGAAAGAAAGAGACCAGAAAAACTCTGTACGAGGCAATATTACTTTCGATTTGCGGTTAAAAAATTGATTTATTTTGATATAAATATTGTTCAGGTATATATATACACATGTCTGAAAAGTCATCATCGACG
>Ga0114994_10003748_pt1 | contig 11078 bp, 15 predicted proteins | sample ArcticOcean_MG_C_9_FD_87043 | JGI IMG/M metagenome (GOLD analysis project Ga0114994, IMG submission 87043) | Marine microbial communities from western Arctic Ocean - ArcticOcean_MG_CB2_152 | ecosystem: Environmental > Aquatic > Marine > Oceanic | place: Arctic Ocean: Canada Basin | collected... | reverse complement strand
GGTCTCTTTCGAGCAATATTTGCTATGAAGGAGATAGAGAATGGCAAAGAGGTACGCAGACGCGTTCCGGCTTGACGCGGTTCGCATGGCGACGACTCGTGGCTTAACGCGGCCCCAGCTTTCGTCAGATTTGGGTGTGGGTCTTTCGACGCTGAACAAGTGGGTTCAACAGCACCAACATGATGATCTGATGTAGGGGCTGCATGAGGATGTCGACAAAGACAGCACCCGCCTTCGCAAAGAAATTAGGCTTCTGCGCGAGGAGGGGGAAGTGTTAAAAAAGGCGGCGATCCAGTGACCGTCAGGGCATTGCACAGCAATATCCCGAGAGGTTTCTTTGCGGGCCAAAGCCGATGAGGTTCGCCTTCATTGACGGCTGCAAAGAAGTTTGGCCCGTGAAACTTCTTTGCCGTATCAGGCAGGTCACGTCTCGTGGGTTCCGTGCTTGGCGGATACGTCCAATGCGCCAGCGACAACGCGATGATATGGTGCTTTTGGCCCATATTCATGAGCAGCATCGGCTTAGCCTGCAAAGCCATAGCAGGCCACGCATAACTGCGCTGGGACGGAAGATTGGGCACCGGAGCATCGCTCGTTTGATGCGTGAGAACGACATTAAGATCGTCAGAACACAAAAATATAAAGCCACGACTGACAGCAACCACACGTTCAACATCATGCCCAACCTGCTGGATCAAGATTTCTCTACAGACGGACCAAACCAAAAGTGGGCTGGCGACATATCCTATATCTGGACCAGTGAAGGCTGGCTGTACTTGGCCGTCATCCTTTCTGTGCTCACGGCGCGTAATCGGTTGGACCCCTGTCGGGCATGCTGCGCAAACCCTGCCGGGCAGGGGGCAGCAACCGAATGAAGCGAGATCTCGCGATCCGGGCCTTGGACATGGCGGTCACCCTGCGACAACCGCCGAAAGACTGCAGTCATCACACAGATCGTGGGTCGCAGTATTGTTCAAACGAGTGCCAAAAGCGCCTGAACAAGCACAGCTTCAAGGTCTCGATGAACGGCAAGGGCAATTGTTACGACAATGCCATGGCGGAGACGTTTTTCAAATCCATCAAGGCTGAGCTGATACGGTGGAACCATTGGGAAACACGCCGTCAGGCTGAGGGCGCGATATTCCAGTACATTAATGGTTTTTATAACCCGCGTCGGCGCCACTCATCATTGGGTGGCAAAAGCCCCTCGGCATTCGAACGGAAGGCCGCATAAATGAGTTGAGAGACCGGAACGTAAGCGTGACAAGACCAATGCAGCCAAGGAGCGCTATCGCCTACAGTGATTTTGCCAAGGAGGTAATACGCTGGTTTTACGGATGTTTGGTAGGCCCGGCAGGACTTGAACCCGCAACCAAAGCGTTATGAGCGCTCTGCTCTAACCAGTTGAGCTACAGGCCCATCCGACCCCTTAGCTAGCAGACCCATTCGGCGCGTCAAGCCTTTCAGATTGCTTAAATGGCGACAATCGTCTAGGCGGTCCAGCAAGCGATAAGAGGACATGCCCATGACAAATAGCAAGGACGGCTTGACCTATGCGGACGCCGGAGTTGATATCGACGCTGGCAACGCTTTGGTAGAACAGATCAAACCCGCAGCCAAGCGCACCACGCGGCCCGGTGTTATGGCTGGTCTGGGTGGTTTTGGCGCGCTGTTCGACCTGAAAGCTGCGGGTTTCGCCGACCCGATTCTGGTGGCGGCAACCGACGGTGTCGGAACCAAATTGCGGATTGCGATCGACACCGGCGTGGTGGACACGATCGGCATTGATCTTGTGGCGATGTGCGTAAATGATTTGGTGTGCCAAGGAGCGGAACCGCTTTTTTTTCTGGATTATTTTGCAACGGGCCGGCTTGAAACTGATCAGGCGGTGCGGATCATTCAAGGCATCGCCACGGGCTGTGAGCGGTCCGGTTGCGCGTTGATCGGTGGAGAGACCGCTGAGATGCCGGGCATGTATCAGGCCGGTGATTTTGATTTAGCTGGATTTGCTGTCGGCGCGATGGAGCGCGGCTGCGCCCTGCCGGGCAATGTTGCCGAAGGCGATGTATTGCTGGGCTTGGCCAGCGATGGTGTGCATTCCAACGGTTATTCTTTGGTGCGCAAGTTGGTTGAGGTGTCCGGTCTTGATTGGGCCGATGACTGTCCATTTGACACTGGGACATTGGGTGCGGCTCTGCTGGCCCCGACGCGGTTGTATGTCAAGCCTGCGTTGTCGGCGATCGGTATGGGGGGGGTGACTGCTCTGGCTCATATCACTGGCGGTGGCTTGACAGAAAATATTCCACGGGTCCTGCCAGAAGGTATGGGTATAAAGATTGATCTTAACAGCTGGGATCTGCCGCCAGTGTTTCAATGGCTGGCCGCGACAGGCGGTATGCACACCAGTGAACTGCTGAAAACCTTCAATTGCGGCATTGGCATGGTGTTGGTGGTGTCCGCTGATCGTGCGGCCGCTTTGTCCCGTCACTTGTCTGCGGAGGGCGAGACAGTGTCTGTTCTGGGCTATGTTACCGCGGATCCAAACGTCATCTATGAAGGCAACTTGTTATGACCAAGCGAATTGCCATCCTGATCTCAGGTGGTGGTTCCAATATGGCGCAATTGATTGACAGCTTGACAGATGATCATCCGGGGCGTGCTGTCTTGGTGGTCTCAAATGTTCCGGGGGCAGGCGGCTTACAAAAGGCCGAGGCGCGCGGTGTGCCAACTGCAACCGTGGATCACCGGTTCTTTGCTGGTGATCGTGTTGCGTTTGAGGCTGCGCTGTCGAAGGTCTTGACCCCGCATCAGCCTGATATGCTTTGTCAGGCTGGATTTACGCGCATTTTGACGTCTGGATTTGTTACTCCATGGGCAGGGCGGATGCTGAATATACATCCATCGCTGTTGCCAAAGTATAAAGGTTTGAACACCCATGTACGGGCGCTGAACGCTGGCGATCGCTTTGCAGGGTGTTCTGTTCATTACGTCACCCCCGAGCTGGACGGGGGGCAGGTGATCGGGCAGGCCGTTGTTCCAATCCTTGAGGGGGACGACGAAAAAAGTTTGGCAGCACGGGTACTTGTCAAAGAACATTGCCTTTACCCGTTGGTTCTGAGGCGGGTTTTGGAGGGGAATAGCGCACCCGTTTATCTGAGCTGACTTTGGTCGCTTTTCATCCGTCTTTATTTGCACTATAACAGGCAGGGTGAAACGACCAGCCGTAAAAGAAGCCACCAATTCAATGAAAACACTCTCAACCACATCTGAACTGGCTGCATTCTGCGCCGAGGCTCAAAACCACCCCTATATTACGATCGATACAGAGTTTCTGCGCGAGCGCACATATTATTCTAAGCTGTGCCTGCTGCAACTGGCCATGCCGGGTAAAGACGATGATACGGCTGTACTGGTTGATCCTCTGTCTGACGGCTTATCGCTTGAGCCGCTTTATGAGCTGTTTCGCGATACTTCGGTGGTTAAAGTGTTTCATGCAGCGCGTCAGGATCTTGAAATATTCTTTGTTGATGCGGGGGTTTTTCCCGACCCATTGTTTGATACGCAGGTGGCTGCGATGGTCTGTGGGTTTGGCGAACAAGTTGGGTATGAAACTCTAGTGCGCAGAATTGCCAAGAAGACGTTGGATAAATCGTCCCGCTTCACTGATTGGTCACGGCGTCCGTTGACCGACGAGCAAAAAATTTATGCTTTGGCCGATGTGACGCATTTGCGCGTTATCTATGAGCATCTGGCTGGAATGCTGGAAAAAACGGGCCGGACACGTTGGGTGCAGGAAGAACTGCAAATTCTGACCAATCCGGCAACCTATATTACAGACCCTGACGAGGCTTGGGTGCGGGTGAAAACGCGTAATACGTCCCCAAAATTTCTTGCAATTGTTCGCGAGTTGGCAAAGTTTCGGGAGCAGTACGCGCAATCGCGTAACATCCCCAAAACCCGGGTTTACAAAGATGATGCTATTGTTGAGCTTTCATCGACCAAACCAAAGGATTTAAGTGATTTAAATAGGTCGCGGCTCTTGATGCGCGAGGCGCGCAAGGGCGATATTGCCCAAGGTATTTTAGCGGCTGTTCAACTGGGGCTGGATTGCCCGCAAGCGCTTTTGCCCGAACCTGATTTAGGACGCGAGAAACTGCACGTTAATCCAGCGCTGTCAGATTTACTGCGCGTGCTACTGAAAAGTAAAACATCTGATTCGGGGGTGGCCTCAAAACTGATTGCAAGCAGCGCTGATCTGGATGCGATTGCTGCTGGGCAGTATGATGTTGCCGCTATGACCGGTTGGCGACGGGAGGTTTTTGGCGAGGACGCGCTGCGGCTGTGCGAAGGTCAAATTGGGCTGGCTGCCGAAGGTTTCAATATCCGCATTATTGAGCTGTAAACGACGTTTATCGCCGTTTTGTTAGCGTGTTATTTGCACCACGCACGCGGATCACTCTAATCGCCTCTAGGTCTTGATCTGTCAGATATACTGCAACGCTCAGGGTTCTTGAGGTGGGGGATCCGCCCGCCGTATCGGCTGGTTGGATTATATCAAACCTATAGTCCCGCACAGTGGGATCTGCACTGTCCAAAGGGATTAATTGGCCATTATAGAAACCGGTTTTTTGCGCCATGCCAGTCACCTGAATAAGCAGCCCACCCGGCACTTCATCCACCACCAAGGTTGAGAGTTTATCGATTGGCTGACCCAGATAAACAGCGTCTTTTTTCATCCGAAACATCGCGAGCTTTTTCTTGGGGATTAATGCGCCTTCAGCGTCATTCTTTTTTACTTCCTTTTTTGATCCCCCAAACCAGTTCAATGGATTCGCTTTCGAATCACGGGTTGATTCGCAGCCCGTTGTCAGCAGCGAGGTCGCAAGTAGGAGAAAAATAAAAGATTTCATGAAAGCCTCCGTTTAGCTGTTTACAACGGCTACCTCATTGCGCAAATGTTGGAAACCCTCAAGCTACTACTGGACGTTTTCAGTCTAACGACCTAGTTCACAGGGGAAGGTAATGGGGTAAACACATGGCAAGCGCAGCCTTTGAAGACATCGTGGCGGACTTCGAGTTTCTTGAGGATTGGGAAGAGCGGTATCGCTATGTCATCGAACAGGGCAAGTCTTTGCCAACTTTTGATGACGCGCTCCGGGTGCCTTCGACTAAGGTCGAGGGCTGTGCCTCGCAGGTCTGGTTGTTTCCGAAAATTGACGCGGGCAAATTCTCGTTCGAAGGCGATAGCGATGCGATGATTGTCAGTGGCCTGATCGCGGTGTTGCAAGCTTTATACAACGGCCTGACGCTGAAAGAGGTCGCAGGCGTTGATGCGCTGTCAGAGTTGGCCCGCTTGGGGCTTAATGATCATTTGTCGGCACAGCGCTCTAATGGTGTGCGCGCAATGGTAGAGCGGATCCACAGCGTGGCCGAAGCGCCGAACGCTCAAGGCGACTGATTGCGCAGGGCGACCTCAAGACCACCATAGCCAGTATAATGCCTTTCAAATGCAAGGCCCGTTCGTCTGGCGCAGTCTTTGGCTTTTTCGGTCAAGGCCGGATCATCGGTTTGCGCCTGATAGGTCAGTTTGGTGTCATGCTCAAAATAAATGTGGCGCAGTTCGGGGTGGCGATCTCATCCCATAGGTTTCCAGACAAATGTATCGAGTTGTCTGACCAGAAAATCTGTCAGGTAAAAGGTGTTTGTTTCATTTGCATACTCATCGCAAAAGCGGTCGTTGCCTTCGTAAAACGAATAACAATGTGAACTGGCAATCATCTTGACACCCATATCATCGCAGGTGGTCTGTAACCGGCCACCAGTGCCGCAATCGGCGTAAACAACAAAGATGTTTTGATGGCTGTCTCGGTGTTTTGTCACCCAAGCACATACGGTAACGGTGATTTTATCAGGCGAGTTGTGCAACAGTGCCGGCAGGCAGGTCAGGTCCATATGGGGCCAACCGTGACCCTTTGTAATGGCAAGGGTTTCACGTGCCAGTGCACCACAAGCAATCAACAACACTCAGTCTGTATCGGCGACCTCGAGAGGCAGCTGTTGACCTGAACTTAAGGTGCGGCGACAGCACATAGAGCGGCTCGTTGTTCGGCCAACTGACTGCCTGCGTTAACGGCTCTTAACACTGGTGCGGCGCGCAGACGGTTAGCTGGCGGCCATCAAATTATGCTTGCGCGCCATATATTCTTTCGCAGTGTCCACCGCAACGGCGGCATCGCGGCAATAGGCATCGGCGCCAATCGCTTTCCCAAACTCTTCATTAAGTGGCGCACCGCCCACAAGGACGACGTAATCATCCCGAATTCCCTTTTCAATCAATGTGTCTATCACGACTTTCATATAGGGCATTGTGGTGGTCAGCAGCGCAGACATGCCCAGAATATCGGGTTCTTCGGTTGCAATGGCCTCTAGATAATTTTCAACCGGATTGTTGATACCCAAATCAACCACCTCAAACCCGGCGCCTTCCATCATCATTGATACAAGATTTTTGCCAATGTCATGGATGTCGCCTTTGACAGTTCCAATAACCATCTTGCCCACGCGTGGTGCGCCAGTTTCCGCCAACAGCGGTTTTAGGATGCGCATGCCACCCTTCATCGCGTTTGCGGCTAGCAGAACTTCTGGCACAAACAAAATACCATCGCGAAAGTCTTTGCCGACAATTGTCATGCCGCCAACCAAGGCTTCGGTTAAAACCCGATAAGGCGTCCAGTCCCGCCCGAGCAAGATGTTCACGCCTTCCTCGATCTCTTCCTTGAGGCCGTCATACAAGTCGTCAAACATCTGCTGTACGAGTTCTTCGTCGTCCAACTCTGACAGAATGATTTCGTCGTCTTGTTCCGACATGGCGCGTTCCTTGGCTGGGTGACCGCAAAATGCGGCCATTTATGTTTCTTATCTGATCAATTTGCCCATTTCAGACTGTTCGGATTGCGACATAGATGGTTTCGCCACCGACGTATCGATGTAAAATTTGGTTTTAAGCCTTGTTTTGGGCCGGTATTACCGCCCGCTGAGGGCTTGGCTCTGATGTGACGATTTTTGTCGTGCCTCAGGGTTGGTCTGATCTTGAAGTGGGCAGCCGCGATGCCGCCTATTGTTTGGCTTTTGTGGTCCGTCTGGTGCGGCGGCGCGGTGGTGGTGCGGCTGTGTTGCCAGTGCCGTCGCTGACCGATGAGAAGGGTCCAATTCTGGTGGAAATGTCATCCAGTTCGGGGGGAGGACTCTTCGGCCGTTCATCTAGTGCGGTGCGCATTTTTCTTAAATGCTCGGGCATGGTGCCACAGCAGCCACCGATAATTGTCGCGCCACAATCGCGCGCCATAACCGCATAATCGGCCATTAGTTCGGGTGTGCCATCGTAATGGATATGGCCGTCGACATATTTTGGAATACCGGCATTGCCTTTTGCAATAATCGGCAAGGCGCTGCCTTGGCTGGCAAATCCCAAAACAGTGCGCAGTAAATCAGAGGCTCCGGTGCCGCAGTTGGCGCCAAAGCCAAGCGGTGGGTTGGGCAGCGCCTCAACCATCTCGACCATCGCCTCAGAGGTCATGCCCATCATGGTGCGGCCTGCAGTGTCAAAACTCATTGTGCCACACCAGTCGACCCCGGCAAGGGCAAAGCCTTCGGCGGCTGCACGAAATTCTTCCGGTGCGGAGATTGTTTCAAGCCATAAGACATCAGCGCCACCTTCTTTCAAGCCATCGGCCTGTTCGTGGAAAATCTCGACTGCGGCACTGTGGGTCAGTGGACCCAATGGGGCCATGATGTCGCCGGTTGGCCCGACCGATCCCGCAACCAAGACCGGCCGGCTGGCTTTATCGGCCACCTCCCGCCCCAGTTCGGCGGCGGTGCGCGACAGTTCTCGTGCGCGGTGTCCGGCATTATGCAGCTTTAAGCGTGCGCTGTTGCCACCGAAAGAATTTGTCAAAAACAGATCGCTGCCGGCATCAACGGCACCTTGATGCAACTTAAGAATGTTTTTTGGTTGGGTTTCGTTCCACAGCTCAGGGGCGTCCCCTGACATCAAGCCCATGTTGAACAGATTGGTCCCGGTGGCCCCATCGGCCAGCAAATAGCCTTTTTGGGTCAGCAAGCGTGATAACGCATTGGTCATTGATCCCGGTCCTTTGCGGCCTCAAATCTGATCTCACCGCAGTGTCATGGAAACAGACATGAATCAAATGCACAATTCTCATCAAGATTATGAATTTGCGTCCAATTGCAGTCTGTCATATCGCGCCACTGGGCATTGTAAGCGTGCCGTTGACACGTATGGTCTTTGTCTGGGTGTGCGCTGGCTGGCAAACTACAGAGCGGCGCTTGCAGCAACTCAACCCATATACTATGTGAATGCCACCGGCTGAGACTCGGCTCCCGGATATAGAAAGAAACATAATGGCGCGGCGCATCAAAATCTATGAAGGCAAAGCTAAAATTCTCTATGAAGGGCCAGAGCCCGGGACGATCGTGCAATATTTCAAGGATGATGCCACCGCATTTAATGCCGAGAAAATGGAAGTCATTGACGGTAAGGGTGTATTGAACAACCGTTTGTCAGAATTTTTCATGACTGGCCTCAATAATATCGGGGTCCCAACGCATTTTCTCAAACGGTTGAATATGCGCGAACAACTGGTTCGGGCCTGCGAAATTATTCCGCTGGAAATTATTGTACGCAATTATGCTGCTGGAACGATTTGTACACGCCTGGGGTTGGAAGAGGGTTCTGCTTTACCGCGCCCAATTGTCGAGTATTGCTATAAAGATGACGCCCTGGGGGACCCGCTGGTGTCCGAGGAGCATATTGCCGCTTTTGGCTGGGCGAGCCAACAGGATATGGACGACGTGCTCAGCCTTGCGTTGCGGGTCAATGATTTCATGTCAGGCGTGATGATGGCGGTTGGGATTCGGTTGGTCGATTTTAAAATCGAAATTGGCCGGGTTTATGACGGCGATTTTCAACGGCTTGTCGTTGCCGATGAAATCAGCCCAGATAGCTGTCGGTTATGGGATATCGAAACGGGCCGAAAGTTGGACAAAGATGTGTTTCGGCGCGATCTGGGCAATTTGACTGACGCGTATACCGAAGTTGCGCGCCGACTTGGCGTTATGCCGAAAAATTCTGCCCCGATGGGCAAGCCGACGCTGATTAACTAAAACCCCCGAGTGCCCCTGTGACCGTAAGGAGACGACATGAAAGCGCGCGTACATATTATGTTGAAAAACGGGGTTCTTGACCCTCAGGGCGAAGCGGTGCGCCATGCGCTTGGGACCTTGGGCTTTGAAGGCGTCGAAGGCGTGCGGCAAGGCAAGGTGATTGAGCTGGACTTGATCGAGACAGACCGCGCGGCGGCCGAAAAACGGGTTGGGGAGATGTGCGAAAAGCTGCTCGCCAACACGGTGATCGAAACCTACCACGTGGAGTTCATCTAATGCGCGCTGCAGTGATTGTGTTTCCCGGATCAAACTGTGATCGCGATCTTGCCGTAGCGTTCAAAGCTGCTGGCGCCGAGGTGACGATGGTCTGGCATAAGGACACGACGCTGCCTGATGGTATTGATATCGTGGGATTGCCGGGGGGATTTTCGTTCGGGGATTATCTGCGCTGTGGGGCGATTGCAGCAAATTCCCCGATTTGTCGCTCGGTCATCGCCCATGCTGAGCGGGGCGGGTATGTGTTGGGCATCTGCAATGGATTTCAGATTTTGACCGAGACCGGGCTGTTGCCTGGTACTTTGTTGCGCAATGTGCAGCTGAAATTTATCAGCAAGACGATAGGTCTGCAGATTGGCAGCACTGACAGCGCGTTTACTGCGGATTACTGCGCCGATCAGATTTTGCAAATTCCGGTTGCCCATCACGATGGCAACTACACTGCAGATGCACAGGTGATGGCACGGTTGCTAGGTGATGACCGAATTGCATTTACCTATGTGGATAACCCGAACGGCTCGGATGGTTCCGTGGCAGGAATTCTTTCACAAAATCGTCGTATTCTGGGGATGATGCCGCACCCCGAGCGCGCTTTTGATCCGCAGCATCACAGCGCTGATGGCCAGCGACTTTTCGCCAGTTTGATGTCGCAGATGGCGCCCGTATGACTTGAGAATTGCGCAAAACAGTCCTAGTGTAATGTATGGAAAAGGATCACCAACCAGTTCAAGAGACTGCTCTTACCGGGCAAATTAAATGGCGGATCAGGCTTGCTTTGGCGTTTCTTACGGTGTTGGCGATTGCGTCTATATGGGTGACCAACCGGGTTTTGATCAACCGCTTTACCGAAACATCACGCAATCAAGCAGAATTGCGCCTTGCCCTATACAGCGGTACCCTTCTTAGTGAATTGCGCCAAACTGCCATTGTTCCGCAGCTTTTGGCGCGCGACCCCGCGCTGATAGGTGCGTTGAATTCGAGTAATTTCTCACAGTCAACACAGCGCCTGATCTCGTTTGTGGATGAGATTGGTGCGGAAACGCTGACGCTGCTAGATGCGGAAGGCCGGGTGGTGGCGTCAACCGATCGCACCCGCCTTGGATCTCAGCATCAAGACACAGCCTTTTTCACCCAAGCCATGGGTGTGGATGCCACCATGTTCACCGTCTATAAAGACGAGGTTGGAGCCTATAATTTTATCTATTCTCGGCGGATAGAAAGCCAAGGAGTGACCATTGGCGTGATTTTTGTCGAGGCAGATCTGCAAAAATACGAAGATGCTTGGGCCGGAATTTCGGATGCTGTGATCGTCACTGACAACACCGGAGTGATTATTCTGTCAACTGAACCGCTCTGGCGGGGGCTCAGTGAAGGTGAGGCGCTGGCGCGCCAACCGCCCAGTGGCGCGATACAGCGCGCCATTCAGACGACAAGCAATTGGACTGCAGTGCCTGCGGATGCCTATCTGCGCGGTGAAGGCATGATGCGCGTAGAAAGCCGGGTGGCATTTCGCGGTTGGCGCATGGCCGGGTTTCGGACCTATGCCGGGGTGCGGGAACGGGTGAACGGGTTTTTGGCGCTGGAAGTAATGGGGTTTGCGGTTTTCCTGGCGTTTTGTT
>Ga0114994_10003740_pt1 | contig 11090 bp, 10 predicted proteins | sample ArcticOcean_MG_C_9_FD_87043 | JGI IMG/M metagenome (GOLD analysis project Ga0114994, IMG submission 87043) | Marine microbial communities from western Arctic Ocean - ArcticOcean_MG_CB2_152 | ecosystem: Environmental > Aquatic > Marine > Oceanic | place: Arctic Ocean: Canada Basin | collected... | reverse complement strand
ATTCAGAGCACATACCAACTAAAGCTAATAATTTTGCCGGGCAGAACTATACATCCTTCAAGAACGCTGAAATAGATGAGCTGTTAGAAACCATAGAGACTCAATTGGATAAATCGAAACGCAAGGAACTGTGGAGACGTTTACAACATATTTATGCCAACGAGCTGCCTGTCCTGCCCCTTTATTTCAGAGCGAATGCGTATATTTTACCCAAATGGCTAACCGGAGTTGAACCCACCGGGCATCAATATTCAACAACGCTTTGGGTTGAAAACTGGGGCGGCAAATAGCGCGATGTCCCGCTTCGTCTTCAATCGAGCACTTCAATCTGCCCTCGTTTTACTCGTCATGTCTTTCGTGATTTATGGGCTTATGTGTTTGATGCCGGGCGACCCTATCGATTTAATGATCACGTCGGACCCTAAAATCACCACAGAAGACGCTGCCCGGTTGCGGGCGCTTTACGGGCTAGACACCCCAATAACTGAGCGGTATTGGCATTGGTTGATGGGCGCCTTAAGTGGTAACTTTGGTTATTCTCGGATGTTTGCACAGCCTGTATTTCAAATTATTTGGCCGGCTTTGGGGAATACGGCGATCCTATTGGGGTTAAGCTTTGTGCTGGCCTTGGTCATCGCCCTTCCCTTGGGTGCCCTCGCTGCCATCCGTCCTTATTCTAAACTCGATTACAGCATTAATTTGTTTTTATTCGCAGGTATTTCCGTCCCACCGTTTTGGCTCGCACTCCTGTTGATCACCTTATTTTCCGTGGTCTTTGGTATTTTACCGGCTGGGGGAACGGCCCAAGCTGCAGGCGTCGATGAGTTCTGGGAAAGTGCTAAATATTTAATCCTTCCCATAGCCAGCTTAACCATTGCCAGCATTGGCGGACATGCGCGTTATATGCGGGCATCGATGATAGAAACCTTACGCCACTATTTTATCCGCACAGCCCGCGCAAAAGGATTAAGCCCGTGGCAGGTCATTACAGGTCACGCGCTCAGGAACGCATTAATCCCAGTTGTCACCGTTATTGCGTTGGATTTTGGCTTTTTGTTTTCAGGTGCCTTAGTAACCGAGACGATTTTTGCTTACCCCGGCATGGGGAAACTGATTTTCGATGCAATCATGGGCAATGACTATAACTTAGCCCTCATCACCCTTTTGTTTGCCACAGCCCTGACTTTACTTGGAAACTTTATGGCTGACTTGGCCTACAACACGCTTGATCCGCGCTTGAGCTTTAAGGATATGGACGCATGACCACCCCTCCTTCACAGCTCATATGGAGACGGTTCTGCCAACACCGCTTGGCTGTTGTTAGCGCAGTAACGTTAATTCTATTAGTTTTTATATCTAGTGGCGCGCCCCTTTGGGTATCGGTATTCGATTTAGACGGTCAAACGGTTGATTTATTCAATCGGTTCCAGCCTGTATCCGCAGCCCACCCTTTGGGTACCGATGAACTGGGCCGCGATGTCTTAGCTCGATTGATTGAAGGCGGGCGGGTATCCTTGTTCGTTGGATTAATAGCGGCCCTTTTCGCATCGGTTATCGGAACGACAATTGGCCTGATGTCTGGATACTTTGGCGGGCGAATTGATATGGTTATAATGCGGTTTACAGACGGCGTTATATCACTTCCCCTACTACCGCTATTGATCGTTTTGGCTGCAATCGATTTATCAAAACTTGGACTACCCAATGCCATAGCTAATTCTGAAAACGCAAGTTTATATCGCATATCGATCATCGTCGCACTTGCCGGCTGGACAACTGTAGCCAGGCTTGTTCGGGCCGAAACGCTGGCGTTGCGAGAACGAACGTTTGTTAAGGCGGCACAAGCCCAAGGGGCGACATCTGGGCGCATCATGCGTGTTCATATTTTACCCAATTTAGCGGCATCAATTATCGTTGCCACCACTCTATCCGCTGGTAATATTATTTTGCTTGAATCCGTACTCAGCTTTTTAGGACTCGGCATTCAACCACCAGTCACCAGCTGGGGTAACTTGCTAACCAATGCCCAAGAACTGATCTGGGACTCGCCCCGTTTGGCCTTCTATCCTGGAGCCTTAATTTTCTTAACCGTCATTGCCTTTAATTTTTTAGGCGATGGCTTACGTGATGCCATTGATCCAAAAGCCTTAACATCTGACAAATAGGGGATAAACCTGTGGATAATTATTCCGTATCCTGGACTAAACCCATAAAATGCTGATATTTAATAGATGAAGTGCGTCAAAATCGATAAAAAACTTATCCACAGGTGTTGAGTCGTTAAAATATAAGGATACCTTAATCGGCCCTGTTATCAGCTCCGCCTTCAAATAACAGACCAGTTTCGTGCCGACTTCGCGCCTAATCACTCCTGAGGTTATTTGTGTTGATGCGCTGGCGGGCCTGAGATCGAGTAATTTAAAGTAGCACTCCTTCCAAAAAATCAGGATACCAATATTTCACTTAAACCAGGACAAGTCATCCTGAAGGTCAGGCAGATTCGCTCGCCCGTTGGTTTGTTGGTCTTTGGGACCTGATGCAGCCAGTGGTGCTGAGTTTCGCCCTTCATCAACAGCAGATTGCCCGCCTGTAGGTTGATATTGAACGGTAAGGTCACGCCAGATTTTGGCTTGAATTGAAAGATACGATCACCGCCGAAACTGAGAGAAGCGATGGCCGGATTTGCTCCCAACTCTGCCTCATCGTCCACATGCCAGGCGACGCTGTTTAGCTCATGACGGTAAAGATTGCAGAGTGCGCTGTTATAGGTAAATCCGGTTAGTTGTTCAGCCCTATCCTTGAGGCGTGAAAGCAAAGGCGTCATCGGTCTTGCAGGCATGTGCAAACGTGAATAGTTATAGGCCGTATCTCCATACCATTGCTGCAAGCGGGGGATCGGCACGGTCCGTCCATGTAAGGTGATGTGCGCTTGCTGCCAATCTAGATCGGTTTTCAGTAGTTTAAAAATCTCTGCGCTTTCATCCGCTGAATAGGCGTGAGGGAAACAGAAAATATCGGCTTGGGGGGCAGGGTACTGGATTGGGTTTGTGCAGGGCATTTTAGATTCCAAACATACTACATAAAAAGACGCCAAAAAAGATCAACGGCGGCTTATACTTACTCTAAAACTAAAGAACAACCGGGGGAAGTACAGCACACCAATATCATCGGAGAGGACCTTCAAGAATATCTGCAATAAATTATAGGTATATGGGCTAGAATGTGTCTGCTGTTAGGTCATAAACAGTCTATTTTAAATAAACGATGAACACCTAACAAAAAAACCTTTTCAAATTGCATAAAATGATCAATCAAACCACTTTAACATAACTCATAATTACGGTAATTGGAATCAGATAGTTGTTACAAAACTTCGTTTCAGAGCAACTTTTATGTATATTTCGTAAAATACTATTAATCTACGCTAGACGCCCTGTTCTAAGGGTGTAGAAATAAATATTATTTACGTTTGTTATTATTAATGAGGTCGCCATGGATTCCCGCGCTAATTCTGCATCCGCCCGTGATATCGCTTACCATGTACACGGATATACAAACTTAAAAAAACACGAAGAAGTGGGCCCGCATATCATTGAGAGCGGCTCAGGAGTTCGGGTTACTGATGATAATGGAAAATCTTATATTGAAGGTTTGGCCGGGCTTTGGTGCACTTCTTTGGGGTTCAGTGAAGAGCGCCTGATTAATGCTGCAATGGCAGAATTTAAGCGCCTCCCCTATTACCACGGTTTTGCGGGGCGCACGCCCGATATTACGATTGAGCTGGCAGAGCGCTTGGTCAAAATGGCCCCTGTTCCTATGTCAAAGGCGCTGTTTGCTAATTCAGGTTCTGAAGCGACGGACTTATCGCTAAAATTGGTTTGGTATTATCACAACGCTATTGGTAAGCCGGAAAAGAAGAAAATCATCTCGCGGATTAAGGGTTATCATGGCGTAACCGTTGCTTCAGCAAGCTTAACGGGCTTACCGCATTTACACGCTGAGTTCGATTTACCCATTGATCGCATTATGCACACAAGTTGCCCACACTATTACCGGTTTGGTGAGGACGGTGAAAGCGAAGTAGATTTTGCCACACGCTGCGCAACGGAGCTGGAAGAGCTGATCGAACGTGAAGGCGGAGATACCATTGCCGCATTCTATGCCGAACCGGTTATGGGTGCAGGTGGCGTTTTAGTGCCGCCCAAAACTTACTTCGAGAAAATCCAAAAAATCCTTAAAAAGCATGATATTTTATTGATGGCCGACGAAGTTATTTGTGGATTTGGGCGCACAGGTAACATGTGGGGCACAACCACTTTTGATATGAAGCCGGATATGATTACGATGGCAAAAGCACTATCTTCTTCATATTTACCTATTTCAGCCCTTTTGATTAACGAAAAAATCTACCAAGCAATGGTTGGGCAAAGCGAGAAATTGGGATTGTTCGGTCATGGTGGCACATATGCGGGGCATCCTGTGGCTGCTGCGGTAGCACTTGAAACCCTAAAAATATACGAAGAGCGCGATATTGTTGGTCACGTACAAAAAATGGCACCGTTATTACAAGACGGATTGCGCGCCTTAGCCGATCACCCCTTGGTTGGTGAAGTTCGTGGCGTTGGCCTTGTTGCGGGCGTTGAGTTAGTCAAAAACAAAGAAACCAGAGAATCATTTGACCCAAAATTAGGTGTTGGTGCAAAATGCCAAGCTTTTACCATGGAAAATGGCCTGATTATTCGGGCTGTTGGTGATACACTCGCATTCTGTCCACCATTGATCATAAACGAAGCTGAAATTTCAGAGACAATTGCAAGCTTCACGACTGGATTAGAGCAAACATTGACTTGGGTCAAAGAAGAAGGATTGTAGGCCTGATATATAAGGCTGATCATTCAAAGGAGTTATTTACGTGAAATACGAATCATTTTTTTCAGATCGCATTGAGGATCTCAAAAACGAAGGTCGATACAGAGTTTTTGCTAATCTTGAACGCCGTGCGGGTCAATTCCCCTCTGCCGTTGCCCATACCGATGATGGTATCCGGGACGTAACAGTTTGGTGTTCCAATGACTATTTAGGTCAAGGCCAGAACCCCGTTGTTTTGGCAGCACTCCACGCCGCTGCTGACAAATGCGGCGCTGGCGCTGGCGGCACCCGCAATATAGCAGGTACGAACCATGCCCACGTCAGGCTTGAACAAGAATTAGCTGATTTGCACAACCGTGAAGCCGCCTTGTTGCTGGGTTCGGGTTGGATGGCAAATATGACATGCCTAGCAACGTTGGGAGAAAACATCCCCGACTTGGTCATTATATCCGATTCCAAAAATCACAACTCCATGATTGAAGGCATTCGCCACAGCAGATGCGACAAAGCCATATTTTCCCATAATGATCTGGCTGACCTTGAGAAAAAGCTTCAAGCTTATCCCATTGACCGCCCGAAATTAGTTGCCTTTGAATCGCTTTATTCTATGGATGGAGACATTGCCCCGATCGAAGAAATTTGTGATTTGGCTGATAAATATAGTGCCATGACCTTCATTGATGAAGTTCATGCCGTTGGCTTATACGGTCATCGGGGTGGAGGAATTTGTGAACGCCAAGGGATTATGCACCGGCCAACCATCATTCAAGGAACATTGGCAAAAGCGTTTGGCGTTGTGGGTGGTTATATAGCGGGTTCTGCTGCGCTAATTGATTTCATCCGTAGCTTTGGAAATGGCTTTATCTTTTCAACGTCTCTCCCGCCGGCTATTGCCGCAGCAGCGCAGGCCAGCATTGTGTTTTTAAAAGAACACAATGAAGTTCGCGAACACCATCAAGAACGGGCTCAAACGCTCAAAAATAGATTACGTGGCATTGGCATACCGGTCATGCCATCAGTTAGTCACATTGTTCCTGTGTTTGTTGGGGATGCGGTTTTGTGTAAAAAAGCCAGCGATATGCTGCTTGATCATCACGGGGTTTATGTTCAACCGATCAACTATCCAACGGTCGAGCGGGGCACGGAAAGGCTCCGTTTCACCCCAACACCTTTACACAGCGACACAGACATGGATCATTTGTTGGTCGCAATTTCAGATGTTTGGGATCGGTTGGGCTTGAAATTAGCCGCATAATGGATAAACTAAGTATAATTCCATTGTTAAAGATTAAGGTGTTACTATGTACGCAGACGACACACTTACACCCAAAGAGACCGTAAGGTTTTGTGCCCTTGGCTTGTTAACCAGTGGTGCGAGCACTTATAGTGAATTGGCCATTGCCGTACGCCACTTTATAGACCGAATTCAAGGGCCATCGTTAGACGTTCTAGGTACATCAATTGAGCTTCTAAAATACGAAGGATTGGTGGTCGCAACGTCAAGTGCTGACGGAGATGTTCTTGAAATCACAGACAAAGGTCATAGCGAACTTATTGTTCTTTTGACGGCAAATATACGCGCCCATACGTCAGATCAAAACAAGTTAATTGAAGCCCTTAAATTCAGGTATCTACATATACTTAAAAGAACAGATCAATCAGATCAACTCGACTTATTGACAGAACGCGCAGATCAAGAGCTTATACGCTTATTAGATTTGCGAGAGCATTACGATCAAGATCCGGGGCATATGGTTGATTGGCTTGAGCGAGAAATCAGTGAAATAGAAAATCGATTGCTGTGGCTTAGTGCGTTCAAGTTGAAAATAGACTAAAGACTTAACCTAATATTTTATTCAAAAACTTAACTTAATCTAGCAAACAATTTTCTCCTACTTTACCACCCTGACCTTTGATTTTATTTGTAATAACAAGCTTCATAGCATTTACATGAACATAAATCACATCAACCATACTGGGGTCGCCCGGTGAGTATTTTTAAATTAAACGTCAAACTTGATGACCAATAGGCGTAATCAAATCATAACCAAAACTACCACCTTGTCCTTTGATGTCGTGGGCATTTTAGAAAACAGATTTTAACTTCTCAACACATCCATCGTCTCTTACTTTAAGGGCTTTGCATGCGTCTTCTGTGAATGTAAGCATTATTTCATCCATTCTAAATATCTCGTCAGACATATTTTCTATGGCAGCTTCAGCACGTTTTAAAACAGCCTCATCAATACCACATGATCCATCCATAGAAATCTTATCCTTTAAGGTGTCCGGCGGAGGTATAAATGATATCATTATTATCCATATAAAATTCGAGTTTTATAATTGTAAAATATAAATACAAGGAACAAAACTGTAGAACCAAACTTAAGTTTAGTTACCAGACAACGTTGAATTAAACAACTTCCTTAAATTAAGCCCAATTCCCTAAGCTCATCAGCCATATTTTCTGGTATGCTTGTTGAGGCATCAAAACCTTCGGGTAAGTCTTGGGGCGAATCTGGGGTCGGCAAATAACGCCACCCTTGAAAAGGGCGGAAGCTTCTGGGATGAACCCGGATCAATTCTGGATGCAGAATAAAGGCACATGCCGGTTTTCCGTCTTGACGTTCAACTGCCCGAAATTCTATTACCCGTTGACGTGCCCTAACCATCCGCTTAATGACCCAATAAATTGAGCCTTCACCGTCTAAAAGTTCTTGAGCTCGCTTTGGTGTATTGCGCGTAACATGCTGTAAGTATAAATTTTTAACACCAGATGCTGCCATTGCATCAAGTCGTGATCGTTGAACATCTTGCAAGTGTTCAAAATCTTCGATACCAACACTCAATTTAATTAAATTAACACTCATACAACTGCTTCCACTGGACCGTTAAGAGCCAAAGCGACCTTGCTTGAAGGAGGCCGACTAAGTTCCCCTGTTATATATGCAGATGCCTTAAGCAGTCCGATCATATCTATACCTGTATCAAGACCCAGTCCATTTAACATATAAAGCACGTCTTCGGTTGCGACGTTACCAGATGCACCTTTTGCATAGGGACAGCCACCCAAACCGGCAACAGAACTATCCACTACCGAAATACCTTGTTGTAAAACGGCGTGAATATTGGCTAAGGCCTGACCGTAGGTATCATGAAAATGAACAGCAATTTTATCCATTGAAATGGCAGCCCCAACTTCATTAACAAGGGCTTGCGCTTTTGAAGGTGTCCCACATCCAATTGTATCGCCTAAGGATACTTCATAACAGCCTCCATCCATTAAACGAGCTGACAATTCAGCCACAACGGCGGTTGAAATTTCACCTTCATAAGGGCAACCTAAAACACACGAGACATATCCCCGAACAGAAATTCCAGTTTTTAGCGCCACATCACACAAAGGCAAAAACCGTTCGATGCTTTCAGCAATAGTACAGTTGGTATTCTTTTTCGAAAAAGACTCAGACCCAGCAACAAAGACAGCGATCTCTTCAACGCCTGCCGCCATGGCAGCTTCAAGCCCCTTCATATTTGGTGTCAAAGCCGAATAAACAACACCTGATTTTTTTTCAATGGCAGCAAATACGTCAGCTCCATCTGCCATCTGCGGCACCCATTTAGGCGAAACGAACGCGCCAGCCTCAATCATCGATAACCCGCAATCTGCAAGCTTATGAATAAGCGATACTTTAGTTTCCGTTGGAACAAAACCCAACTCGTTTTGCAAACCATCGCGCGGGCCAACCTCAACAATTTTTACAAACTTAGGGTATCCCATCATTCAGGCTCCATTTCCAAAACGTCCATCCCATCGTCAATTTGATCACCGAGGCTAACATGAACGGAGGCAATAATTCCATCGCGTGCCGCGCGGATCGAGTGTTCCATTTTCATAGCTTCTAAAACAACTAACACATCACCGGCCTCAACCTGCTCACCATTAATTACATTCACCGCCGTAATTTTCCCAGGCATGGGGGCTGCAAACGGATTGCCTTGAGTGTTGCTTGATCCGGCGGCATCCAAAGGATCAACTACGGATACGGAAACAGGCCCACCCAAACCAAAAACAATGATCTCAGAACCGTTTTCAATAAGTCGTGGCGATGCTGTTTCATCGATCACAACCTTGTCGCCCTCAATTTCATAAAAAAAGTCTGTTGCGCTAGAATGTTCAGTCACTTGAAAAACATCATTCGCTAAGGCAAGTCGAACGGATGTACTTTGATGCTTACCCAATCGCCAGCCATCGCATTCAGCCCAAGGAGAATACGGATCAGCCGAGCCCATTGCGCGTTCAATACTTTCATACGCGCCGACAGCAATCACATTTTGTGCTACAATGGCTAAAGCTTGATGCTTTTGTGATTTGGGAAGCGCATAATCATCTTCGCTCAAACTATCGATATAAGATGTATCTGCAACACCATTAACAAATGGTTTTGCATTTAAAAGTTTGAGTAAAAATCTTAAATTTTGACCTGGCCCAACAATTTCAATTTCAGTTAAGGCATCAGTTAAAGCGGCAATCGCTTGGTTACGTGTTTCCCCACAGCCAATAATTTTTGCAATCATTGGGTCGTAATGGGGAGAAACAACATCGCCGTCTTCAACGCTAGTATCTATTCGGCAATGTTCGTTTTCTGCAGGCCATTTTAAATGTTCAATTACACCTGGCGCTGGCATGAAATTATTTTCAGGTTCTTCTGCGTACAAGCGAACCTCAACCGCATGGCCTTTGAGTTTGATTTCGGATTGCTTTAATGGAAGCGCTTCCCCATTAGCGACACGGATTTGCCACTCGACAAAATCGAGCCCAGTAATATATTCGCTAACCGGATGCTCTACCTGCAGGCGGGTATTCATTTCCATAAAGTAAAATGAATTATCCTGGGCTAAAAGAAACTCAATCGTTCCCGCCCCTTCATACGCAACAGCAATCGCAGCGGCAATTGCAGCCGCGCCCATTTGTTCACGCAGCTCTGTTGTCATACCCGGTGCGGGTGCTTCTTCAACAACTTTTTGGTGACGCCTTTGCAGCGAACAGTCGCGCTCAAATAAATGAACCGCATTGCCATGGGTGTCTATAAAAATTTGAACTTCAATATGGCGGGTTTGAGTTAGATAACGTTCGATCAATAACCGGTCATCACCAAACGATGATGCGGCTTCACGTTTTGCACTATCAATAGCAGCACTTAATTCAGCTTCCGAATGGACAATCCGCATCCCTTTTCCGCCACCCCCCAATACTGCTTTCAACAAAATGGGATAACCAACGTCAGCCGCTTCTTTCCTCAAAGTCGATAGCGATTGATCTACCCCATAATACCCCGGAATAATTAGAACGTTTGCTTTTGCCATTAACGCTTTGGCGTTGTCTTTTGCCCCCATATCACGAATGGCTTTCCCCGAAGGACCGACAAAAACCAAACCAGCGGCGCGCACGGCATCTGCAAAATCCGCGTTCTCAGCCAAAAAACCATAACCTGGGTGAACAGCATCCGCACCCTTTGCTTTGGCAGCACTTAAAACGGCATCAATATTTAAATAGCTTTCAACAGCAGATGCCGGACCAATTAAACACGCTTCGTCCGCAGTGCGAACATGCAATGCATTTGCATCAGGTTCAGAATAAACCGCAACGGTTGTGATTCCCATACGATTGGCAGTCCGCATAATTCGGCATGCGATTTCACCTCGATTGGCAATTAAAAGCTTTTTGATCACGGTTACATCCTAAACAAGCCAAATTTGGTTTCTGCAATCGGTGCATTCAATGCAGCTGAAAGACCGAGGCCTAAAACACAACGGGTATCTTTAGGATCGATAATTCCATCGTCCCAAAGCCGAGCACTGGCATGATATGGATTCCCTTCTTTTTCATACTGCTGACGTATTGGAGATTTGAAGTCTTCTTCTTCTTGTGCACTCCAACTGCCACCTCGCAATTCTATGCCATCGCGTTTAACGGTCGACAAAACACCAGCCGCTTGTTCGCCCCCCATGACAGAAATTCGTGCGTTGGGCCACATCCATAAAAATCGGGGACGATATCCGCGGCCACACATGGAATAATTTCCAGCCCCAAAGCTACCACCTATAATAACAGTAAATTTTGGAACTTTGGTTGTCGCAACAGCCGTAACCATTTTGGCACCAGCTTTTGCAATGCCGCCTTGTTCATATTTTTTACCAACCATAAACCCAGATATATT
>Ga0114994_10003739_pt1 | contig 11090 bp, 11 predicted proteins | sample ArcticOcean_MG_C_9_FD_87043 | JGI IMG/M metagenome (GOLD analysis project Ga0114994, IMG submission 87043) | Marine microbial communities from western Arctic Ocean - ArcticOcean_MG_CB2_152 | ecosystem: Environmental > Aquatic > Marine > Oceanic | place: Arctic Ocean: Canada Basin | collected... | reverse complement strand
TGAAATTTGTCGTTTTATATCACTTATTAATTTGTCTTCCTCTACAACATTCACTTCCACTTTTATTTCATCTAATAAACTAGGGGGTTTATTTGTTCTTGGTGTTTCAGTTCCTAAAAACGAATTAAATAAATTAAACATTAAATTTATAATATATAATATATAATTTATGTATCAAAAGAAATCAAAAATATTACATCTCATTTTCTGTCTTTCAATTCTCTGTAAAAATATAGATATTGTTCAATATCTATACAATTATATCAAAAATGATTATTTAAAAACTCTAAATTATAATCATTCATTTCATATTTGTCTATCTTTTCATAACAACCTACTATACTCAAAATATATTACAAGAATAGATAACGATTTTTACTATTTATCTCCTTTTAAAAAACCAGCATACCACTATTGGAAACCCTTCAGAGGCTTGGACGCGCACAATTCTCTAGAGCTTCTGGCGCACCCGGAACCCATTAAATTATTTTCTTTGGATGATAATTATCATTTCCATTTTTATAATTCCGACATATACTATTCAATAATAACAAACAAATTTCTGGGCCATTTGCCCGGAGACCGTGGAATAACAAGCTTAGATAGATATGTAAGAAAAATATCATTAATATCTCTTAAACTAAAAAACTTCATTCTAATTAAAGATGATAACATTTACTATGAACCTTCGTTATCACAAAAAATAAAAACAATTAATAATATCATAAAATATAGAAGTACCAATTACTTTATCACCATTTTTCAAGAATTTAAACACGGAGATTTATATGATTGTATTATCCTACAAAAAAATAATGACATTGATACAATACTGGGTGGCAAATTCTAAATGATCATTTTGTTTATTTTGAAACAGTAGCCCAGTAATCAAAAGGCGCCGCCGCTTTTTCAGAATCTTTCATCATTTCAAATATCTTATCAACCGCATTTCTTTCTTTTTTGGCCCTCAAATGATCATCCTTAGAGACACCATATCTCGTTTCATACTTTTTATTGTTTACATTTGTTATCATACAATGTTTGTATGTTTCGTAATCTTCTTTTTTTGACAAAGTAAGATATTCTACACACAAACAAACCATACGGTCACAAGGAATAATATTCTTAGATTTGATTGAAACCCTCCTCGGAACCATACTTATCATCTTTAAATAGTTTATAAAAAAAAACATTATAAATATCAAATTTACTTTTTTATGCCCACCATTGTCTTGGAGCGATAATCGGTAGTTTCATTCTTACTCCGGGCGCGGATGGTGATGAGACTACCGGAGTTTGTTCTTTTTTGGGAGGAGATATTTTTTCCTTCTTAAAAGGCTTTTTCATTCGTGATATGATCCCATTTCTCTTTTCTTCTTCGGTTTTTTTTCTTTTTTTTTCAGTGTAGCACCTTTCCAAGTTTTGTATGTCATATTCACCATCCGTGTCATTTTTAATCAGTTGATATACTTTTTTCATCTCAAACAATGAAAGATTTGTAAAATCAAATATCAACCACAGCTCTTTTGGTGGTGCCATTTGTTCGGGTATTTGTTCCGATATTTCCATGGTATAATATTATACTTATCAAATTTTATATTTCTAAAATTTTCTCCGCGTTAATTTACTTAAGAATAAAATATTAGTATATATTGTAGAAGATATCGTGTCCGAGTGGTTAAGGAGATAGACTTGAAATCTATTGGGCTTCGCCCGCGCAGGTTCAAATCCTGCCGATATCGTAATTAATCTTTTTTTTAAGATAAATCTTAATCGTATTATTTTTTTTTAAAATTTGAATTTGATTTATTTGGAGTTTGTATAGCAACAAAGTATGTTGTTATGATAGTATTCCCGAGCGGTCAAAGGGGAGCGACTCAAGATCGCTTGCTATATGCTTCGTGGGTTCGAATCCCACTACTATCACCAGTTCTATTAGCTCAGTTGGTTAGAGCACTAGTCTTATGAGCTAGAGGTCACGGGTTCAAGCCCCGTATAGAACACCATCCCACATAGTCTAGATGGTTAGGATAGCTGGCTTTCACCCAGCCGACCCGGGTTCGAGTCCCGGTGTGGGAAATTGTCACGGTAGCTCAGTTGGTAGAGCGCACGGCTTTTAACCGTGTGGTCGTGGGTTCAAGTCCCACTCGTGACACAATTGCTTCTTTAGCTCAGTGGTAGAGCGCCGGCCTTTTAAATCGGTGGTCGTAAGTTCAAATCTTACAAGAAGTACCTTTGTCTTGGTAGCTCAGTTGGTCAGAGCGCACGGCTTTTAACCGTGTGGTCGTGGGTTCAAATCCCACTCAAGACACATTCCTCTATAGCTCAGTTGGCAGAGCGCCCGGCTGTTAACCGGTAGGTCGCTGGTTCGAGCCCAGCTGGAGGAGTTGATTAGTTACCATAAGTAACTCGGATGAAAAAGTATCATTCGTAATAGTTTATATGCTAGGGTTCCCGAGTCTGGTCAAAGGGGAGCGACTTAAGATCGCTTGCTATACGCTTCGGGGGTTCAAATCCCCCCTCTAGCACTTTGGTTTCGTGGTGAAGTTGGTTATCACAGTAGACTTTGAATCTACAATCCCGGGTTCAAGTCCCGGCGAAACCTATTGTCTTGGTAGCTCAGTTGGTCAGAGCGCACGGCTTTTAACCGTGTGGTCGTGGGTTCAAATCCCACTCAAGACATTCGTCCGTGTAGCGCAATTGGATAGCGCGTCAGACTTCTAATCTGAAGGTTGCGGGTTCGATCCCCGTCATGGATACATTTGGTAGCGTGCCCGAGTCTGGTCAAAGGGGAGCGACTTAAGATCGCTTGCTATACGCTTCGAGGGTTCAAATCCCTCCGCTACCATTTTTTTTTTACCTCTTTTTCATTTGATTGTTTGAAGATAACAACCATACTCTCTAAATTTGAAGTTTAATTGATTTATATATTAATCACCGATAACGATGAAAGGAAAGCTCCTCGTGTGTCTTTCTTTCTTTATCCTGTTCACTTGTGTTCGGGCAGAGGAAGACTACACTCTCAGCGAGTTCATCTTTGACTTCGGCGTCGGGTTTTCCCTCGCATCTTGTGAGAAAGATCCAGAATGTGCGGAAAATGCTCCAGTGTTCGTAGCACTGGGGCTCGTCATCGGGGTCGTTCTTGCTATCTTCGGGGAAAAGGAAGGTGGGGATGAGTTTAGACCTAGGAAGCAAGCAAAGCGGTTCGCTGGTGGAGGTATGGGCTACGCGAGTGGGAGGTGTCTCTTAGGATAGCTTACAAAAAAACAAAATTTGAATTTGTATTGGTTAGAATAGCAGCTCATTGTGGAAACACTAAATCGTAGGGATGAGCTCTACATCAGCTAGTGAAGCATGTTTGGTACATGTCTCTCAACGATTACCTGAAGCAGCTCGCTGAATTCATTCAAGAAGTAAGACGAATCTTATATTTCCTCTATTGCGAAGGAAGGTTTCTCCAACACATGGTCCTCTCTTGGGACGCCTTGATCGGATTGTGTTTGCGGAGTTGCTGAAACTTTACATTGGGATGGGAGATGCTCCGACGCGGGTGTTATTGAATGAAGGATGTGAGAAATGTATGGTGTCTAAACCAATTTGTGGGGAGTTCCTCCGGAAACGGAGGATAGCGGGTTCAAATCCCGTCACTAGCGACTTAAGTCCTCATTGAGGCATTTTTTGTAAAATTTGATTTGCTATTGGTTTCCATTGTAACAATAAAAAAAGAGAGATGTTCTTCGTTTACAAGGAGGAGACCCATCCAATCACTGGATGGCCGCGGACGATCATGTACGAGCAGACCGTCGTGCCGCACGTTATGGCGGATCATCCCGTATCCCCCCCGGGTAGTCCGAGGGAAGAAGGGGAGGTGGACAATTATATCCCCGAATATGATATTGTGTATAACATTGTTGATATCTTCGACTGGGTGGGGATTTATCGTGGCGAAACCGCCTATCAGAACAAGCGTAGTTTTCCGAAGAATAGTAAGAGAGGAAACATTTCAAAGAATATGCGTAAAATGGGAAGACTGAAGCAACCGGGGGGATCTTCTTGTAATCAGCGCCGTTAAAACTCTATCTCCAATAAAGTGGTTTTGTGGGTAATCTTTAAAAAGATATGTATATTCGTCGTCAATGTAGACTTGTAGATTTTGATCTTTTATTTGCGGACTTTTGGAGGTCCTTCGCCGTCGTTCGGTTTAAAATTTGATTCTTTTTTATCTTTGTCATTAAACAACATTACTGATGGCTCTTTACTATACAGCTCTCATCGTTCAAATGAAGGAACTGAACAATGCCGATCTCGAAGAGACGGTCGGTGACGAGATTCGGGCGATTCGGAAGCAACAGATGCGGTGGAGTAAGTGTGGAGAAGACTTGATCTTCCTTTGGGAGACGACAGCTAAACCAGTGGACGGACTCGGACTTGGACGCCGACAAACTCTGAAAAATTATATCGAAAAACAAGAAACTAATTATTGTTCCCTTTATGGTATGAGCGACCCAATACACCCAGGAAGACACTTCTTGCCTTCGGGGCAGATGAGGAGAAGAAATTCACTTTGCTACTATCCAATTGATTACATCGTTGAACGTAAAGGTGATTTTGAAAACAATAGATCGTCGGTTCCAAAAATGTACGCGGGTGGTCATGAACTCGCAGAATTACGTGGGACTGTGAGTGGAATTGATACCGGTTGGCGTCTCTTTAGACGGGCAGCACCCCGTGGAGAAAGAGCAATGATACGGGAGAAGGATGACCCTATTATGAAGATTTTAGAAGATATGAATTTTACTTCTCACGAAATATGGGAACTAGAATTAGGAAGCAAAGGAAAAATATTAAAACACAAAAAAAGAATTTATGATCATTTGTTGTCTCTTGAGTAAATATCAGTTCCAAAATTTGATTTTTTTTTCTCATCTATTACTAGAGTGGTTGACTAAACCAACTGAAGATAATGATATAGTTAAGATATATGATATTAGCCTGTATGTGAGACTCACGTAGGTCGTTACTTCTCTAACTTCAATAGAGTCCATTATACCTACAGATTACACTATGTCATCACACCATGCGATAATTATCTACTAGCTTAAATGGTAAAGCGGGAGATCCAATAGGTCTTCAGTTCTTAGGTTCGAATCCTGGGGTAGATGGATTAGTTGCCCTAAGCAACACAACTACGATGCCCGAGTGGTCTAGGGTACGGTTTAGGAAGTATGTGAATATCTATGGATTCTTGGTTTGATCGGTCTTGATCACTGAGTGATTTCTCTGAAAAGAAGATTTTATCATATTTCCGGCGTCATTTACGTAAGACATGGTGGGTTCGAATCCCGCTCGTAGTATTAAGTCCTCAATTGAGGCATTTTTTGCTAAGACATTTAAAAATTTGAATTAAAGTATGTATCATAATACAAACAATACATTATAATGTTCACGTTCGATGTGTGCTTCTCTTCGGACTGTGGGCTCTGCTCGGCGTGCTGTAAGGGTACGGGGATGTATGTATCGCCTTATGGTGATGCGTTCTCGGAGTACCAATGTGGTGAAGCAAAGGAAGCAGTTAAGAAGGCTGAGGGATTGAAGAAAACAAAATTCAATCATCTAGATATCCACGATATTCTTGGAAACGTGATGGGTGTAAAAGCTCACACCATTTACATTCCACTCGCAAAAAGGATCCAGAAGGTGAATATACAAATTGAAGAAAATAAAATAAAACACAGACGATGGGTAAAAGAACTTGATAGGGAAAATACAACATCCCATCAATTCAGTGGAAGCAGCATTGATAGGGAAAATACAACATCCCATCCTTGGCGTGTGTCCGCTTCCGAACGGTGGAGCAAGGAAGGAAGACGCGAACAGAGCAATGATAGGGAAAATACAACATCCCATCAATTCAGTGGAAGCAGCATAAGGAGACTAAAAACATTTTCTCCAGATGGCCTTCCAGATCTAACCCAAGGACTTACAGATGTACCATACCAAGATCCAGATTACAACGACAAAGGAGTTATGAGAAAGATAGACATCTATAGAGATCAATACTGGAAAGATATGGAGGTTCTGAAAAATAAGTATCGCTTCAAAGACTATAAGTCAATCGGGACTATCCCCAAGTTTGTCACATTAAACGATAACCAATACAATAAGATAAAGCTTCCATCGGACATCTCTCTTAGGAAAGGTGCGAAGTTCAAACTTCTCAATGTTTTAAACTATTCATGCGATAACATCCAGTGTCTAGATATGAACTCCATCTACTGCGCAGAAACAAGGACACTAAACATACCAATGTATACACACGATAGCCAGTATGAGGTTTGTGGGCTTTGTCTTCTCGGTAAGTAGATTCATTAAACGACCGATTACTAAATTTTTTTTGTTAATAATAAATAAATGGAAGTAAAAGAAATAGTATTTATGGAAAACGATATTGTTAATTTTGAACCTAAAAGTATTGGTCGTATTGTCAGCGCAAGATATGGAGAAAATACCACATATGGTCATGTTGATGTTTTTGTTGCTGGCTTTTTAAAGCCAGATGGAAGTTTAAATTTTCAAGTTTCGAATGAAAGTATGAGAAATGACCCACTACCTTACGTGAAAAAGAAACTCATCCTAAAATATACCGATTTTGTTGAAAGAAATGAAACCCCTCCTAAAGAAATAAAAGTTGAAAATGCGGGAAATAATGATGTCAATGGTGTCTATATCCCCAATGGTATTCAATGGCATTGTAGAGATAAATCATATTGTTCCAATTATAAGAAAAAAACTAATCCAGACTTTGAAATATATCATGAAGGCCCGGGACTATATTGGTATATTCACAATGATAACGAAAATTCACCATACAAAAGAATACCTCTTTACAAATGTAAATCAGATAGCAGAATTCCACCTCTTAATGGATGGACTCAATATGGAAGTGGTGGTCTCGCAAGTGATATGCCTATTGTAAAAGTTCTAGATGATAATCAAGTCTTAAAAAACGAAATATACAGTGATGGTATGTATGCTGGATATATCGCGATTGATAAATATAAAGATGAATCATTGGGAAATTTAGAATGCTGTAATAATGATCAAAAATTACTAGAACAAACTCTCAAAAGTTTAGGATATAAAACATTATTTTCTCTATCCAATGAAAAAGCTACAAAACGAAATATAGAAAAAACATTTGATCACATTTATAATGTCCTTAAAAGTAAAAAGAATTCATCATTTATATTGTATATCGCAGGTCATGGTTGTAAAAAAGAGGGATTTGATAAATTTTTATGTTATGATCATTCACCCGATAAAATGATATCAACTACTTTTGATTACGACTTTATTAATAATTATGCGAAAAAGTTTAATGCGAAACATCAACTTATTATATCAGATGCTTGCTTCTCAGGATCCATTATCAAAGAAAAATTAAGAAATAAAGTATGGAATCAAGATATCGCTAATTCAAGAAGTATGCACGCAATCAGTTCAGTTCAAAATTCAGGTAAAGCAGTTGAACACCAAGGAAATGGAATATTTACTAAATCTTTTGTAAAAACATTAAATCAATTACTCGATGAGGATTGTTTAGTAAAACTTTCAGATATTTCAAATAAATTAGAAAAAAATATAAATGAAAGATTATCATCCATAAATATTCAAATGGAACAAACTCATGTTCCTAAAATTGGAAGACTATACAAAGAAATAACTTCAAGAGATGATAATCACCAAAAAGTTGAATTAAATGGAGAAATTCTATTTTTTAGACAAACAATACTTCACGGCGCAAAAGAAAGAGGTGGTAATTATGATGAATATTATGAACCACCTGACGATGATGAATATCAAGGTATGATGGAATAAGTATATGTTCTTAAATCAAAAATATTTACTATAAATGAATTAAATGTCAACAAGTAGGCAAAAACAAAAAAATAATATATCAGAAGAAAATGGATGGGACTTTTCTAAAAAAAAAGCAACAAGTTTTTACTTACACAAATTAAAACACAATCAAGTTATCTGTAATTTCTTCTTTTTTCAATTGAAATCAAAAGAAAGTTTAATTTCGTGGTGGTTAATTATATTATCCACATTATCAACAACTCTTACAGGATTAAATAATATAGAAAAAGAACCATTTGATCATTTTTTTACATCTATACAAATTGGATTAGGGACATTTTCAGTCTCTACAACATTGATCGCGGCTTGGATGAAAAACAAACAGTTTGTTGAAAGAATTAATGAAACTGATCGGTATGTTCAAAAAGTTACCAGATTAATAGAAGAAATTGAATTTCAATTAATGTTAGGTTCAAATGATAGAATGGTTTATGATGATTTTAAAAAAAAATATCATAGCCAAATTTCAGAAATATTATCTACAAGTCCTTCATTAAGTCCAAAAGAATGGAAATACACCATATATACAATCACAAAACATTATCCTGAAATGATAAATGCCGACGGTACAAGCGATACTAAATTATGGCCATGGTTCACATTGGGGACCAAATATAAAGAAAAAAATGGAAAAATGGAAGGAGAAATTGTAAGGAGAGTTAGTCCATTTGGCGGAAAAGTTATGAATACTTATCACTCAAGCACATACAAAGGATATATAATTCAAAAATGTTGTTCTTGTTTTCTTAATAAAACACTATTATATCCAGATCCAACACCACCACCTCCTCGCAGGACTTTTAAGCAAAAATATTGTTCTTGTTTTTCAAAATGTTGTAAGAAGAAAAATGAGATAGAAACACAAACAGATAATATTACAGATAATGTTACAGATAATGTTGATGAGAAAATATCAGAAAGACCTTAGCTAAACTTCGCAATTATCGGTAAATGGTCGGTAACATCTGATAAATTCATATCTATGACATTTACATCAAATTTCATATTTTTACAATTAATAGGAATGATATAATCTAATATCATATTATCCCAAGTATTTTTTTCATTTGTTTTTTCTACATTTAAAATTTCTTCAGCTTTTTCGTGATTTAAATCCCCTGTAATAATAAACTTTTCAAATGGAGATTTGTTTCGTATTTCCCAAATTTGGTTTTCTGCGACTACATAATTATTCGCCTGTAAATGCGTCGTTGAGAAATTATATTCTCCTACAGAAAAGTAAATAACAGTTTTATTACACAAATAATCAGGTAAAACACATTCTTCAATTAAAAACTCTTTCTTAAAATTGATATGATACTTTGATAAGACTAAGAGACCACTATCCTCTCCAACGACAAATTTCTTTGTATTGTTTCCCAAGATATAATGGGGATAAATATCTTTTACTTCATTAATAATCTTTTCTTTTATATGATCTTCAAATACCTCTTGAAGACATATGATATCAGAATCAAACTTTCTTATTTTTTCAATGACGTTTTTTACTTTCAGAGGGGTTGTAAAGCAAAATAACCCTTGGATGTTCCATGATATGATTGATCTCGGATTCACTTCGCTAATCATATCGTCGGAACAGTTTGTCTTTCTATAAGACTTCTTACAACAAAATCTTCTTAATCTTCCAGGAAGTGTAATACAACTTAGAATTTTATTCATTTTATCAATGATCATTTTTTTATTTATTTTTTTCACACAAATTTGAACATTAATAAAATAATTATCATCAAAAAAAAGCTTCATTATGAAACTTACAGAAAAGATTCAAGATCATTATTACTATTATGCTTTATGTTCTCAAAACACCACGACAGCCTTAGGCTACCTCAATTGTTCAAGACAAACACTTCTCAAGTATGTAAGAATTATTGAAGGACTTGAATTTACACTTTTTGAACTTCTAGACAAGAAAGGCAAAGGAAAAATAACAATTGGATTCGCAGAACACTTTACAAAACATGTCAAGAATCCAGATCAACAAATAGAAATATATCCAAAAATCGCGCATCTAAAAGATTCCGAAAAAAAGTTAGCAATACAAGAATTTACAGAGTGTCAAATATGTTGTGAAAATAGTTCGGAAAATATCAGACTTTCATGTTGTGGAGAATTTATGTGTTTAGGATGCTTTTACAAAAACATTGAAACTCTTCTAAACGATACAACTTATAGAGGAATATACTGTCCTTATTGTAAAGCTTTCTTTAGTGAAACAACAATCAAACAATACCTTCGTATAAAATCAAAGTGGAACGGGACCATACAAAAGGCCACTTACAAACATCCACTTAACTGGATTGATGATATTGGAGGATGGGGACATAATCTTTTATCAACTACATATCCTCAAAGTTACCGACAAAATATGTTGCGCAAAATGACAGCAATCATCAGAAAAGTTGAGATTATTAATGAAAAGCATATCCAACCTACATATGATTTCAATGAACTTACTAAAAATGAAGATGAATCAGAAAAGTATTATGGGGTTTGCGCATCCTGTTGCCCCACACTTCTAAAATTTAAACCTGTCCATAACTTTAATGGAATTAAAGTTACAACAGTTGAAAAACAATGTGTGAATGGAGAAGGCAACATCGTTGTTCTAAACAATGATATGTTCAAATGTAAGGGGTGTACGGGAGAAGAAGATGTTGAAATAAAGAAATGTCCCCATTGTGGAATAAGGACAGTAAAACCCGAAGGCTGTAATTACGTTGTATGTGATGATCACCGATGGTGTTGGATTTGTAATGAAAGATTGGAAATTAATCATAATGGTCACAATGTACACTACTGGATGGGACCAGGTACCGGGCCTTATTCAGACGAATGTAGGGAATCAAACAACTATAATGCTGAAAAATTTATCCTCAAAACATGTAATTGTTATTCTTGTCGGGAAAGGAGTGGGTTGAGATTATGTGAAACTCTAGAATGTAACAATGCTTGTCTGATTAGAAATAAATTTTGTGTATCTTGTCAATAAACAAAAACTTTTAGGTAGATAATGATCATTTTTTAACCTATAGTGTATGGTGATGTTAATTTTGAAGCATTTTCATGTAATCAAGATATTTTTGGAGAAATATTTAATGGTTTCTTTAAGTATCAAAGTCAAATATTATTTTTTATTTAATTTTATCGAT
>Ga0114994_10003736_pt1 | contig 11093 bp, 6 predicted proteins | sample ArcticOcean_MG_C_9_FD_87043 | JGI IMG/M metagenome (GOLD analysis project Ga0114994, IMG submission 87043) | Marine microbial communities from western Arctic Ocean - ArcticOcean_MG_CB2_152 | ecosystem: Environmental > Aquatic > Marine > Oceanic | place: Arctic Ocean: Canada Basin | collected... | reverse complement strand
TCCAGCCAAGGGATTTGCTTGGGTATTTCAGCAAATATATTCGCAGGTAATGCCGTCTTGATTTTCGAAACCGAGCCGAGACCAGCAGCAGTTTCATCTTGCCATGCTGCATATTCTTCGTAAGTCTCCATCTTCAGCACCAAATTGTTTTCTCGATTCCATTCGAGAGATTGCATATCGGTTTCAGGTGGGTCATGGCCTGTACACACTAGTACTTCACCGGGGAAGCGCTCTAGAACATCAAGAGCTTGCCAATGCAAATGTGCCCTACCACTAGGGAGGTCATCACGGCCAACTCCTCCTGCGCCTGTGAACAAGAAATCGCCTGTGAAAATATACCCATCACACTCGATAATCATTGAATCTCCTGAGTGACCCGGCGCATGATGATAATGGAATTCTACATTTCCCATTGAAATTGAAGTCTCTTCATCAACATACATTGTCACACCCAATGAGGGTGTATCGTTCCACATTACATACTCGCAACCAGTCATTTCTGCTAATTTGAAACATCCTGTGATATGGTCTGCATGAGTATGGGTTGCCATTGCATATTCTAATTCTAGGCCCTCTTCTTCGAGCAAAGAAAGATAGTCACCTAAATTATCCCAGACCGGATCGATTAGAGTCGCTTTGTTGGTATCATCGCATACAACAAGGTAGGTCATCGCCCACATTTCTTCGTTGAGTTGCTCTACTCGCATGATAATCGGTGTAGCCAGTAATACTTCAATTAGTCATCTGGATTTGAGGAATGGGTTCAAGAACCATGGCCATAATGAAATGCCATGGACCCCATTACTGTAGGATTGCTCAGTTTTATTTTGATAATTGTCATTGGCAATTCGATTCTGCAGCAAAAACGCTTTCGGGAAATTCAAGCGATGGCTCCTGAAAAAACTGAAGAACCAGATTATATTGAAAGGTTCAAAGAAATAGGCGCCGGTGCTTTGCTTGAAGTTATTGAACAGAGAAAAGCAACGGTTGAAGATGCCGTTTTGGAAAATCTCCCCCTTGACGATATTAAACAGCAGAATCTCGAGATTATGGCAAAGTTCGAAGAATTAGATGAACTCACGGTACAAATAAAAACTGATAATGAAGCGACGAGAGCAACAACAAAAGGATTGTCTATGGCACTTTCTGTTGGTATTGGGGAAAGAGGGAATTGGGGTGAGTCTTCGTTCGAATCTATTCTAAACATGTCTGGCCTTGTGGAAAATATAACCTATCATCCTGAATTGGTTTTAATCAAAAGCAGTCGACCACTTAGTAGACCCGATTTCACCGTAATGCTGTCTGATGGCTCCGCTATTGCAATTGATTCTAAGGCATTACTAGGGCCGCTTATTGGCCTATATGACCAAGCTATGGAGATTCCAAAAGAGAGTGAGAGAAATGCTGCCTTCACAGCAATTGCAGACAATATCTGGAATGCTATAATGAGTAAGGATGGAATCAAACTGCGCAACTACCCCTTAATGCTAGAGGAGCATTTTGGCATTCAGGGTCCATCATTTACACTGGTATTCATCCCCGGAGACCACATTCTATCTATGGCATACAAAAATGACAAAGGTCGTAGTACACATGGGAGGAAAAACGTTCCTCTCCAAGAAGCAGCATACCTGAACGGCGTGCTGCTTGCAACACCAACAATGGTCATGGCCCTGTTGACCATGATAAGAGATGAGTGGGCGGCTTACAAGATAGATGAAGATACACAAAAAATTCAAAATTTAGCTGTTGAATTGTATGAAAGGCACGTGTCATTCGGAACTCGCTTAGGGGACATCGGAAAGGGTCTAAAAAACGCAATAAAAAGTTATGATGATGCTATAAAATCCTACCAAGGTGCACAAAGTATTCGAAATACTGGAGAAAAAATGGTAAAGGCTGGAATCAAAGAAAAGGCAGCCAATAAGGAGTTGCCAAATCCAATGGATTCCACTGATTGGGCGAACCCCCCCGAAATAGACCAATCGAAGTTCATCGGAATCCCCGGCGATGATGAAGAGTGAAAGTTCAACTTGCTGAAGGTTAAATTGTAGTGACCTCCAGCAACAATCATGGAGCACCCTGCCGCAGTACTCTACCTCGAACACGATGGCAAGGTATTATTGGTCGATTCGCAAGGAAATGGCCCTCAATTACCTGTGATGAATACAATGGGTGATACAAAATATCGATTTCCAACCAGTTCAGAAGTTGAAGCCCTTGGCATCGATTGGGAATCCAAAAATACATTCGACATTCTTGGTATTGAAGTCATTAAAGCCCATCCAATGATTGAATGGCCAGAGCATTGGGCTTGGAAAGATGAATGCATTAGCGATGATGCTGTTCACCCAATAGCCCGTGAATCCATTTACAGATCTATCCATCGCCTAGTGTCCAAAGTGATGGTAATTAATCTACAAGGTGAAGTACTGATGGGGAAGATTGAGCGTGGACACTTTGTTGGCTCATGGACACTACCTGGAGGCTATATGGACCATGATGAACACCCTGCTATCGGTTGTGTAAGAGAGACCCTCGAAGAAATGGGAATCGATGTCAAATTAAATGAGGATGCACCCTTAATCACTCAACGAATTTTCACTAACGAAGGAATTTCCTTTGTGTCATTCACATATCGTGCTGAATGGAGTGGTGATGATTCACAAATAAAGTTGAAAGAAAATGAAATCGCTGATTTCGCATGGCTTAGCGCTAAAGAAGCGCTATCAAGGTCGGTTTCCGGTTTCGATATAGCAGCCCTTAGACTCCTATGAGTTCTCTAGCCGCTTCAAGTGCTGCAGGCAGCCCGTCTGGGTTTGAGCCTCCACCTTGAGCAAATGTCGGCCTACCGCCCCCGCCACCATTGATGTGGGAAGATATTCCACGAAGGATATCCACTGAGTTGAATTTCTCGCTGGCAACGGAATCTTCGGTTACGGCGACCATCAACTTTCCTCCACCGGCACGGCTACCTAGAATTGCAAGAGTTGGTTTACTAGAATCTAATGTTAACTCCTTGAGCATCTTGGTCATCTTTTTGAGATCACCATCAACTTCCATGATGACAACTCGAATACCGTCAATTTCAGCAATATCATCGCCGCCACCACTGGTTCGAAGTCTTACAATTTCAGCTTCTAATGATTCGATTTGCTTCCGTTGGTCCTTCCATTCATTTAAGAATCGATTTGCGGTAACTGCCAACTCATCAATTGGTACTTGGAAAATATCTGATGTATTTCGTAAAATATCCTCTTGATTCCTTGCATGAATCATTGCTGCTTGGCCCGCAACAATATGCAATCGCTCAACACCATCTTGAACGGCATTAGATCTTACAATTCGAATCTGTCCAATTCGGCCTGGTTCGTCATGGTGTGTGCCCCCACAAGCTTGGATATCATGGTCTGAAATTCTTAATATGCGGATGCTATTGCCTTTTGGCGCACCGCCTTGATACAAATCGAAGCCAAATTTACGGTCAGCATCTTTACGGTCTAGAGTTAGTTTTTCTGTACGAGAAACATTCTGAATTACTTCGTTTGCTGATGCTTCAATCGCATCCAAATCTTTGCGTGTCAACCTTTTGTGATGAGTAATATCTAGCCTAGCGGACTCAACTGATTTATTCGCTCCGGCTTGGTAAATATGCGGGCCTAGCAATTTTCTAGCAGCCCCCCCAACAATGTGAACTGCGGTATGATGGTCCATCAGTTGGCGTCTCCTTTCCCAATCTAATTCGCCATGTACCATATCACCAACTTCAAATGAACCTGCGGATAGATGGATTACCAAATCACCAACTTTTCTAGTATCGAGAATTGAGTGGGATGCTGAATCGGAAGTAAGAGTCCCATAGTCTCCCTCTTGTCCTCCACCTTCAGGATAGAAACAAGTACGGTCAAGAATAATTCCATGAGTTGCCCCCTCTGGAATTTCATCTCCCATCAAATCAAGACACCCCAAAACACTGGCCTCAAATTCCTGCTGTGAAACGTCTTCGTAATACAAAGGAAGAGTTGGAGGTAATTCGGGGACATTCTCCACTAATGGCTTTGCAGTAACAGCCTTGGCTGCAGCCTTAGCCATTGCAGCATGACGCTCTGCCATTTCAGCGTTAAACCCAGTACGAAGAGTGAGGTTCTTCCATCCTAGGTCGTTTGCGATATTCGTTACCAAGTCAGGAGATATTCCGTGACTGTCATTTATTGTGAATAGAACCTCATCAGGTAGTTCAGTTGCAGTTTGAGAAATGTCTTTGATGGCTGTTTTCACAACTTGGTTGCCTTTGCGTAACATTTCATCATAGCGAGTCTCCTCACCTTTGAGAATGGTGATCATCCCATCTTGTGTTTGCTTCATCCTTTCTGTAGAGTAATTCACTTCAAGATGATGAATGGCCAAATCTGCCAAACTAACTTTCAGTCCTAATTCATCACGCATTCGAAGTACTCTTCTTGCAATCATCCGAGCCAGATATCCTGCCTTAGCATTGGAAGGGACCAATCCATCGCCCAGCATATTAGACAATGCATGCATGTGGTCAGGGATTGCATAAATTCGTGAAAGTGGGTCGGTAATTGCAGTAAATAACTCTGCACTGATAGTATGTCCTCTTTCTGCTAAGCGGGTGAGGAATATCTCACGCATGCGCTCGCCATCACTACCTGCTTCGATATTCATTATACCAAACAAGCGACTCATTTCCCCAAGTAAGGAATCGAGTTCATCTTGGCTCATGTCAAAACTAGATGCCGAAAATCCGGCTTGCTCTTTGAGCCATGCCACACTTTCGGGATAAATCGCCTCATAGATTGTCGGAGTTCCAGCTGCAGCCCAGCAGAACCTCTCTAGGCCATATCCGGTGTCGATAACCTGTAGTGGCATTTCAGAATAGGTGGCGCCATTAATTTCTACACCTCCATCCTCACTTTCTTCAAGGTCCATGAAAACTAAGGTTGCAAGTTCAAGACCTCCCACTATGACTTCAACAGCAGCCCCTGCGTTTCCTCCTCCGGACCAGGGATTTTCAACATAAGTTACCTCAACCGGGTCTATTCCAAATGTTCCACAGAGTAGGTCATGGCAATATTTTACACATTCCTCCATCCAATAGTACATTCGTCCTTCATCAGGACGATTGAATACGTGGTGCGCCATCATTTCAAATGTGGTTAGATGACGACCAGAACGCCCAACTGCATCGACATCATTTAGACGAATACATGGTTGTGAAATAGCCAAGGGATTGGCAGGAGGCTCTACTGCACCTGAAGTTACGTGAGGCTGGAAATCTGCAATGCTAGCAATTGTTAGGTGAATATCATCTCTCCAACGAGCAAGTACTGGATATGGCTCAATACGGGTATGGCCAAGTTTTTCTAAAAATGAGAGGAACTCTTCACGCATTGCATCTTTGAGTTCTCTGCCTCGTTGGCTAAAACCACTAATAATCGGTGCACCGATGAATGTGTATTCATCTTCTTCTGTATCACCACAGGTGTCACGAAGTGGGTCACAAGTCCAGAACCAGAGTTTGGTAACTCGGCATTGGCGTCGAGTATACCCATTATCTTGGAATACTTGAAGGTCAATCGGAGGAAGCCCCAGAATCATCACCTGCCCTATGGGCAGATAGTGGGAGATGTCAATCCACCTTCAAACCATCCCTAATTGAAACACAGAAATGAAGAGATAGAACACGTCGCAGGAGTGTGGCCGAAGGTGAATGGCAGAACCACCTCGAAGTCGAGGGCGATGGACTCCTAAGAATAAGCCGTCATGGTTCGATGAAAGTTGATGCCATGATTGTCTCAGATTCAGCACACCTCGCTAAGAGTAGTGATGATAGGTCGATTTCACAATTGGTCAATATTGCTTCAATGCCAGGAGTTGTTGGTGAAGCTTGGGCTATGGCTGATTGGCATTTTGGTTATGGATTCCCAATAGGTGGAGTTCTTGCTACAGATGTTGAATGGGGCGAGGAGGGTGGCTCAATCTCGCCAGGAGGGGTCGGTTTCGACATCAATTGTGGAGTACGACTCATGGCCCTTGACTGTAGCGTGGATGATATTCCCAATATCGATAGGTTAGCAGGCCGGTTGAATGGCAGAATCCCATCTGGCGGTTCTGGTAAAGGTGGCTTGGATATCAGCAGACAAGACCTGGATGAAATTATTTCAAGAGGTAGCGATGCAATGGTCGACCTTGGGTTTGCACATCAAGATGATTTGAAAAATATAGAATCAAATGGGGTTTTAGAAACTGATGAAGGGGTTTCAGAAAGAGCGATGGCAAGGGGGCTAAAAGCCCTCGGAACATTGGGTTCCGGCAATCATTTCTTGGAATTACAAACCGTTCAATCAATTGAAGAGGGTAATCCTCACAACTTGTTTGAAGGACAAGTAATGTGCATGATACATTCAGGAAGTAGGGGCTTAGGACACCAAGTTTGCACCGATCATGTCAGAGCGTTGGAAGACAAATATCGAAGCAGAGACGGTATTTGGCACAGTGAAGAATGGGGTTTTGAAATTCAAGACCGCCAACTTGCAGCCGCACCAATCCATAGTAAGGATGGCCAATCATATCTGGATGCAATGAATGGTGCTGCCAATTTTGCATTCGCAAATAGAAGTGCATTAACCCACAGACTAAGACAAGCCTTAGCGGCAGAATTCGAAGTTGAGAGCAAACTGTTGTACGATGTTAGCCATAATATTGCCAAAATTGAGGACCACGAAATCAATGGGAAAAGTTGCACTTGCTGTGTACATCGTAAAGGAGCGACCAGAGCAATGCCCGGCCAGCCAGTATTGGTACCAGGCGACATGGGTACGGGTTCTTGGCTTTTGGAAGGTGTTTCAGGAAATCGTGCATTCGCATCATCTTGTCATGGTGCTGGAAGATTGATGTCTAGGTCTGAAGCTAAGAAACAAATTGATGGTAAAGCATTGAAGCGTGAATTAGAATCACGGGGCATTAGAGTCCATGCTAATACTCCAAACATCATGTCTGAAGAAGCACCTGATGCTTACAAAGACGTTGACGAAGTAATTCGACTGTCAAATTCAGCAGGACTAACCAAGCCAATTGCTAGAATGTCACCATTAGCGGTCATCAAAGGATGATCACATACAGTAGTTCATTCGTGGCTGTCCATATGAAGGTGCAGCGCCACTAGAGACGCCATCTGGTTCTTCACAGATAACCGAAAGAAGAGTATTTACTAATTCTTTAAGGTCATCTACTTGCGTTTGTAAGTCTCGAACCCGCGCTGCGGTATCCCTGCTTTCGCTTGTAGTATTCATTCCAATCCCATCTAGAGAGGGTTACTCTCTGGTACTAAACCTGCAAAATAGGCTTTAATGGATTTCGGTCATATTGGGGTGTCACGCGCGCGTTTGGGCACCCTCACCTGAGTAAGCGCTCAATTATTTCTTCCTTGGTACCTGAAGATAGAACTCCTCCAGCCTTTGCCTTCCGGGTCAAATCTCCTATATCCAACTTCATCAATTCTGCAGTCTTTGCTGCAGTCTTTGCTGCAGCCTTTTCCTTCTTGGCCAATTTTTCTTTCTTCAATTCCTCCAACTCAGCCTCAGATTTTGGAGTCCCTTTGGTGTCCTTATCAGAGGTCTTCTTACGCTTTACTGCTTTTCTTTTCTTCTGCTCAACAATAGGTTCGGGTTTGCTTGGTATTTCTAAAGTTGGTAGGACAACAGTTTCAACCGTCGCTTCTTTAGAAATATCCCCTCTACCATCAAGTGCCATGGCTGTAGCATCGATATATTCACTATCTGGCTCCGTAGATGGCAGTATAGGAGTTGACTTTTTCTCAGTGTCTTCTGCTTCCATTTCATCCCAATCGTCGTCATCATCATAGAAGGCACTGTCACTAGGATTATCACGCCTCAATAGTATTGCAATTGCTAATCCGGCACCGCCAAGAAGAACTACAAGTATTGAGATTACTAAGGTCATGCCACCAAGACCTGATTCAACATCGTCCTGACTGATCACTCTTGGCATATCGGTTTCGACATTTAAGTCGCAAGATGCTGTTCCATTTACTGCAAAGCAATGCGGCAATAACGAGTTGTCAATCCACATGTCCATCCCTGTGATATTGATATGCAAATTCTGTGAACCTGCACCGTGTGTCTCAAACAAAAGAGGAATAGTTTCGAGGGTTGTCTGTGGTGAAAGTGACAATTGTACACTGCCATGTGAAAGCCAAGAACGAGATTCGCCCAAATCTTCCATCAATTCAATAGTAACAGTTCCTGATTTTGTACCAAGATTCCTTACATGGACGACTGCACCAATTTCTGTGCCCTCGACGATTTCGTTTCCTCTGGGTGCAGTTCCATCAGCCAATGCAATTTCTATGTTGGTAACTGTTACATCAAATGATAGAACTGTGAAGGCAGTACCCCTAGGGTCGATGCTCGACAAGCCGGTACCACTAGCTGTGTTTCCGGCCTTATCTGTAACATCGAGCCACCAAATTAATTCATCACCATCTTCTAGGCTAACATTTACACCATCTGTGAAATCAATACTCCCTACATAGGACCATGATTCAGCATTGTTAGCGATGAATGGGATAATACCACTTGATTGACCGTTTTCCAAGATAATATTGTTTCGAAGGAAGGCCCAGTTAACTTGTAAATCGCCTTCAGGCATTCCACCTTCATCCAAAATTAATATTGTAAATGGTTGTACTTCTAGTTCCTCATTATTCAAGATTATAGGGGAATTAGAAAATTGAACAACCGGTGCTACCTCATCAACTGTAATTTGCGTTTCTATGTCACTTATGTCCGCTCCAGGAGAAGGTACGCCAGTAATTGAATATCCAACTGTTAGGATACTGTCTATTAGTGAGCGTGAAGGTAGAATCATTCCTGTTGTCCAACTGCCATCTGCTGCAACTTCAGCATAAGAGACCAATGATTCTGTACCATAGGTTGTCGCTACATTTACTTCAAGTCCCTGTTCTGGAAGACTCATTAATTGTGCACCCGATTTGTTGTATACAACAACACCAGAGAATGTCAAATCATCTCCTGGCTGAACATAAATATGGTCTGCAGAGCCGGAAGAAAGAGGTGGAGTCGTATCCTCCATATTATCTACCAAAACTTCGAGGTCATTGTCTAGTTGCCAACGGATCTCACCAAGATTAGTCAACAAAGCAACGGGATTCATATCATCATCATCGTATACCACAATACCAGGCATTGCATATTCGGGAATGACAGATTCATCAAAGGTCCAATCTAGTGTGAACTCCCACTCAACCGATGAATAAGCACCCATATCTGTGACGATTATATCATGGAATGTCAACTGAGAACCATCGGGGGTGTACATTGCTCCATTTCGAGGCTCCCAGGTCATAACACCGATAATATCCTCATCCATTCCAAGTAAATTTACAGTTACAAGGTCAATTGAATTTACACCATTTTCATCATATATTTCCATCGACAATGTGTGCATTTGCCCAGCCAATAACTGTTCATCTAACGCATCCAAATGTAGGCCAGACCCAGGTATGGTTGTAGGTTCATTAACAGCGATAATCAGTGTAGCCATATCATTCTCGATACCGGCATCTCCACCATTAATCAGTGAATGACCTGCATAATCAGTACCTGTGAAGAATACCGAAAATAGAGCATTCATTTCTAGTCCAGAAGCATCAATGCCGTTGAAACTAAGAGTTCTCTCGCCTGAAATTCCTTCTGGCAAATCCTTCGAAGTAGTCTGATATTCACTATAATCTGCAATACCATCTCCGTTAGAATCATCCATTACTTCTCTCCAGTAATGCATAACCAATTCATCACCAAGCGCTTGGTCATCGGTGACTGTTACTTGAAGTGAAAGCGTGGATGAAGGGTCCCAGGTGAATCCATCTGCAGCAAGCAAACGTTGGCCATTGTTGATCTGTAAGTTAGAAGCCCAAGGAGATTGGTCATCCAGTAGAATAGTTACTGGATTTGTCAAAGTAGTATCTTCAGCTCCATTTGCTCCACTTGCAGGTCCAGCACGAATAACATAAGGTGTCAGGTTTGTTTCGGATAAATTCATTGGTAGTGTAATCAAACCGGTCCATTGTCCATCAGCAGTAGAATTCAACACAACATTTGTCCCACTTATATTGACTGCGACAACGAAATCATCAATGAACGGACGCATATCCAAGGTATTCTCAAATCGAACTGAACCTGAGATTGATACTTGACTTCCGGATTTGGCCCAGAATGGATACGCCGGAGAGAACATGTCTGATAATTCATGCCCGAATAGGTCCATCACTTCCCATGAGTCTACTTGTAAGTCGTTCTCACTAGCTTGCGTTGCGATTCCACCAGATTGTGCGGTTGCAGGCGATAGCCCTTCGCCATCAGCATCGAAACCTTGTGCAGTCCATTCCATCAATTGTGAATCATTCCAATTCCAATCAACTTCGAATTGCCAATCGACAACCAAGCGACCTCCAATCTCAGTAACTGATGAAGTGTTAACTAATGTGAGCATTTCAAATCCACTTGTTTGTGTGAAAACTCCACCATTAGAAATATCGGTTAGCACTACACCTAACGAATCACCAGATGAATCCAAACCAATTAGATGAATTTCGTCAATCAATTCATTGCCTAGTAAATGGTGATGCTGAGTACTGAATGTTTGTATATTCTTATTTGGATACCAGGTTTCAGGAACAGTAAACGGATGATTAGTAATCATATTTTCATGATAAACACCGCCATCAATAGCCACTCCACCTGCAATCGAATTCCATGTCAAAGGGACATCTACAATTGGTTCCAAGCCGTTGTTCGAATTGGATTCATGATATGTTTTGACAACTTGGCCCAATCCAGATACATTCTCCATCAAAGTGTAGCCAATAGAAAATGAACCGAGTGTAAAGGATGTATTTGGTGATGAATCTAAATCAATATCGATCATTTACCAGTCTCTGGCGCTCGAGTGGACATGGGTGTTAGAAATACTCAGTTGAGGATTTGTAATTAAAATAACACTAGTCGACCAGTTGTATGCTGTGAGTTGAT